>Ga0255170_1000695_pt1 | contig 11672 bp, 9 predicted proteins | sample Atl_Yuk_RepA_8d_FD_186015 | JGI IMG/M metagenome (GOLD analysis project Ga0255170, IMG submission 186015) | Freshwater microbial communities from Altamaha River, Georgia, United States - Atl_Yuk_RepA_8d | ecosystem: Environmental > Aquatic > Freshwater > River | place: USA: Georgia | collected...
TTCCGCGATGGCGATTATCCGTGCCTGCGCGGCACGGCGATCCAGCTCGGAGACAAAGATGCTTATCTGTGGACCACGGGGTATGCGCCACGTATCGATACCTATATCGGTCCCGAGACGCCGAACCCGTTGTTCGTGACCGTGCTCCGCGCGAGCGGTGACTATCCCTCCATCGAGACGGTGCTGGCAGACATACTGGGTCTCACGAAAATCAATTACAACGCCTGCAATTTCAGCGACGGGTTGCCGGTCACCATTCGTTTCGCGGACAAGGTCGGCGAAGTGCTAACTATGGGCAGCGCTACGGGAGCAGAGCGACAGCCGTTCAAGTTCTACGTTTAGGGGCGTCGGACGTGCGCTGGCCACCTTTGCTGTTCCCGGGCTACTCGATCCGAAGACTGAGTCCTGTTATGGAGGACTGACGGTACTTTCAGGCGGCCGCCGGAGTTGCGCTGGGCAGGCAAAAAACGGGTCTGAGGGGCGATTGACCTCGATAGATGCCGGAACCGCGAAAATATTTTTTCTGGCAGTTTTTTCAATGAAATCAAAAGCGTAGGATTTTGACGGCCTCACAGTCGGAGAATGACCGTCAGACCGGGTACTTACCATCGAGTTTTCAAACACTTATGCGAGATTCGGACAATCGAGTGGGAGTGACGGCCCGAGGCCGTCATCCCGAGCCTTTGCGAGGGATCCAGGCCCGAGCCTTCGCGAGGGACACCCAAAGCACGGACCTCCTCCTGAGGAGGCCGCCGAGCAGCCGTCTCGAAGGATGGGCAACGACCGCAGTGCCCGAACCCGCCCCGGCAAGAAGGTTCCCCCGCACCACGAGACGCGCTCCCGTGGAACGCCTTTCCGGGTGAGGCGGCATTGGTCCGGGGCTCGATAACAGGACCGTCGGCAGGCCCGGAGGCACCGCCGTACCGCGCCGAATCGTGAAACTGTGCGCCGCAATATTGCCTGTCCGGTCTCGGAAATCCCCCGAGTGCGGCCCGTCGCTGGAGATGAGAGTGATTCGCGCCGGATTCCGGCACTTTTCGATTCAGATGTTTCGTCGATTTCACTTATTGCGGTTGTGCGCTCGGGAAAATGCCGCAAAAACGCCGATTCACGGCATTTTGGCCAGAGTAGAGGTCACCGAAGCGAGTCCAGGAACCCGTCCCGGACCGCACGCAGAGGCCGAAGGTCGGGCCGGCTGCGAGGACGCTCCGCCGGGCCGCGAGCCCCTGCCGCGCCAGGACTGGCGTACACAGGGCCGCTCGGCTCGAGCCCGTGCTTCGCGGCGGACACGACAAGCGGGCAGGGCGTCCATACCGGGATGTTCGGCGGCGCCGGCACGGCCTCGTCGATGTGCGCCCGGCAGGAAGGGGGCTTCTATCGTCCCGGCCCCCTGAACACGCGGGTCGGCCTCGATGCGCAGGGGAAGACCGGCGGCGAGCCCGTTGGCGGCTGGGTTTCCAGGCGGGCTCCGAAGGGAAGCGCCAGACCTTCAGGCCAACGGAATGGGGCCTGAAGCCCAACGTCGAGCTGGAGGGCCTCTACATCGGGCAGCAATCGCCGGTCGGCGACATGCCCATCACGCCTCGGCGCCCTGGGAATGCAGCACGCCACCCTCCCCATGACCGTCGGCGTGGCGCTCGCGAACTCGGTCCACACCGTCCAGACGCCCTGGTCTAGCAGGATCTTCCCCGATCTCGGCGTGGGTGCGGGCGTGGCGCGCCTCTCCATCCAGGGGGCCAATTCCACGAACCCCAGCAAGCTCGGCATCAACCACTTCGACTCAGGACCGGATGCGTCGGCGACGGCCTTCGCGATGCAGTTCAAGGCCGGCCTGAAAGGTGAGGTGGCCCGGAACCTGCACCTGTTCGCCGAATATAGGCACCTCACCCTCAATCCCACGCAGTACACATTTGGCGAACGGCAATGTTGACGGGGCACTAAACGCATCATCAACGAATGCCGAGACATCAGTCGGGTAACTTGCGACGTCACGAGCGAGCAGCCAGCGACGATTTGAGCGGGAGTGATTTGGATACGACCGTAGTTCCGTAGCTAATGCGTTAGACTATGTCGGCATCAACTGGGCGGAATAGTTCTATTGGACCCAAGACGTGTCCGTCACGCAAGTAGCTGGCGCCGCTGAATCCCGTCACTCTGCGCTCAAGACGGGGCAGGTCATTGATCGTCATTGGGCCATTGCGCGCTGTACGGACAAGGTGACGAAACATCTTCTCCTCGATACCAATGAAGGTGCCCGAGCTCCGGTCAAGCCGGAAATGATCGTCGGCAAGCATCACGAGTTTGCCATCGTCCATCCTGTAGGGAAGGGCTCCATTGGGGTCGGTCGGGAAATAGCCACCGACAAAGCGCAAGGACGTCAACGCTGGAAGCAGCGATTCCCAAAGGATAATCTGGAATCCCATTTCGTCACTGATCGTCGTTCCGGTGCTAAGTGCAGCCGACAGGGCGGGCTGTCGCAGCTTTGCGAGACTCGGCACATAGTGCAGCGAGCGTACCGCCGCGGCGAACCCACCGCTTTCGTCGAAGAATGGGCGCTCGCCTGGTGTTTCAGGATCTTCTGCGGATAGCGTGGTAAAAACATTGGGGCTGTGTGAGTGAATTGCCCAGCGCATCGCTACTATGTAGCCCTTCACGCTCATCGGTGTTCCAATTGAATCAAGAACGCGCACTCGGTCGAACTGCTTTCGCCAAGCCGCAAATTTCTTCGCTTTGAATCCAACCGCGTTGGTGGTGCCTTTCGCCTCGGCGAGCGAGATCTGGCCGTTGGAGTCGACGCAGAAGTAGTCGGGGGCATCGCCCTCAATCGTGGTATCCGATGTGACCGAGATGCCATGCGCCCAAGTAAGCGCTCCGTGATCGCGAACATCGTCAATCCGCGCAACGTGGCTGATATCGAGGTGCCGATCGAGAAACCAACGGCAGAATGCCTCGCCAAGTTCGTTAGAGTTATTCTGCTTCTTGGTCTTGTTCGCGCCGAGACCGTTTCGTTGAAATCGGAAAGTTGTGCAGGGTTCAAGATACCGCACGTGCTCGAAGTGTGCGGGATCGGGATTAGGGGGCGCTCTGTCGAAGCTTTGAAGATAGTAGTGATGATAGAGGTCGGCGAGATCGACCATGATCTCCTGAAATGGGTTGCCAGGATTTTCAGGATTCTCCAATGACGTTGGCACGGTTGGGAACTTGTTGAGTGCCAATTTCACCGATTTTCGCATGCATGCTCCACCGCCAATGAGACCATCCTGATGCTCATGCGACAACCGGAACTACCGGAAGAGTCCCGTGAAACACCTGCGCCCCTGCTACCGCATCTAAACGCAATTCGCGAACCCATACGTCGATGGCGTCTGCTTTCAGGCGAAAGACGCAATAGGTATTCCGCTCACCCGGGGGTAGCCGATCGTTCTTGGCGCCAGTGCTACCATTGGCAACAACGTGGATTGGTCCACCAGCCGCTTCTCCGTTGAGCGGAAGATTTTGATATAGTGCAATCTTTGGTTTGTGCTGGTGACCATGAAGCGCAACATTGACGCCGGCGCGCTGTGCCGCGGCAAGAATTTCGGATGCATCCAGAGTCAACGTTACGCCCTTAGACTTTGGTGCTTCCACATTTGCAACTGGAAGTAGATGATGATGAAGCGCAAGGAAACGAAACGTCGGTCGCTCAATCTCTTGCTTGGCTAGATCAGCAATCGCATCCAACCCATTGCGCCCCACATAACCATACTCGGTCCACTCAGTTGCGGCGATCGTGCAAGAGTTTAGAACACAGATATCAAGATCTGCGTTGCCAAGATGAATTCTGCGGACGTAGTTAAGAGAAGCCTTCCAGTCACGGCCGACTAATTCATCAACAAAAGTCCTGAACATGGTTTCGTGTTCATAATTGGCCTGCTTTACGACGGCATTTTCGCGAACGTCTATGCTGGCTGGATCGGCATATCGAACTACGTCGTGATTGCCAGGCACCGCAACGATTTGGCTTTTCTCCAGACGGAGGCGCCTGCGAAGTGTATCGAATTCGTGAAGTGCCGCACTGCGTGGCGCAGCCGACCAGTTTCCATGCGTCATGAAATCGCCTGTGACGACAACCGCTGCTACGTCATTCGTTAAGCCCAGTCGTTCAAGATCGGCAACTATGCAATCAGAAAGTGTATGGCGGCCATTGCCGATTGATTGATCCTCGGATTCTAGGCGGAAGCCATAGTCTTTTCCGAAGTGGAGATCTGAAAGATGAAGGATGCAAGACCGGCCGGGCGCTTCGGCGGCGACTGCGACATGGCCGAGCGCCGGATCTGAGACAGTTCCTATCCAAAGAAAGGTTTGCTCCCGGATGGCGTCGCCAAGTGCTTCGTCATATTTCATATCCATTATAGTCCGAAGCGTGAATATGCCTGCGGTTTCAGCGATCTTCTCTCTGTAATACGAAGGCACTATTCGCGGTTCGACGGCAGAAGGCTCTGCGAATCCTGTGCACGCACACTGAAATGAGCGTTCAGTGGCGCGGTCAATCAGAATGATGCCGATCTCCTGATTGTCGCGTAGCAGTGCACTGATTCGCGCAATATCGGCAGATTCAAAAGTCTTTTTCCACCAACCCCATCCCACCCGAGCTTCGCGGTCTAAGATTTTTCGGTGCTCTGCAATTGTGTCGACATCAGGTGTCGCATCTCTAAAGCGAAGAGCTATTACCGGTGCTGCCATTCGATCACTCTCCGAAATGGGGGGCGTGGAATACACCAGGAAAGGAGCTGGGGCATGCTCGCCAACTCACGTTCGAAAGCGTCCCGGTTAGTTGTATGCAGTGCCCTTCGAAGTGCCGTGATTAGTTGATCCGATGATCCAAGCTTCGCGACTTCGCCAAGAGAGCTCCAAAGATCAATTTGCTCAATTCCGGGCGCGCGGGCACTCACGTAACGCCAGCGCCATCCATCCTGGGGGAAGACAGGTTCGATCTGCGTTAAGCCACTATCTGGGCGGCGTCTAACTGCTAGTTGATAGTCATCAATTGTAATGCGGAGCCACTGTGCGGGAGCATTTTTCTTCGAGATTACAGGCGGAACCGCTTGCACATCTAAGCGGATAAGCTCGCCTTCCAATGGCGATCTTGAGAGTTCTGCGTCGCCTCCTACTTCCCGCGCGATCGTTTCGAAGTGAGGTTCGGCATAGCGGAGAGTTGCTATATTACGTTGAATGTGAGCCCATCGAGAAAACTCGTTAAGCGCTTGGCTTGCTTCGGTTGCTGCGCGTGGTCTCGTCGTGTGAGGCCATATCGACACAAATACTGTTCCGCCCACGCCTACGGCTCTAGCAGATGCCTCGGTCCAGCTAGTGAGCTGTGCCGGATACCATGGAGGATCGACGATGGCGGCTTTGTATCGATCATCTGTTGTGAAATCGGAGGCATCACTTACGATATGTCGGCGCACGCCCTGAATTGGTTGACGATCCACTAATGTGACGTCAGCGCCGACCGCTTCAAGAAGGCGAGCTACTGTTGGGGCACCGATCGCAACGACTGGCGAGTACGACTGAAGCAAGACTGTAAGAGCTTGGGCTGTGTCATCGTCATAGCGCCAGTCAAAATCAAGTGGATGGGGCAAAGGTAGGCGAATCAATGTTGCGACCTTATTCGCACAAAGCTTTGGCGTCTATTCTGGCGCTCATTTTCTGTGATGAGGGGGCAGTTAAGTATGCTGCAATAGGTCGGTCCGCAAACTGAGTCGCAAGAAGGCTGTGGCGAGCCACAGAGGTGGATCTCCAGCAGTGCAGAGGTGGGAATTGAAGCGTCATTCGCAGCAGTGTAGCAACTCCGGAGGAGCGCAGCCACAGGTCGTATCGGTGGCTACTGCTGCCGCTATACTAGTTCGGGATGGCCGCCCCTAACTGTCGGGCTCGGGAGTCCTGCGCTAACGGCCGAACAAAATACGGATGCGACTGCCAGATGCTCGGAGGTGCGCACGCCCGACGATCTCGCGCTCGGGCGCGTAGCCCGGATCGATGGCAGGCGCCGAGGCCGCACCATCGCCGGACAGCCCGAATCTTCCCTGCCCATCGCGCGCGCCCAGCCGCTTGATCAACATCGGCCCATCGCCGCGGCGAATGCAAGCCACGTCGCCCGTCCGCGGCCGCCGGCGCGGTCGGTTGGTAAAATGACGGGATAACCGACCTCGATGTTCGGCGGGTAGGGGCAGGGCTTGCGGATGGTCTTGATGTCCTTGGTCGGCCAGTAGATCTCGGCGGAGCGGTTCACGAGCTCGACCAGTTTGAGGCCGTCGGCGCGGTGGACGTCCTGCTTGCAGGCGCCACCGGCCAGCACGATCTTGTGCGTGAGGTCGTGGATCTCCGGAAACTTCTCCATCTGCGGCGGGCGCCTTTCCGCCCGTGATCCGGGCAGGGACTTTGGCTGTAGCCGTCGGCAGCACCCGCATGCCGCCCATTCACCCTCAGGGCCGGCTTCGAGACAGGATCCGGCGGCCCAGCGATTTGACTCGGCGCCAGAGCGGCGACAGCACACGGCTGGTCAAGGGGATCGCCAGCAGGCCGATCCCAAGTCCGGCCATGCCGAAGCCGGCGGCTTCCACCGCCCAGGCGACGACCGGCTTGGCGACGGGAACGGCGCGCGCGGCGGCGGCGCCGGCGTCGTGCAGCAGATGCGTCGGTCCGCCGAGGCCATAGGCGTCGAGGCCGTGCAGGATGATGCCGCCGCCGACCCAGATCATCGCCGCCGTGCCGATCGCCGCGAGCGCCTTCAGGAGATGCGGCATGGCCCGCACGATCGCGCGGCCGGTGATGCGCAACGGCGCGGCGAGCGCCGAGGCCGGCGACAGCCGGGCCAGCGCCAGGCCGACATCGTCCGCTTTGACGATCAGGGCCACGGCGCCGTAGACCGCCGCGGTGATGCCGACGGCCACGATGGCGAGGATGATCGCCTGTTTCAGCCAGCCGTCCGGGGGCAGGGCGGCCAGCGTGATCGCCATGATCTCGGCCGAGAGGATGAAGTCGGTCTTGATGGCGCTCGCGATCTTCCGATCCTCGACGGTCTTCGCATCGAGGGCGACCGGCTCGATCGTCGCCTCGTGGGCCTGTGCCTCGTGCGGGAAAACCACCTCGTAGAGCTTCTCCGCGCCCTCGTAGCAGAGGTACGCCCCGCCGATCATCAGCAGCGGCGTGATCGCCCCGGGCAGCAGGAGGCTCAGCGCCAGGGCCGCGGGGAGGAGGATCAGGAGCTTGTTGCGCAGCGAGCCGAGCGCGATGCGGCCAATGATCGGCAACTCGCGGGCCGGGCTGAACTCGGTGACGTACCGTGGGGTGACGGCCGTGTCGTCGATGACCACGCCGGCCGCCTTGACGCCGGCCTTCGCCGACTGTCCGGCGATATCGTCGATCGACGCGGCGGCGAGCTTCGCCAGGGAGGCGATGTCGTCAAGCAGCGCCACGAGACCGCCGCTCATGCCCGCACCGCACGTCGAAGCGACCGGGGAGAGCAGCCCAGGGGGCCCGTCACTGCCATTTCGGGATTTCCTCTTTGCCAATGGGCCGGCGGACCGCCGGGATGAGCTGTTTTGCCAGCCCTTGCTAAGTGTGACTCTCAAATATGGTTCCGCGAGGAACTCCGAAAGCAGCCCGTCATCTCGACCGGAGCACCGAAGGTGCGGAGTGGAGAGATCTTCTCTCCACCAAATGCCGGCAAATCGTCGAGAGAAGGTCTCTCCGCTCCGCGCGGAGTTTATCCCGAGGTACTCGAGGGGCGCTCCGGTCGAGACGACGGCTATTGCCGGCTCAATCCTTCCTCTGGCCGTCCGCGTTGGTCTCCGCCGCCAAACGAATCAACCGCATCCTCCCCTCACACTCCGTCCGCAGCAGAAGGGTCAGGATTTCCAGCTCGTTCAGCACCTCCACCGGATCGCGTTCCCGTGCGCCCCGAAGCGCGTCCTTCAGCCAGGCGCTCGTGCGCGGGTGGGCGAGGATCCAGGCGATGCGTTGGTCGTTGGTCTTCAGCGCGTCGTCGGGCGGGGCCACCGGGTTCCTCCGTCAGAAATAGCCCTGGCGCTTCTGGTTCTCGAGCGAGCCCGCGTCGCCGATGCGGCCGCGGCGCTCGGAGGAGTGGGCGGTGAGGGTTTCGGTGACGACGTCGGGCAGTGTGTTGGCCTGCGAGGGCTCGGCGGCGGTCACGGGCCAGCAGCCGAGCGTGCGGAAGCGCACGGATTCGCGGACTGCCTCTTCGCCGGGCCGCCAGCGCATGCGCGCCGGGTCGTCGACCACGATCCTGAGGCCGTCGCGCATCACGACGGGCCGCTCGGCGGCGAGGTAGAGCGGCGCCAGCTCGATCCGGCGGGCCAGGATGTAGAGCCACAGATCCTGCTCGGTCCAGTTGGAGAGCGGGAAGGCGCGGATCGTCTGGCCGGGCGAGAGCCGCCAGTTGAAGGCGCGCCACGGTTCGGGCCGCTGGGCGCGCGGCTCCCAGCCGTGGCTGGCGCTGCGCACCGAGACGATGCGCTCCTTGGCGCGGCTCGCCTCCTCGTCGCGCCGGGCGCCGCCGAAGATCACGTCGAAGCCGCCAGACGTCAGCGCCTCCTTCAAGGGCTCGGTGCGCATCAGGGTCGTGTAGGTGTCGCCGTGGTCGAACGGGTTGATGTTCTCGGCGCGGCCCTGCTCGTTGGCGTGGACGATCAGGCGGAATTCATGCTCGGCCGCAAAGGCGTCGCGGAAGGCCAGCACGTCGGCGAACTCCCAGGTCGAATCGATGTGCAGCAGCGGCAGCGGCGGGCGCGCGGGATGGAAGGCGCGCACCGCCAGATGGGCCAGCACCGTCGAGTCCTTGCCGCCGGAGAAGAGCAGCACCGGGTTGCGCGATTCGGCCACGCCCTCGCGCAGGATGTGGATCGATTCCGATTCGAGCATGGCGAGGTGGCGGGGAAGGCCGGTCATGCGAGCACCCGTTCCGGTTCGTGTTGCCTCGTCGGTTCGGCGGCCGGTTCAGCCGTCGCGCGCTCCCAGCCGAGGTCGCCGGCATAGCGCCAGGCCATGCGGCCCTCGTCGTCGAGCACGAACAGGTGCAGCCAGCGATTGTCGAACAGCGCGCGCACGCCGGGGTGACGCTCCAGGATGTCGGCGATCGCCTCGCGCGGGGCCTCGACCAGCACCGACAGCCGCAGCGGCTCGTGGGTCAGCGCCTCGCCGTCATGCACCGACTGCCAGGGCAGGCCGACCCGCAGCAGACCGCCATTGCCCTCGACCACGCCGATCCCGCCGGTGACGTTGTGCAGCAGCTTGTTGCCGGCGCCGAAGGAATCGGGCGCGACGCTCGAGCCGTAATATTGCAGGCTGATCCAGCTCGCGACGACGACCGGCGCGGTCAGGATCAGTTCCAGCACCCCGAAGCCTTCGTCCCGCCGCCAGTCATAGTCGTGCAGGAAGGCGCGGCCCGTGAGGTCGTGCCCCGCGGTGCGGGCGCGCGGCGCGGCGATGAAGGCCTGGCAGCCGGCGAGGCCCCATTCGGGCCGCAGCTGGGCCCAGTCGCGGGCGCGCCGCGCGACGTCGCGGCCGCTCGCGGCGCCGGGCAGGCGCAGCGCCCGTTCGGCGCGCGCCCGCACGCCGGCCGATTTCAGCCAGCGTCCGGCCTGCGCCAGGTCCGCCTTATGGCCGGGCGAGGGATGGTCGGCGGCATAGAGCGTGACCGCGTCGGTCGTGGTGTCGTGCAGGGAGCCGACGAACAGCGTGTCGTCGGGGATCGCGATGCCCTGCGCGCGGAGGCCGCTGCGGACCTCGGCATCGTTGAGCAGGCCGGCGAGCAGCCGCGCGTTGACCTCGCCCGAATAGCCGCCGCAGGCGCCGCAATGCAGCGCGCTGGCATGGGGATTGTTGACGACGTTGGCGCCGTGGCCCGCCAGCAGGACCAGCCGCGCGAACCCGCCGGTGAGCGACATCGCCTTCAGCACGCTGGCGGCCGTCGCGATTTTCGTGCCGGGATCGAGGGGCGCGGCCGGGCGCGGTGCGGGGTCGTTCGGCGCGGCATGCCGCTTCAGCGCCAGCCCGTCGGCCAGGAGTTTGCCGGCATAGAGCGGGCCGGCGGCCTCGACGAAGGCGAAGGAGGAGATCGCCGCCTGCCTGAAGCGGCCCCAGGCGCGCTTCGCCCGGGCGGCGATCCGCGCCGTCACGTCGGCTTTGTCCGTGGCGGGCGTCGCGGTGCCGGAGCAGGTGAGCAGGCCGGGCTTCAGCAGCACCGGCAGCCGCGCCTCGACCACGTCCGAGGCGAAGCGGCGATGGCCGATGCCGAGGCCGAAGAAGCCGGCGAAGCCCAGGGTGCGAATGCCGGGATCGACGGTCTCCAGCGCCCGCCGGAAGACTTCGGAGCGCACGTCGATGCAGAAGGCCATCTGCAGCGCCGGCCGCTCCGGGGCCTGCGGCGCCGCGGGCTTTGCCGTGAGCAGGGCGTGCAGCCGCCGCTGCGCGGCGCGCTCGGCCGCCTCCTGCAGGATCGCGTCGATCGCATCGTCCGGGCTCGCCGTGGCGGGCTCGGCATGGGTGGCGACGGCGGCCCGCCATTGCGGCTCCAGCGCGGCGCCGTACTGGCGCAGCAGCGCGGCCTCCCAGGCAATGCGGATGGCGAGCAGGTCGGTGACCGCGCCGTCGGTGCCGCCGGCCAGCTCCGCCTGCCACAGTTGATGGCGCGCGACCTGAGCCCAGCCGCCCAGGGTCGAGAGCAGCCGGTGGAAACAGCTCTCCAGGGCCGTTTCGGTCAGGCCGAGGGTGGCGACGCTTTCGGCCAGCGCGGCTTCGGCATCGGCCGGGGCGTCGGCCACGGTCTGGGCGAAGCCTTCGAGGCCGACGATCTCCGGCGTCAGGTCGTGCATGGCGACCGCCCGCCACGCCGCCCAGGCGCCGCGCGCCGGTGGGGCGCCGACCCACAGCGCCTGTCCCTGATCGTAGTAGCCGGCGGCGAAGTGGCTGATGCGGTCCTCGACGAGGCGCGGCCAATCGATCCCGGAGAGGTCGCGCGCCAGTTCGGCGACCGTCGGGATCGCCTGCGCCGCCGGCCGCTCGGCCCGGAGGGCTTGCTTCAGCGCCGCGAGCGTGTGGGGCCGCAGGTTATGGGGCGCGGCGTCGAGCGCGGCCTGCAGATCGGCGTCGGCGATCTCGCCCGAGCGCAGCCGCGCCGCATACCAGGCCCGCGGCATGGTGAGGGCGATGCCGGCGGTGCGGCGCAGCCGGGCGGCGGCGGTCGCCAGCGGCTCGCCGGTCTGGCCGAGGAACGGGTTCACGGCGACGGTCGAGGCCAGCGGCCAGAGCGGCGGGATGGACCGCGCCGCCCGGTCGGCGGCCTGCAGGATCGTGGTCGTTGTCATGGGACTGGTCCTTGCGTTCGGGAGGGTCACGGCGCCTTCGACACCGACCAGCCGCCGAGCAGCCGGTCGATCGTGGCGTTGACGTAGAGGCCGTTGGACAGGTGGACGCGCAGGCCGGTGGCGGCGGGGTGCGTCGCCCAGAGCGGGAACAGCGCCTGGGCGACCGCGACCAGCCCGAAGGTCAGCACGGCCAGCGCCATCAGGGTCCATTCGAGGCGGCCGGGGGCCGGCGTCGCCGGCAGCACGCCGGCGGTCAGCCATTCGGCGGCGGAATGGAGGGCGAAGTATCCGATCGCGGCGGCGCTG
>Ga0255170_1000711_pt1 | contig 11390 bp, 8 predicted proteins | sample Atl_Yuk_RepA_8d_FD_186015 | JGI IMG/M metagenome (GOLD analysis project Ga0255170, IMG submission 186015) | Freshwater microbial communities from Altamaha River, Georgia, United States - Atl_Yuk_RepA_8d | ecosystem: Environmental > Aquatic > Freshwater > River | place: USA: Georgia | collected...
GCCGGCTGGGTCGGCACAGCGGCGCCACCGCTGCCATTGCCGCCACCCGAAGAAGGCGTGCGCGGCGTCCAGTCCTTGGGCGGGCGTGGCTCGCGGCCAGCCATGATGTCATCGAGCTGCTCGCTCTCGATGGTTTCCCATTCGAGCAGGGCCTTGGCCATGGCGTGCATCTTGTCGCTGTTCTCCTCGATCAGGCGGCGCGCCAGGGCGTACTGCTCGTCGATGATGCGGCGTACCTCGGCGTCGACCTTTTGCATGGTCTGCTCGCTGATGTTGGTGGTCTTGGTCACCGAGCGACCCAGGAACACCTCGCCTTCGTTTTCGGCATAGACCATCGGACCCAGTGCATCGCTCATGCCATAGCGCATGACCATGTCGCGGGCGATGTGGGTGGCCCGCTCGAAGTCGTTCGACGCGCCAGTGGTCATCTGGTTCATGAACACCTCTTCGGCAATGCGGCCGCCGAACAGCATGCTGATCTGGTTGAGCATGTATTCGCGGTCGTAGCTGTAGCGGTCCTTCTCGGGCAGGCTCATGGTCACACCTAAAGCGCGGCCGCGCGGGATGATGGTGACCTTGTGCACCGGATCGCACTTGGGCAGCAGCTTGCCGATCAGGGCGTGGCCCGCTTCATGGTAGGCCGTGTTGCGACGCTCTTCCTCGGGCATGACCATGCTCTTGCGTTCCGGGCCCATCAGGATCTTGTCCTTGGCCTTCTCGAAATCCTGCATCTCGACCACGCGTGCGTTGCGACGGGCTGCCATCAGGGCGGCTTCGTTGCAGAGGTTGGCCAGATCGGCACCGCTCATGCCGGGGGTGCCGCGGGCGATCACCTCGGCCTTGACGTCCTGACCGATCGGGATCTTGCGCATGTGCACGTTAAGGATCTGCTCGCGGCCGCGGATGTCGGGCAGCGTCACATAGACTTGACGGTCAAAGCGGCCCGGGCGCAACAGCGCGGCGTCCAGGATGTCGGGGCGGTTGGTGGCGGCCACGACGATCACGCCAAGGTTGGTCTCAAAACCGTCCATCTCGACGAGCATCTGGTTGAGGGTCTGCTCACGCTCGTCATTGCCGCCGCCCAGGCCGGCGCCACGCTGGCGGCCGACGGCGTCGATTTCGTCGATGAAGATGATGCAGGGCGCATTTTTCTTGGCGTTTTCGAACATGTCGCGCACGCGGGCTGCACCCACGCCAACGAACATTTCGACGAAGTCAGAGCCCGAAATGCTGAAGAACGGCACCTTGGCTTCGCCGGCAATGCCCTTGGCCAGCAGCGTCTTGCCGGTGCCGGGGGGGCCGACCAGCAGCAGGCCACGCGGAATGCGGCCGCCCAACTTCTGGAATTTCTGCGGGTCTTTCAGGAAGTCGACGACTTCCTTGACTTCTTCCTTGGCCTCATCGCAGCCGGCCACGTCGGCAAAGGTCACCTGGTTGTTGTTTTCATCGAGCATGCGCGCCTTGGACTTGCCAAAGCTGAAGGCGCCGCCCTTGCCGCCGCCCTGCATCTGCCGCATGAAATACACCCACACGCCGATCAGCAGCAGCATGGGACCCCAGCTGACCAGCAGGGTCATGAGCAGCGAACCTTCTTCGCGGGGCTTGACATCGAACTTGACGCCATTGGCGATCAGGTCGCCCACCAGACCGCGGTCCAGATAGGTGGCAGTGGTCTTGATGCGGCGGTCGTCGGTGGTGGTGGCCACGATCTCGGTGCCGCCCTGCCCTTCCTGGATGGTGGCGCTCTTGATGCGGTTGGCCCTGACCTCCTCCAGGAAATCGGAGTAGCCCATGTAGCCGGCGCCAGCAACTCCACGGCTGTCGAACTGTTTGAAAACAGTGAACAGCACCATGGCAATCACCATCCAGACGGCAATTTTGGAAAACCAGGGGTTATTCAAGCGGGGCTCCAGTCAAAAACGTGCGTTGGGTTCATTTTAGGCCTGCCGGACAGGGTGTCGGCGGGCTCGGCCTTTATGGCCTTGAATATGAGGGAAATTGGGAAGATTCAAGTTGCCTTGAGTCCGATGCCGATCAGAAAGGTCTCGGAAGACCGGTCGCGCGAAGCTTTGGGCTTGATCGGCTTGACCACCCGGAAGGTGTCCTTGAACAGCTGCACCAGTTGGGTATAGCCGCTGCCATGGAACACCTTCACCACCAACGCCCCCTCGGGCTTGAGGTGCTGCACGGCGAACTCCACCGCCAGCTCGATCAGGTGACTGATGCGGGCGGCATCCACGGACTCGACACCGGACAGGTTGGGCGCCATGTCCGAAACCACCACGTCCAGCTTCTGGCCACCCACCAGGGCCTCCAGTTGCGTCAGAACGTCCGATTCCCGGAAGTCCCCTTGCAGGAATTGCACGCCTTCGATCGGCTCCATCGGCAGCAAGTCGATCGAGATGATGGTGCCGTTGAGTTCGCCAACGGCAGCACCCTGCGGTGACAGCTTGCGACGCACGTACTGGCTCCAGGCACCAGGCGCAGAGCCCAGATCCACCACCCGATGGCCCGGCCGGATCAGGCCCAGACTTTCGTCGATTTCCTTGAGCTTGTAGGCGGCACGGGCACGGTAGCCCTCTTTGTGGGCGAGCTTCACCCAGGGGTCATTGACGTGGTCGTTGAGCCACGCTTTGTTGACCTTCTTGCTTTTGGTCTTGACTTTCATGTTTTCCTGTCCAAGCGGGGATAATAGCTGCATGCCCCAAATTCAACTGACTCCCGCCCAACGCAAGGTTCATCGCGCTGAGGCCCATCACCTCGATCCCGTGGTCATGATCGGTAACGACGGCCTCACTGCTGCCGTGATCAAGGAAGCCGATGCCGCACTCAATGCCCACGGCCTGATCAAGATCCGTGTGCTGGGTGATGACCGTGCGACTCGCGAAGCAATCTACATGCAGCTGGCCGACCAGCTCAATGCCGCGCCCATCCAGCACATCGGCAAGCTGCTGGTCCTCTGGCGCCCCCAGCCCAAGAAGGAAAAAACCGTTGACGAGGACCGCAAACCGGGCCCTCGCGAGTTCAAGGTCCTCAAATTCAGCAAGCGCGGCGGCCAGAAACCGGAAGTCAAGCACGTTCGCGTGCTGGGCAACCAGCGCCTGACCTCGGGCGGCCAGATCAAGCGCGCAAAGCCCAAGCAGAAATCGGTCAAGAAGCGTCAGCAGGGCTGAACATGGACAGCAGCGCATCCAGCCCGCAGCGTTACGTCATCTGCATGAAATGGGGCACCAAATACGGCCCCGAGTACGTCAACCGCTTGCACGCCATGGTCAAACGACACCTCACGCTGGACTTCCAGATGGTGTGCCTGACCGATGACAGCCAGGGCATCACGCCCGAAGTGCGCTGCCTGCCCATTCCGCCACTGGATCTGCCTCCCGGCAGCCCCGAGCGCGGCTGGACCAAGCTGGTGACATTTGCCGAAGACCTGCACGGCCTGCGGGGCACCGCGCTGTTTCTGGACGTGGATGTGGTGATTGTTGGCAGCCTGGATGGCTTCTTCGAGCATCCGGGGCGCTTCCTGATCATCAAGGACTATGACCGGTTCTGGAATCCCGGACGGATCACAGGCAACTCTTCGGTGTACCGTTTCGAGTTGGGCGCGCACCCCGATGTACTGGCCAATTTCCGCCAGAACTTCGACACGATCCGCCAGCGCTTTCGCAACGAGCAGTCCTATCTGTCGGACTACATGCACCGTCAAGGCCTGCTCGCCTACTGGCCCAAGGCCTGGTGCCCCAGCTTCAAATACAACTGCATCCCGACCTGGCCCACCAATTTCTGGACCGAGCCCTTCATTCCGCAAGACGCCCGCGTGGTCATCTTTCACGGCGAATGCAATCCGCCCGATGCCCTGGCGGGTCGCCGCAACCGGCGCCTGCGGTTCATCCGGCCCGCCACCTGGGTGGCCGAACACTGGCACGAATGAAACAACGCCCGGCAGGACCGGGCGTTGTGCTGTTTACAGGTAAGAGACCGCGATGATCTCGTAGCGCCGCACCCCACCCGGCGCCTGCACCTCGGCCACGTCACCCTCTTCCTTGCCAATCAGGGCGCGCGCAATCGGGCTGCTGATGTTGATCAGGCCCAGCTTGAGGTCGGCCTCGTCTTCGCCCACGATCTGGTACTTGACCTGGTCCCCGCTGTCCTCGTCTTCCAGCTCGACCGTGGCACCGAACACCACGCGGCCACCGGCGTCCAGCGAAGCCGGGTCGATGATCTGTGCTGCAGAAAGTTTTCCTTCGATTTCCTGAATACGGCCTTCAATGAAGCCCTGGCGGTCCTTGGCAGCGTCGTATTCGGCGTTTTCGCTCAGGTCGCCTTGGGCACGCGCTTCGGCAATCGCCTGGATCACGGCCGGGCGATCGACGGACTTGAGGCGGTGCAGCTCTTCCTTGAGCTTTTCGGCACCGCGCTTGGTGATCGGGATGGTGGACATCGGTCTCTCTCCAAAAGCAAACCGCCGGGCACGAAGCTCGGCGGTTGCGGGGTTTGTGTCATTCAACGGGCCGCATCATAACGCGGCCCGCGATCGGCTTCAGGCTCAGACTGCAGCCAGCTGGGCGTGCATTTCCTGCACGGAGATCACGTCCAGATTGTCCATGCTCTTCATACCCTGCACGGCGGCCTCGGCGCCGGCAATGGTGGTGAAGGTGGTCACGCGCGCCAGCAGCGACGACGTACGGATGTGGCGCGAATCGGCAATGGCATTGCGGCGCTCTTCCACCGTGTTGATGACCATGGCCACTTCGTTGTTCTTGATCATGTCCACGATGTTGGGGCGGCCTTCGGTCACCTTGTTGACCTGCGCCACCGGCACGCCGGCTTCGGCAATCGCCGCAGCCGTGCCTTTGGTGGCCAGCAGTTCAAAGCCCAGGGCCACCAGCTCTTTGGCCACCTGCACGGCGCGCGGCTTGTCGCCGTTCTTCACCGTCAGGAACACCTTGCCCGAGCGCGGCAGCTTGGTGCCAGCGCCCAGCTGGCTCTTGACGAAGGCTTCACCAAAGGTCTTGCCCACGCCCATCACCTCGCCGGTGGACTTCATCTCGGGGCCGAGGATGGTGTCCACACCCGGGAACTTGACGAAGGGGAACACAGCCTCCTTGACGCTGAAGTAAGGCGGCGTGACTTCCTTGGTGATGCCTTGCTGGGCCAGGGTCTGGCCAGCCATGCAGCGCGCCGCCACCTTGGCCAGCTGGATGCCGGTGGCCTTGGACACATAAGGCACGGTGCGGGAGGCACGCGGGTTCACTTCGAGCACGTAGATGACGTCCTTGCCGCCCACGTTCTGGATGGCGAACTGCACGTTCATCAGGCCCACCACGTTGAGCGCGCCGGCCATGGCGGCCGACTGGCGCTTGAGCTCGGCCACGGTCTCGGCAGACAGGGAATACGGCGGCAGTGAACAGGCGGAGTCACCGCTGTGTACGCCCGCTTGTTCAATGTGTTCCATCACGCCACCGATGAAGGTCTTGCCTTCGGGGTCACGCAGGCAGTCCACGTCGCACTCGATGGCATCGTTCAGGAAGCGGTCGAGCAGCACGGGCGAGTCGTTGGAGACCTTGACGGCCTCGCGCATGTAGCGCTCCAGATCGCGCTGTTCGTGCACGATTTCCATGGCGCGGCCGCCCAGCACGTAGCTGGGGCGCACCACCAGCGGGTAGCCCAGCTCGGCAGCACGCTCCAGTGCTTCTGCTTCGGTACGGGCCGTGGCGTTGGGCGGCTGGCGCAGACCCAGGTCCTGCAGCAGCTTCTGAAAACGCTCGCGGTCTTCGGCGGCGTCGATCATGTCGGGGCTGGTGCCAATGATCGGCACGCCAGCGGCTTCCAGGCCCAGCGCCAATTTCAGCGGCGTCTGGCCGCCGTACTGCACGATCACGCCGGTGGGCTTTTCCTTGTCAACGATCTCGAGCACGTCTTCCAGCGTCAGCGGCTCGAAGTACAAGCGGTCCGAGGTGTCGTAGTCGGTGGACACGGTCTCGGGGTTGCAGTTGACCATGATGGTCTCGTAGCCGTCTTCGCGCATGGCCAGCGCGGCGTGCACGCAGCAGTAGTCGAACTCGATGCCCTGGCCGATGCGGTTCGGGCCACCGCCCAGCACCATGATCTTCTTCTTGTCGGTCGGCTCGGCCTCGCACTCCTCGTCGTAGCTGGAGTACATGTAAGCGGTGTTGGTGGCGAACTCGGCAGCGCAGGTGTCCACACGTTTGTAGACGGGGCGGATGCCCAGGCTGTGGCGGCGGGCGCGCACATCGCCTTCGGTGCTCTTGAGCAGCTTGGCCAGGCGACGGTCCGAGAAGCCTTTCTTCTTGAGGGTGCGCAGCTCGTCAGCGCTCAGGTCGTTCAGGCGGTGGCGCTCCAGTTCGAGTTCGATCTTCACGATCTCTTCGATCTGGATCAGGAACCAGGGGTCGATCTTGGTCAGGTTGAAGACTTCTTCAAGGCTCCAGCCGGCAGCGAAGGCGTCGCCCACGTACCAGATGCGCTCGGGGCCGGGCGTGCCCAGTTCCTTTTCGAGCACTTCGCGGTCCTGGGTCTTTTCGTTCATGCCGTCCACGCCGACTTCCAGGCCGCGCAGGGCTTTCTGGAAGGACTCCTGGAAGGTGCGGCCCATGGCCATCACCTCGCCCACCGATTTCATCTGGGTGGTCAGGCGGTTGTCGGCGGTGGGGAACTTCTCGAAGGCGAAACGCGGGATCTTGGTGACCACATAGTCGATCGAGGGCTCGAAAGACGCAGGCGTGGCGCCGCCGGTGATGTCGTTGCGCAGCTCATCGAGCGTGTAGCCCACGGCCAGCTTGGCCGCGACCTTGGCGATCGGGAAGCCCGTGGCCTTGGAGGCCAGCGCCGACGAACGCGACACGCGCGGGTTCATCTCGATCACGATCATGCGACCGTCCTTGGGGTTGATCGAGAACTGCACGTTGGAGCCGCCTGTGTCCACACCGATCTCGCGCAGCACCGCCAGGCTGGCGTTGCGCATGATCTGGTATTCCTTGTCGGTCAGCGTCTGGGCCGGGGCCACGGTGATGGAGTCACCGGTGTGCACACCCATCGGGTCCAGGTTTTCAATCGAGCAGACGATGATGCAGTTGTCCGCCTTGTCGCGCACCACTTCCATCTCGTACTCTTTCCAGCCCACCAGCGATTCTTCGATCAGCAGCTCGTTGGTCGGCGAGGCTTCCAGACCGCGCTTGCAGATGGTCTCGAACTCTTCGGCGTTGTAGGCGATGCCGCCACCGGTGCCGCCCAAAGTGAAGCTGGGGCGGATCACCACCGGGAAGCCCACGGTTTTTTGCACCGCCCAGGCCTCGTCCATGCTGTGGGCAATGCCCGAGCGGGCCGAGCCCAGACCGATCTTGGTCATGGCGTCCTTGAACTTCTGACGGTCTTCGGCCTTGTCGATGGCTTCAGGCGTGGCGCCGATCAGCTCAACCTTGTATTTGTCCAGCACACCGTGGTGCCACGGGTCCAGCGCACAGTTGAGGGCGGTCTGGCCGCCCATGGTCGGCAGGATGGCGTCCGGGCGCTCCTTCGCGATGATCTTCTCGACCGTCTGCCAGGTGATGGGCTCGATGTAGGTGACATCGGCCGTGGCTGGGTCGGTCATGATCGTGGCGGGGTTGCTGTTGATCAGGATGACTTTGTAGCCCTCTTCGCGCAGGGCCTTGCAGGCCTGCACGCCGGAATAGTCGAACTCGCAGGCCTGGCCGATGATGATCGGGCCGGCGCCGATGATGAGGATGCTCTTGAGGTCGGTGCGCTTGGGCATTATTTTTTCTCCTGGGCCGTGGCCATCAATGCCGTGAAGCGGTCAAACAGGTAAGCGATGTCGTGTGGGCCGGGCGAGGCTTCGGGGTGGCCCTGGAAGCAGAACGCCGGTTTGTCGGTGCGGGCCAGGCCCTGCAACGTGCCGTCGAACAGGGAGACGTGCGTGGCGCGCAGGTTGGCGGGCAGCGATTTCTCGTCCACAGCGAAGCCATGGTTCTGGCTCGTGATACTCACGCGGCCGTTGTCCAGGTCCTTGACCGGGTGGTTTGCACCGTGGTGGCCGAACTTCATCTTGAAGGTCTTGGCGCCCGAGGCCAGGGCCATGATCTGGTGGCCCAGGCAGATGCCGAAGGTCGGGATACCGGTCTCGATCAACTCGCGCACCGCTGCAACGGCGTAGTCACACGCTTGCGGATCCCCAGGGCCATTGGACAGGAAGATGCCGTCGGGTTTGTGCTTGAGCGCCTCGGCGGCCGGCGTCTGCGCGGGCAGAACGGTGACCTGGCAGCCGCGCTCGGCCAGCATGCGCAGGATGTTTTTCTTCACGCCAAAGTCGTAGGCCACCACGCGGAATATGGGGGCCGACTGGGTGCCATAGCCCGTGCCCAGTTTCCACTCGGTCTGCGTCCATTCGTAGCCTTGTTGCACCGAAACCACCTTGGCCAGGTCCAGGCCATTCATCTCGGGGGCACCCTTGGCCACGGCAATCGCCTGGTCGATCACGGCTTGCGTGACCTTCTCGCCGGCCGCCAGGGCCACGATGGCGCCGTTCTGGGCACCTTGGGTGCGCAAAATGCGCGTGAGCTTGCGCGTGTCGATGTCGGCAATGGCCACCGTGTTGCTCGCCTTGAGGTAGTCCGACAGCGATTGCGACGAACGGAAGTTGGAGGCCAGCAAGGGCAGGTCTTTGATGATGAGGCCTGCGGCGTGGACCTTGTCGGCTTCGATGTCCTCGGGGTTGACGCCGTAGTTGCCGATGTGCGGGTACGTCAGGGTGACGATCTGCTGGCAGTAGCTGGGGTCGGTGAGGATTTCCTGGTAACCGACGATGGAGGTGTTGAACACCACCTCACCGACGGTGGAGCCGGTGGCTCCGATGGAATTGCCGATAAAGACCGTGCCGTCTGCAAGCGCCAGGATGGCGGGCGGGAAGGTTCCCTGAAGAGACAAAAGCACTGGGTTCTCCGGTTTGGTTCGGGTACGCCTCAGCGCTTGGCAGAGAAAAGCTCTCTGTTTGGCTGCTTGTTCGAGGGAAAAGGACCTGGCTGGGCTGGGACGTACGGGGTTGATGCGGGAAAGCCTCTCATTATAGCCCGTCAGGCTATGTTGGCTCTCTGCATCCAGCTGAAAAACCTGCCGTTCAAGCCAGAAAAACCCCTCACAAACCGGCTGTGGCACTGGCGTGCAGGCAAATCGCAGCAGCCGTGGCCACGTTCAGGGATTCTTCCCCGCCCGGCTGGGCAATGCGCACCTGCAGGCTGGACCGGGCCATCAGGCTGTCGCGCACGCCCTGCCCTTCGTGGCCCATGACCCAGGCGCAGCGCGCAGGCAGGCGCGCCTCGCGAAGCAACTCGTGCAAAAACGGCCCCTGGTGTGAACTGGTGGTCACCAGCGGCAAGTTCAGGGCGTCCAGATCGGTTTCCTGCAGGCCTTCGGCCAGCTGCAGACCAAAATGTGCGCCCATGCCAGCCCTCAGCACCTTGTGCGACCACAGCGCGGCCGTGCCCTGCAGCGCCAGCACCTGCCGAAAACCAAAGGCACTCGCGCAGCGCAGGATGGCCCCCACATTCCCGGCGTCCTGCAAGCGATCCAGGATCACCGTAGGGGTGTCCGGTTCGATGATCCGTGCCGCTTCATGCGCCATGACAAAGCCCATGCGGGCGGGCGACTCCAGACCACTGAGCCCGGCAAACAGTTCGTCGGGCATGACTGTCACCGGCGCATCGAGTCCCAGCCATTCGTCGGCCTGCGCGCTGTCGGCCAGCGATTGCGCCAGCACCACCCGCACAGGCCGTGCACCGCGCTGCAGGGCAGCTCGGCACAGGTGGTCGCCTTCCAGCCAGAACTGGCCGAGCTTGCGGTAGGCGTTGGATTCCTGGGCCAGACGGCGCAGGGTCTTGACCAGCGGGTTATCCCGCGAGGTGATCAGGTTCATCGGATGCTCCGGGCCACGGGGGCAAAGCTGCTGCGATGCCAAGGACTCGGTCCGTGCTCTGCCAGCGCCTGCAGGTGCTCGGCCGTGCCGTAGCCCTTGTGGCGGTCAAAACCGTATTGCGGGTATTGCGCGTGCAGCTGGGCACACATCCGGTCGCGGTGGACTTTGGCCAGAATCGAGGCGGCAGAAATGGCGGGCACGAGCGCATCTCCCTGCACGATGGCTTCGGCACGCACGTCGAGCACCGGCAGGCGGTTGCCATCCACCAGGACCTTGACCGGCTTCAGACGCAGGCCGTCGACGGCACGGCGCATCGCCAGCAGCGTGGCCTGCAGGATGTTGAGGGTGTCGATCTCCTGCACCGAGGCTTCGGCGATCGAACAGCACAGGGCCTTGGCCAGAATCTCGTCGTAGAGCTTTTCGCGGCGCTTTTCAGTCAATTTTTTGGAGTCGTTCAGACCCACAATCGGTTTGAGGTCGTCCAGAATCACGGCCGCAGCCACCACCGGGCCAGCCAAAGGCCCCCTGCCCGCTTCGTCCACACCGGCCACCAGGCCGACGGTGTCCCAGTCCAGCGCGCGCTGCTCAGGCACCAAGGATTTTCTGGATCGCATGGGTCGACAGTGTCGGCATGTCCTGCCTCAGTTCATGGTGCAAGGCAGTGAAGCGCTGTTGTAGCCGGTTCACCGCCGCAGGGTCGTCCAGCCAAGCCAGCACGGCCTGGGCCAGCGCCTCGGGCTGCACCTGCTCCTGCAGGAATTCGGGCACCAGGCTGTCATTGCACAGGATGTTGGGCAGGCCCACCCAGGGCAAGAGGCGTTTGCCGTTGGCCATGCGCCAGGACAGCCACTGCATCTTGTAGGCAATGACCATGGGGCGCTTGAACAAGGCGGTCTCCAGCGTGGCAGTGCCACTGGCCACCAGGGCCACATCGCAGGCCGCCTGCACGGCGTGCGATTGGCCCATCACGACCTTCACGCGCCCGTGCATGCCGGTGGCCTGCAACGCTTGTTCGATGGCTGGCAAGAGCAGTTCGTGCGTCGGCAGCACAAACTGCAGCTGGGGGCGCTGCTCCAGCATGCGACGCGCGGCCTGCAAGAAAGGCTGGATCAGGTAACGGATTTCGGCCGGACGGCTGCCCGGCAGCAGCGCCACCACCTGCGCGGCAGGGTCGAGCGCCAGGGCTTGGCGTGCGGCGGCGCGGTCAGGCTCGAGCGGTATCACATCGGCCACCGGGTGCCCCACAAAGGTGCCTTCGATGCCGTGCTCGGCCAGCAAGGCGGGCTCGAAGGGGTACAGGCACAGAATGTGGCGCACGCTTTCGCGGATCTTGGTCACGCGCTCCGGCCGCCAGGCCCAGATGGACGGGCACACCAGCTGTATCGCGGGGATGCCGCGCTGGTTGAGTTCACGCTCGACAGACAGGTTGAAGTCCGAGGCGTCCACACCCACAAACAGGTCG
>Ga0255170_1000720_pt1 | contig 11235 bp, 13 predicted proteins | sample Atl_Yuk_RepA_8d_FD_186015 | JGI IMG/M metagenome (GOLD analysis project Ga0255170, IMG submission 186015) | Freshwater microbial communities from Altamaha River, Georgia, United States - Atl_Yuk_RepA_8d | ecosystem: Environmental > Aquatic > Freshwater > River | place: USA: Georgia | collected...
TAAGGCTATCAGCACTCACAGCGAAGATAGTGCAAGGCTATCCCAGCTTGATGACTTGACGATGCATTTTTCTGCATTGCATAAGTCGCTAGTCGAACTACCGGACCACAAGGGTGCACACTTCCGAACGACAGCCGAGAGATACGTAACTACTCTTGAGGGGTTCATGTTTGTCGCACTTGTTTGCCGAAGAAAAATTGATGCGATAAATGAAATCCTTAAATTCGCCTATCAATCAGGGAACGCACTTGCATTGGCTCAAGGCATTAGGTCACTGGTGGAACACGTGGCCGTACAGGCAGAAATTGCCAAAGCCCTGAAGCATCTCAACGAGAGCATCAAGGGTCAAACTGAGGGTGAAAAAATTCATGAGATTCTGCGTAAGGCAGAAATTTTTGTGAATCGATGCTACTTTGGGAAGAGTCTGAAAACAACCTCAGATAAAGAGAAGCAAGCATTACATGTGAATGATTGCCTTAAGACCCTCGAGTCAGACTTCATAGGTGTGGGAGATGCATATGACTTCCTGTGCGAATTTGTGCATCCAAATCACGGGAGTAATGCGCTTGTGTCCAGTAAAAATCCTAGGACGCTTATCACCTCAATTGTGTCTGATTTGAGTCGTCCAGAGACAAGAGACATGCTAGGCATTGCTACCAGGGCATTCCAGGTTAGCGAAGGAATCGAGTTAAAAATTCATTCGCACATCGGTTATCTCGGGGGATTTGCGAATAGATTTTTTCTTGCGGAAGCCAAAGTCAGCAATGTTTTTGCTCCCAAGAAGATCAAACCGTCTGGTGACGGGAAGACAAAAGAGACTGCGCTTTTCTTCCCCAACGCTCGCGATCATGGAGAGATTTATGACTTGTTCTTCAAATACATGAAAGACCGGCGGATTGATGTTGGTGACAGAGTTTTACAAGGAATAGACGGCAATTTCCTATACGAAACATTTGAATCAAGCATTGGGATCGTGTGGCACAAGGTTGAAGTTCCTGGCTCTGAGGCGGATCAGTTTGACGGACATTAGAGGCTGTATAGAAAATTCACTCCTGGTGGCTCACCCTTTGAGCCTCGTTGATCTCAAAATTCTTGATTTCGGACTTCAAGAGGTTGAATATGTCCTTCTTCAAGCGCCTACTCGGAATTTCCGACAGCAACCTTGGTGAAATCTTCACCAAGGTCAATGACCAAACATGGGTCTCGACCAGAGGTGAGGTCATCAACCAGGTCAGCGATGATGTGAGCATCTCGACCAATGGAACCGTCTACAACAGGGTTGGTGACAAGACCGTGGTGGGTAGTGATGGCAGCGTGTTCACGTCGTTCGGAGATTCCATGAGCACAGATGGCAGTATTCGCACCGGTGACATCGCGACTGGCCGAGGTGCCATCTTCAGCGACGAAGACAAAGACTGGTGAAGTCTGTGGGGCGCATCAGAGGGGTCGGTTGGCTAGCATTGGCCGTTCTTGGGCTCATCCCGCAGGCGCTGCTGGCGGCGGTAATTCATGGCCGCATCGTTGGTGTCAGCGATGGCGACACCGTGAAGGTGCTTGACGCTGCACAAAGGCTCCATACTGTTCGACTGATGGGCATCGATGCACCAGAGAAGGCGCAACCATATGGGCAGCGCTCAAAACAGTCACTATCTGAAATGGTCTATCAACACAACGTCAGCGTCGAGTCGTATAAGCAAGACAAATATGGCCGGGTTGTTGGGAAAATCCGTTTGAAGGATGGACTGGATGTGTGCCTAGAGCAAATCAGAAGAGGCATGGCTTGGCACTACAAGCAATACGCGAAGGAGCAGACTGTCGAGGATCAAGTAATGTATGAAAATTCCGAGAATGAGGCACGGAATAAAAAATTAGGGCTATGGCTTGATGATTCACCAACACCTCCATGGCTCTGGAGAGTGAAATCGAATAGGAAGTAAGTGTGTTGCATTTTCCGGGCGATTTTCCCAGGCTCAAGGCTTGAGCTTGAGATGAGTAAGAATAAAAATACATGAATCAACAAGTCAACGACGGGTCAGGAGAAGCTAATGTCAGACGTAAATGACAGTCCGGATGACGCCGATGCTTTGCGAGCACCTACAAACTCGTATCCCACTTTTCGGGATGAGGATGCGGAAACTCGTCGAGAAAGACTCAAAGCATTGCTCAAGCTTGGTAAGACACGCGGGTACCTCACGTATAGCGAAATCCACAGTGAATTTGCTTTGAATTCAGACGAGGGGGCCGACTTCGAATCTGTGGTTGCCATGCTTGGGGATATAGGAGTTGCAGTTTATGAGCAAGCACCATCTCTCGGTGCTGTTTTGACCAACATACCTGTTGCATCAAGCAGTTCGGACGATGCCTCGCATGGTTCTGCATCCTCTTCAATGCCACGTGTATCAGAGGCGCCGAAAAATGTTCCATTCAAGCGCGTCTCGGCATCTTCATTCGGTGCCAGTGGTACTGATTTTCTTTTGAATCCATCAATCCTGAGCAATATTGCTACGGGTGTTAATGAACGAAAAGAGCGTGAGCGTGCTGAGTTGGAACGCGCCTTGAAAATTCAAGAGGCTCTTCGAGCGCAGGCCAGACAAAAAATTGAAGAACTCAAGCGTCAAAAAAGTCAGTTATGGGAAGAGGCAGCGAAGGCATTCGAGGCTACCCTACCTGATATCTACAAGGCTGCCTTCTCAGGTCGAAACAGTGTTGACCTCAAGGTTCCAAATAAGCTTGCATCTAGAGTTGTAGAGCTGCTCAAACAAAGAGGGATCAAAGCGTCTCTGGCAGAAAGGTCTTCTGATGGGAGGGCCAACTTTCCAGATTTGGAAAGTTTGTATGCCAACATCGAAGATCTGGTGCATGGTTTTGACAAAGTAGACCAAGAACTGACTTCCCGGCACCTTTCCGGTCGCCATTCCTCTACGGTCAATAAGGACTTCTATCAACTCCTTGATGAAGCAGAAGAGCGAGAGGAGGTAGAGGAAAAAATCGAGTTGGAAGATGGCATTACATCAGAGGAGTCGATAATTTCTGATGCCTTGGCGGACATCCTGTCTTTGATCGAAAACGCTCGTCAGGCAACTGATGGACGCGCATCCAGTTCGACATTGTTCTTGATCTCTCCGGAAGAGTTAGCCGAGTTATACGGTCACCTTCGAACCCTGAAGATGTACCTGTTCTCGTTAGAGAGAGACTTGTCTTTTTCTGATTCGGCAAGTGGAGTGATGCATGTCCGCGATAGCATTCGCAGCACATCAAGCATGACAAAGAAGATCGAGAGCATCGAAATTTTGCTGAAAAAAATCGAGGCTCCTGATCATGATCATTTCCATGTGAAGGCAACTTGGCAAGCTCGAGAGCTCAATGAGTTCACTTTCGATGAATCAGTATCAATCGTGTCTTGGTTAATCACAAATGGAGGTCAAGGTCTTTGTAGGCAACTCATTCAGAAGATTCATGAGAGTGCTGGCGCCGGAGCATACAGCGTGACCTTTGAGGTTTCTCATACTGGATTCCACAGAGGTCACTGGGGTAACAATGGGTGCATGAAAGTCGCATCTGATGGGGAGTCGCTTGGCGTATTCCCAGGACCCTCAGAGTTTTTGCTCCAGATCTTCAAGTACATGGGCTTCAAGGCGGAATTGCGCTACAAGCAAGAAATTCGCGAGTTGGTGATTTCTTGGGGCTAGGGTAGTAAGAAATGCAACATCAGTTTGGGGATGGCTTCCCTAGTTTGCGTGGAATGAATATGATGCCCGTTCTTTCATTTTTTTGGCCAAATCATGTCCACGTTTGCAAATCAACTCAAAGGCGAAATCAGTCGTCTGGCCAAGAAAGAGGTTCGTGCTGAAATGGTGGCCCTGAAAAAGGCCTCTGTCCAATACCGGTCCGAGATTGCAGCTCTGAAGAAACGTTTGGCGGAGATAGAAGCACAGTTCAAGAAACTTGCGAAGACCAATGCCAAGACCTCTGAAGCTTCGGTGAATGAGGATGACAGTCCTTCACTGAGATTCAGGGTCGGTGGATTCGCTGCCTTGCGCAAGAAGCTGGGACTGTCGGCCGCCGAAATGGGCAAGTTGATTGGCGTATCGGCCCAGTCTGTTTACCACTGGGAAACCGGTAAGACTAAGCCCCGTTCCAGTCAGCTGGCCTCTATTTCTGCCGTACGCAAGATGGGCAAGAAGGCGGTTGCTGCCAAACTGGCAACTGAAGCTCCTGCACAGCAGTAACGTGTTCCAGGGTTAAGGTGCAAATGCCTGCCAGATCCTCACCATCGAATACGTATCCAATTCACAGTATTTGCGCAACTGCTGCTCGATTTCCTGCTTACGATCACTGGTCGTCTCTGGGGCAATGGCTTCCAGATAGGCTGCAATCGCCATGTTTCCGTCCTGAACCCCGTCGAGATCTGAATATTTGAGTTCTGGTACCAAGGCGGGCAATACCTTCTTGATGCTCCAGCTGCCTTGCTGAGACGGGTGGTAGTAGCGGTTCTTGGTGATGGGCATCAGATCAACGATGCGTCTGTTGATGCCAAGCAGTTCGGTTTGCAGATCCGGGAACTTGCCCGCCAATTCAGAAATCCTCGTCTTTTCGAAGGCGGCATTGAAGACATAGATCGCCTCAGGACCAGTACCACAGGCCTTGATCAATGCCCTGGCAAACACTTCGGATGGGTCATTTCCAGAGAGGTCGAGGAATTCAGTGTGTTCCAGGGTGTCATCAGCGTCCAGGCGGTGCAGGCTAAATTGGAAGCAGATCTGCTGGTATGGCCTGGTACCAGCCCAGATTGGCACACCAAACTGAACAGATTCAAAGTCCAGGAACAGACACGGGCGTGGATGCTTTGAGAGATCCTTGGCCGCGCCCCGAACATCAAAGTACGGCTGCCCCGTGGTCGAAACCTGCTTGACGCGCTGTTGGAGTTCGGTCAACTTGGTGTCTGGCACCTCGCGCAGGTCTTTGATTCCGGCGGCTTCCAGTTCAGTGATCTTTTTGGGACTGATGTGAGGAAGCCACTTGATCGGGAATTCGGCAACATCAGCACCCTCGGAGCAGTGCGCAATGAACCCGCACTCGAAGGGGGAGGTGCACTGCGGCCCCATGCATTTGGTTGGCTCTGAACCCGACTTCGCGATCGACTGGGCCTGTTGGACCCATTCGGCAACTTCATCATGCCTGGACAGGGCATCCTTAGTCAGGTCGTTGACCTTGAAAATGCCATGGTAATCCTTGTTGCCTGGGTAGGTCCAGGAGCTGTCAATGTGAGCCAATGATACCGACTCGATCTCTACACCAGCAGTTCTCGCGGCATAGGTCTGGATGGCTATGTCATCGCGGTGATATTCCTTCACGGAGGTGGAGGACTTCACTTCGATCATGTTCCAGGAGGCGGGCTTCTGGCCTGGGAGCATGACATCGGCAAAGGCGAAAACGCCTCCCCCCGTGACTCCAGCCTCGAAAATCGGTTCATTTCCGCGAAGCAGTTGCTGACTTCTGATGAAAGCCTGTTCGTAGCCTTCGAGCTTGATGTCGATGAGTTGACCGGTACCCTCGGGATCGAAGATGTGCCGGGCGAGGTCACCGACCTGGTTGCCCGTACGGAACTTCAGTTCAGTCTGCGCCGTGTCATGCCTCAGTTCAGGCCTGAAAACCTCGAGCCAAAACCGGCGAGGGCATTGGAGCATCGAAACGAGTCTGGACTTGGAGAAGTTCTTCATGACAGCTCAATCGGTCTCATGCACAAACGTGAGGGACAACTGGTCTGGATGGTTGCTCTTGAGGGGCACCTGCAGCATTGACCTGAGCACAAACTCCATTGACCTGAGGTCCAGGTCGTTGTGCTTGACAATGGCAACCCAGGACGCTCTGGCTTTTGGCGTCAGTTCCGGATACTCGCGGCCTTCATGAAGCTGGTTGCGTATGAGGCGCAAACCTTGCCCCACCTTGCCTGTGCCGTATTTTGTTGGAATCGGAAATCCCAGCAACTTCGAAAAATAGGCCAGATCACCTGCGGGAGCACGGGTATCCATGGTCCTGTGATGCCACGATCTCGCAGTCTTGATGGCATTGCGATAACGCAAGGTAAGCCGCTCCTGATCCTTCTTCGATAGAACTTCGGTGATGATGCGAAGGTCGTGTTCGCTCCAACTGACGATCACGCGGTCTTCATCGCAAGCCAGTTCGATCAACTCCGAGGCCAATAGGCTGTGCGATTGGTAGTGGATGTTCTTGGCGCGGTAGCGGTCGCTGCAAGTCGAAAAGTCTTCCTCGACTATCGCTCCATGAGTTTGCCCGTCGACTCTCCAGCCCAGCAGTGTGGGAGCCTTGTCGATGTTGCCCTCGTAGTCAATGAAGATCGCGCGGGCGATCTCATCAGCGGTGATCTTGAATCTGGAGGACATCTCTGATGAGAGTGTTAGGACTCAACGCCTTGGCGAAGCAGCGGATTGACTTCATCAGCCCACTTGGCGCATGTCCCAAGGGCATCTACTTGAGGGTAATGATCCAGTCGCTCAGGCCTGCGCTCGCTGGGAGGCTTCTGAAAATACTCGAAGCCACACCTGAACATGACCGGTGATTCAGTCTTCAAGCAGTATGTGCAGGTTTGACAATTCATTCCCATGGGTACCTCTAATTACTGGATGTTTTATCAGAAATTTCGAATAGGAAATCTTCCTGTTCCAGCCAGTCGACGGGAATGGCGCGACGCTTGAGAGTGTCCACACTTACTTCGGGGTGTTTCACCAGGAAATTGATGATTGACGGTGACAGAAGAGCCAGGCGCAGGATTTTTCGGGCTTTGGTCGGGTTAATTTTTTCACGAGATGCGATTTCATCGATTGACCCCACTCGTCCTTGATCGATCAATTTGCTCCAGTGGAATGCAAGTGCCAAGGCCTCAATGGTTTTCGATACCCCAGTTTTCGAAGTGTCTAAGGTGGTCTTGACAGGTTCTGGGCGTGAAATGAGTTTGATTTCCTGCCCCCCAGGCGAAAGGACGCGAATCGAATTGGCCTGCTTGATCCGTCCAATCTGAATGAGTGTTTTCGAGCCGGACGGTTGATGAGGCGTCAGGAATTTCTGAACAATGGGCGACTGGGGCAGGGCTGTCTTGGCCATCAGTGGAAAAGCTTGTTTCTGAATTCGACCATCAGGTCGCGTTGCTCTTGCCAGTCCAAGGGCATCGGATTTCTCTGAAACCAGACAAGGGAAAGGTTTTTTGGCTGTTGGCCGTTGATGATCGAATCAATCAAATCAGGCGCAAGCAGGGTAAGACGCAGGATCTCATTGATCACAGAGGGATCAATTCCTTCTGCCTTTGCAATGGCGGAACCACTATCGGCCTTGCCATTGTCAATCAAACTTTGCCAAAAGTGAGCCTTCGCCAGCGCGCGGATGAGGGTTGGATCTCCTTTGCGCTTGCTCAATGAGCTTCGGAGTTCTCCGCCTTTGTCGACGAGTGATAAAGGGGCAATGGATTTCTCGAATTTCATCAAGCCACCTCTGTCTCAAGGGATTCCAATTTTTCGTCCATGAAGCTGCGTGCAGAATGCTCACGAACCAAATCCAGCCAGCCAACTTCATGCCAATCGATTTCCAGGCGAGCCTCGCCATCCAGCACGAAGAGGGTGACGCGATTGACCAGGAGCTGCATGAGACGGTACTGCTCCGGGAAATGGAGCATCTCCCAGGCTGTCCTGAGGTTGGACATGGATTGAACGATCTTGTCTTCTTCGATTTCGGGAAGCTTCTGGCGCGCTTCGTTGATCACGCATTGAATCAAGATCGGGTCCTGGAGCATCCGGCGAATCTCATCGATGACCGGGCGTTCGATCTCATCTCCTGGAAATTGCCTCGAAGGTTTCAGCTTGGCACCGAAGCGAGCCCTCGATCGGGAGATGTAGTAAAGGTGCGGAATGCCACTCTTGGGCGTGGTCACAGATGGGTACATGGGGTCACCCTGTTCATCGAAGAGAATTCCGCGAAGTAAGGCTTTTTTGCCCGAAGGGTTTGACAGCAGGGTGGCTCGCCGACGGGTATTTCGACTGATGGCATTGATGCTCTGGACATGCTCCCAGGTTTCGGGATCGATGATGGCTTCGTGTCTCGCCTTGAACCATTCATCCTTGAGAGATATCTCGCCAAGATAGATCCGGTTGCGCAGGATTTGGTGAAGAAGTTTCTTGTCGATGGGGCCACCAATGTTCACCTTGCCCTCCTTGGTGACCCAGGACTTGGCGGTGAAACCCTCTTGGGCCAGGGTGGTACACAAGGTCGTGGTGGAGCCGCATTGGATAAAGTCCTTGAAGATGCGACGCACCAACTCGGCTTCTGCTGGATTGATGACCAAGTGCTTGTCGACCACGTCGTAACCCAGTGGCGGGACACCACCCATCCACATGCCTTTTCGTTTGGCCGCGCCGATCTTGTCGCGGATGCGCTCCGCTGTGTTCTCGCGTTCGAATTGGGCAAAGGAAAGTAGGACGTTGAGCATCAAGCGACCCATAGGGGTGCCAGAGTTGATCTGTTGTGTCACCGAACTGAAGCGCACGCCGTGAGCTTCCAGTGACTCCACCATGTTGGAAAAATTGGCCAGCGAGCGCGAGAGTCGATCGATTTTGTAGAAAACGATCATGTCCAGTTTCCGTTCGGCTACCGCTTTGAGCAGCTTTGAAAGGGCAGGACGATCCATATTTCCGCCGGAAAACCCAGGATCAATGAAAGGAGGAAGCGACTCTACCCATCCTTCCGATCGTTGGCTCTGTATGAAAGCCCTGCAAGCCTCGACTTGAGCATCGATTGAATTGAACTCCTGGTCCAGTCGTTCATCGGTCGAAACCCGCGCGTAGATAGCACAACGCTTGGTGAATTTGATGTCCTCAGGTGGGGTGTCATTCACGGAAATGTTCATCATGGCATTTCATCTTCGGTGGTTTTGTTCTTGAGACCGAAAAAAAGCAGACCAGACCAACGGGTGCCGGTAATGTGATTCGCGATGGCAGACAGGCTCTTGTAGCTCTGCCCCATGTAGAGATATTCATTGGCAGACACGACAGTGACTTGGTGCTGCTTCCCGCCCCATTCCCTGATCAACTGTGTGCCTGGCGCGAGATCGACCTTTGATTTCGGCATGTGGGTACGCGTCTTGATCGCAGACAACTCAGAGCCGATGGCTTCCAGGCGTTTTCGGGTCGACTCGGGAAGCCCTCCGAATGCGGCCACCTGAATCTGTAGCCCGATGCGCGCTTCCAGATATTTACGGTTGGGAAACTTGGGTCGTACAGGGTAGTACTTGTCCCAGAGTGACCAGATCTGATTCATGGAAAGCAGAGGCAGCTCTGCGATCTGTGCAGATGGTGTTTTTGTGGAACTTTCTTGTTGCATGACTCATTGGCTGGGAGCATCGCTCTCCAAAGGGGTTGTGGGGCTCGAATTAACGCGCTGGTTGAGCAATAAGCCAAGCTCAATTTCATCGCTGTAGTTTTGAGGAAGCGATTTGTAGGCTGAATAGCCTCGAATTTGTACTTTTGCGAGGAGCCGGGAAATCTCACGTGCTCGCTCAGTTGCCGGGTCACGTGGGGATGGGGTCGCCTGTTTCGACATGTTCTGTACGTGCTGAAAAGAAAAGGTGGTTATGCGAAAAGTTGTCTTAAATCGTCAGCCTCCATGAGTCTCAAAGAGTCGTGGCGATGAACTGCATTGAACGCCGTAGCAGGCTCGTCCGGTGAGCCTGAGCGTTCACACAATCATTCCAACACTTGAAATTCATGGCCGTGAATCAGGTGGAGCGCAGCAGTGCGTGCGGTTGGATCTAGCAAATGCCTGGAACATACCTATGACATTGGGATTACGTCGATATGGGACATGGCGACAAATTGGTCAGCCTCTATCGACGAACATGTTTCACCCGAGTAGTACGCGTGCAACGACATGGCAATCGAAGGGCTTAAAACTAAATAGGAGGTGGCCGCCATACAGGATTTGGCGTCCGATCCAGGATCGGTTTACTTACGAACAAGGAATAACTAAGCACGAAAACGTGTGACTTTGCATATCAGAAATGAGCTACGAAAAAGAATCGAAAACTGCAGATGAACTGCAGGCAGTGTCCAAACCACGTCAGAGGAATTCTGACAAGGGCAGCGAACGCCTTCCCCATATGGAGCAATACATCAAGCTGGTTCGCAAGATCAGGATCGGTGAGATGGTCTCTCAATTGGTGGAATCTGTGTCGGGGAAAAAGTTACAAGAGTTGTACGCTGTCATTGCTGCAGCTGGCGCAGGTTTGAATCTGAAACAACGTGACCGGATTTTTCAGGAAACTGCCACGCTCTCATCACAGACTCAAGCGCATCTGGAAGCTGCCGCTGAAAGGGTAAATCTTCTGTGCGATGAATATGGTGCGCAAATAGTCAGTGAGTTCCTGGACCAGGATGAGCCAGTCGATGCAGCGATCCTGCAGCAGCAGACAAGCAAGTACTGTAGGGCGCTGTATTTGTATCTGCGCCAGGAACATCCGACCGACGGGGCAGCGCGAGACCTGCGATTTGAACAGGCTGAATTGCGCAATGAACTGGTGCAGCAAGCGGGCCAGCAGAAATTCTCAAGCCACTTCCTGGGGCCAAAGGGTGTCGTCCCGGTCCTGGATGACGATAGGAAGTCAAGAGTGGTCAAACATCTGTTGACCATGTATCCGGGCATGAAGGAAACGGACATTGTCGTGGAGTCGTTCCATGGTGATGTCCTTGTGAACGGCGAGAAACAGACCGATTCTGTGGTGTGGTCCATCACGTTCAATGGTAAGCAAGTTCACTACCAATATGTCGCCAATGGTGAGGTCGAGGAGGTCGAAACCGTCGCAGCCTCGTGCATTCGTTTCAATTGGTCGGTGAGTCGTGGAACCTTGGGTGTTTACTGCGAGGAAATCGATCACCGCAGTGAATTGGCAATGATGTTTCGCGACATTGGCATGGGCGGTGGCAGTGACATCCAGAAAATGCCCATTTGGGAATTTGATCTGACGGGGTTTTCAACTCCAGCGATCCTGTCCAGACTGAAGATCAACCGAATTGAAGGCATAGAGGCCATCGAGATCCGGTCACTGACCGTGTTCAAACCCGAGATCAAAAGCGTTTTCACCCCGATGGCCAGTGCAAATTCCCCCGTCTGTGGCCACCCCAAACTCCCCCAGGCAAGGACAGTGGAATTATGACGGGTCGGTGCTGATGGCCA
>Ga0255170_1000727_pt1 | contig 11160 bp, 13 predicted proteins | sample Atl_Yuk_RepA_8d_FD_186015 | JGI IMG/M metagenome (GOLD analysis project Ga0255170, IMG submission 186015) | Freshwater microbial communities from Altamaha River, Georgia, United States - Atl_Yuk_RepA_8d | ecosystem: Environmental > Aquatic > Freshwater > River | place: USA: Georgia | collected...
TGTCCTGCCAACAGGTGCCGGCGGCGCCGGCCTTTATCTCCTGTCCCCGATCAACTCAGGTGGGGGAGTTTGAGGTGGCCATCACTGGGGGAATTTGGGTGGCCTTCGGGGCCCAAATGTCAGTTGCGCTCAAATCTGCACCCAATTCAAGCAGTGCTTGGACAACATCTCCATCACCCCGTTGACATGCGATGTGCAGTGGAGTGCGCTTCTCAAAATGGTCAGATGCCAAATTAACATCAGCACCGTCATTCGCGGCAGCAATCAGATATTTCACATTGCCCCAGAACGCAAACTGATGCAACATCGAGTTTCCACGGCGACCAGAACACGAGTGCCAGTTCGGCGTTTTCCGAAGTCCTTGAAGCACCTCATCGCTAGTGCAGCTCGGAATCAAATCAAGTGCCGCAAAATTCATTGACCCCTTGAGTGCGAAGTCAGCTCCAAAATTCAACAATTCAGCAGCGACTGAATCGGACTGGCTGAAAAGGGCTAACTCAAGCGGCAACTCACCTGAAAAGGATGCCGGCAGGTTGGGGTTTGCTCCCGCCTCGAGAAGCAACCGAACCATCGAGGGCTCACATGCGCGTACTGCTTCATGCAAAGCTGGGTCCACAAATTCATCGAAATTGACATCCACCCCCCTCTCGAGCAGATACTTAGCGACCTCAAATTGTCCGAAACGACATGCCACGCCCAAAGGCGTGCGCCCTTGATGAAGGCTATTCAGCCCCTGCACCTGAGTAGCCAGCAAGCTCACCTTAGGCAAATCCCCCAACTTGCATGCCATGTGGAACTCCGCATCCAACTGAGTCTTAGTCTCAATACTCATCTTCACCCCTCACTTGCTTCTTCAAAAAATCCGGTGCTCACCGCAGCGGGTACTCAGCCACCATTCGCCGTCCCCCGACAGACGGCCTGCGTGGCCACAGACTTCACAGACGCGCATACTCTCCGACTCGTATCGCTCAAAAATGTCGTCGAGTCCTTCAATGCGACCGGAGCAAACAATCAGGCGACCACGCTTTTCTTTGACATCAAAATCCCTAACTGCCACCGATTCAATGTCAAGCCCCTCAAGCTGCAGCCGTTCAAAAATTTCCGCAAACATCGCGACCGTCAACTCGAACCACCCGGGCCCGATGCTGAATCGACCCGATTCGACAAACGACCGTGCAAATCCCTCACTACTACACCGCATAACCACCCTTCTTAACAAGAGCTCACTTGTTTAACAATTTCGCAACCACCCGAGCCACCACTCCACCGTACTTGCAGCCACCTAAGCGCCACTAACGAGCCACCAAAGCGCCACGAGCAGTAAACATTCAGAAGCCGAACTTCATCCCCCCACCGCCGCTGGACAGCTCGGGATGCACACCATCGAACTCCTTGGGCTGTAGCGCTTTCAGGCCGTAACGACTGCACATGTCGGCTTGGAATGCATCCAATTTCCGCTTCAGATTCCACATTCCGACAACTTCACCTGTCACCGCCACGCGATTGAATAACCCATGAATGTGAGGGTGTAGTTTGTCGTGATGACGCCAAACAACTGCCTGCGACATATCAAGTCCGACTCGCCGCCGATACTCATCGACCATTTCCATGAACATCAAATCTGTCACCTTCAGCGCGTCAGATGGATGCAATGCCATCACCATATGAACACCGGGCTGCAAAACGCGTGGCCGTAGCGCGGCTATTGCTCCCATTTCCTGTTCAATTTCGCTGGCAGAAGTTGATGCGACATTGCTATACAGCAGTTGCCCATGCCCTGCCCTCTCGGCCTTAGCGTTGTAGCCCGCGACACCGCCAAGGTTCTGCCGAATCAGATTCTTAACAATCATCTGGTCCCCATCCGACTTCAAAGTAGCTTTCCAAATCCACGCTCTGCAGTCGCGCCGGGTTGTGCTTAGTCATTCCCCCCCTGAGCTGCAGCGCATCGAGTTCCTGCTCAATTCGTTGCAACTCACCCTGCACAACCTTCGACGCATTCAGATAAGCCTCAAGCTTTGTGTCGCTTGGTAGCTGGCGGATTGACTTAAGAATCGTTTTGATATTCGACACTGAACCGCGCATCAACAGTGCGCGCGCGTAATCCCACTGCACCTCTTCGCTGATTACCGCCCGCCGCTTACGAATCCGGCCAATCTTCAACATGCCTCGAATGACCTCCGAGCGGTGTGTGCCCGGCTTCAGGAAACGCTGCTCCCATTCGTCCAACTCTTTGCGAGACACCCGAGCGCCCAGCAGGATGTTTTTCGCATCCATGGGTCCGAGCTTCTTCTTCCGGTTACGAGCTCGCGACTTCGGTTCGATGCTGATGGTTTTGTTCATGGACTCATCTTACACTACTTTTATTAAGGCTACCAATAGTAATGTAGAATACTCGGAAAAGGACAAACCCAATGACTACAGACCGTGAACTGCGGATTGAGGCCACCGAGCTCATCCGTGACATCAACGCCATCACCGGCATCACATCGGCAGACCAAGCAAGGCGCCTTGGACTGCATAAAGCGAATGTCTCCGCATGCATCAATCAGGGACGAGTCCAAAACCTTGGCTGGGGGAGCATTGCGGCTCTGCTTCGCATGTACGGCTTTGAAAAGACGGAAGAGCGGCTGCGGGTTCGAGCCTCTGAGGCGTGCCCCGTGGTACTGCCCGGCCCACTAGGCGAGGAAGCAAAAGCCGGTCTGAGCGCCGTAGTCGCGCGGCTACAGCGGCTAGGGTTGACCTGCTGGTTTCATGCGTTCGTTGTGCACAGCGAGGTCACAGGTGATGTTGAGAGGGGCGGAATTCTCTCAGCCCATGACGATGAACGAACATGGGCGTGTGTCGCGTTCACAGGTGGAGCACACGGCGAGCTGGCTCGCCATTTTGAATCCCTCGGCTGCTTGCCCGAGGCATATCGACTGGCTATCAGCGATGAGCAGTTCGAGTCTTGGTTTGACTCGCCGCCACACCGCTCGGAGCTGCTGAGTTTCTTGGATGCCAGTCAGGCTTATTGAGTGTTGGGCCTACAGGGTTATCGCCCCCGAGTGGAACTAATTACTTTTTCGCGAGCTTGCGGGCAATGCTTTTTTTCGCTGCTGCCTTCTTGGCTGCAGGCTTTGCCTGCTTGACCGCGACTGCAGGCTGCGAAGCAACTTCCATCTGCGGCTGTATTTTCACAAGCAGCCTAGGACCAACCACTTCCCCTTCCTCCGTTACTGCAAGCACCCGCAGGATGGAACTCTTCTCAATCAGAAAAGGAGAGAACACCATTGCAGCATTCAGACCAGCACGAGTCGCTGAGCCCTCAGCAGCAAGCTTGGTGTTTTGGAGCGCCTCATCGGGAATCTCGATGCGTGCCAGCTCCTTGTCATCGTCCTGCAAAACCTTGAAGACCAGCGACCGCACTGGCCTTTCGATTGGACTTATCAGCGTCACATAGACACAAAGCTTTGCCAATGCAATCGGTGCTGACGGAACAAATAGCTCGCCCTGATAGCAGCCCATGAACGACATCTTGTTGCCAACCTCATGGCGGATGTCATCACAAAAAATTGCCGTCAACACGCGGTCAGATGTTGCCTTCATGGCTTAGCCTCCACCAGCAAGGCTTCTGCAAGGACCTCAATCGAGACCTCAAGCGCCTCTGCGATTTTTCGAACGGTGCTGAATTGCGGGTCAATCTTTCCGCGCTCCAAACGAGCTACATAGGATTGACTTGTAGAGGCCTTTTTCGCCAGTTCAAGCTGCGACCAGCCTTTTTTCAAGCGCAGTTGAGCCAGATTCGGGCGATCTTTGTAGAAGGTATCGGCAACCCACTGGCGCCCTTTGCTCATGGCCTTAGCATTTGCAACGGACTTACTCTGAAACTCAGCCACAAGGTCATCGATGTCAACAGAAACCGGCTTAGCAGACTTAGCAAGCGGTTTTACCTCGGCATAGAAGAACACTGGCGCAGACGAAGCACCAACACTGACAGCCGTATCCCCGACCTTAGTAACGGGCAATGCCAAGGTCCCGGTAGGCTTGAAGAATTCGGTTTGTAACTGCATGGTTTCTCTTGTAATCAAAGTCTCTGTGAACAACCGCAAGGACATGGTATTCCAGCTGCGTCGGGTCATAGGCGTAAACGATTCGTTGTTTCAAGCTCCCTTTGGGAACCGTCCAAACCTTCAAACGCCAAATGTTGTACCCCGACTTCCACAACTCCCACCACTTACTCACGTGATAGTCCTCTGTCCGCCCCGCCCCAAAATCGTGGTCGAGCAACGAGTCAAGGACTGTTGAGTCGTGCTTGGCCTGCTCAAGCAATGCCAAAACCATCCCCGCTGCCGCACGGTCACTCACCATGAGGGCGCGCAAATCCTGCGCGGCATCAGGGTGAATCAACAAGGATGGAATCATACCCAATTTGGTATCGCCCTCAAAGAAAAATGATGAATTCTAAGGTTTTACAAGTAGCCATCTCTACGGCCACTGAAAATTGAGCACTTGAAGCAGTGTTGCCTGATGATGCCCGACATGGCTGGCAATCTCATCGACAGGCGGCATATCACCATAGACCCCGGTCGTCATGCTGTTGTCCTCATGCCCGACCAAAGCGGCACACATGTAGACAGGCACCTTCTGCTGCAAAAGGTAGTTGTTACAGGACTTGCGGAAGGAGTGATAGGACAGCTTGGGATAGCTCTGTACGAAGCCATTGGCTTTGCGAAAAGCCATGATGGGCTTGCGTACCGCATCGGAGTACCCTTTCTCACCGCTAGCTTTGAGGCCAAAGCCATCGTTCTTTTTGAGGTAGTCTGTGAGGGCGTTGTAGAGTGGCCATGGCACTGGCACATCGCGCGATCCCGCAGCACTTTTGTCCCATTGGATGTCGATGTAGGGCGTCCCCTTGACGCACACCTTCAGGTCTTTGAGCTTGAGTCGGCAAACCGATGACACTCGCATACCCGTCACCAGCCCAGTCATCACAACGAGGTAGAGCTCCGGACGCTGCGCCTTGAACTCGATGAACTCTTTGCCCCCAAACACAGTGGCCAAATCGTTGTAGCGATAGGACTTCGCGCCCGAGTTCTTCTTCTGTTTTTTCGAGACCAGATTTTTCTCAGCAGCGGGATTGCTGCCCTTGTAGGCCCCCATCTTGTCGGCATGGTTGAAGGCTGCCCGCAGGAAGCCCACTTTGTTGTCGACAGTCCTTGCACTGTTGCCCACGGCGGTGCGGAGGTACTTGATAAATCGTGCCACTTCTGCATCGGTGATCTCATGCAGCTGTTTGCCCGGCCAGAACTCATTGAGCTGCTTTGCATAAGACTCGTAATCACCTTTGGTCGTCGCACCGATTGAGCTGACCTCGATGAAGTCGCTCAGTGCCGCAGAAAGCTCTTTGGAGGTGATTGGCGTCGCAGGTAAAGGGACTGGTGCTGAAGTGGCGAAAGCGTCTTTCAAAGACGCCTGAAACTCGAGCATACGACCGAGAACGCCCGTTTGCGCCATGGTTTCAACCGTCTTGCGCATATCCTCCGAATCTTGTCCGGGCTCCGCTGACATCTTGCCGGTGGCCAGATCGATTTCCCAGCCATGTGTGAGCGACTTGTCTTTCATCCTCTGGAATTCCGCCATGAAGCGGCTCGCTCGAGCCATGGCGACAGCGGGGTCGCCCGTCTTGAGGGAACGCTTAATTTGCTTGCCAAAAATACGAACATGAACGACGAAAGTGCCGCCACGCTTATAGATTGGAAAATTGTAGGCCATGCTCGAGAGGTGCTACCATTTTTGCTACCAATCGAGTGAAAACAGGAGAAGTGACGCAATGAAAAAACCCTTGTAAATCAGAGACTTACAAGGGTTTATCTTTTGGCGGAGTGGACGGGACTCGAACCCGCGACCCCCGGCGTGACAGGCCGGTATTCTAACCAACTGAACTACCACTCCTAGTTGGTTGTGACTTTCGCCATGCTGCCAAAGCAACCTGACCAAGTGCCACAAAACTTGGCGACCCTACGGGGATTCGAACCCCGGTACTCACCGTGAAAGGGTGATGTCCTAGGCCTCTAGACGATAGGGTCATAACCTGGACTGTTTCTTTCGAAACGTTCGACACATTGGTGGAGGTAAACGGGATCGAACCGATGACCTCTTGCATGCCATGCAAGCGCTCTCCCAGCTGAGCTATACCCCCATTTGGTTCACCACATTGCTTTCGCTTTTGTGTTGCACCTCGTTGGTGTCGAGACTCGAATTATAGACAGGTTTTTCAGCGTTTTGCAATCCTGCTCAAAACTTTTTCTCTTCCGCACAAAAACAGGACCTGATCGACCGAAGGCGTCTGCGGCGTACCCATGACCAGCACACGCACCGGCATGGCCAGCTGCGGCATCTTCAGGCCGGCTTCAGCCAGCACCTCTTTGAAGGCGGCACTGATCGCAGATGCTGTCCACTCCACGTTCTGGAGTTTGGCCGCCAGCAGATCCAGTGCAGGCACCACCGCGGGCGTCAGATGCTGCGCCAGGTCTTCGGCCTTAGGCTGCACATCTTCGTAGAAAGCACGCACCCAGCCGGCCAAAGCCACCAGCGTATCGCAGCGGTCCTTGAACAAACCGCAGATGCCGATCAGCCGCTCATCGGTCACCAGGCCCTTGAGGTGAGGCTGCACCCGCTGGGCCAGCTCGCCATCGGGCATGGCTTTGAGGTGTTGGGCATTGACCCACAACAGCTTGGCCGCGTCCCACTGCGCCGGGCTCTTGGACAGGTGCGTGCCATCGAACCACTGCACCATCTGTTCGAGGCTGAAGATTTCGTCGTCGCCATGGCTCCAGCCCAGACGGGCCAAGTAGTTGTTCATGGCTTCGGGCAGGTAGCCCGCCTCATCGTAGTTGGACACCGCCACGGCGCCACGGCGCTTGGACAGCTTCTGACCGTCGTCGCCCAGGATCACGGGCAGGTGTCCGAACTGCGGCAACGCAGCGCCCAGCGCACGGTAGATGTTGATCTGCCAGGGCGTGTTGTTGATGTGCTCGTCACCTCGGAACACATGGCTGATGGCCATGTCCCAGTCGTCCACCACCACCGCGAAGTTGTAGGTTGGCACGCCATCGGCACGCTGGATGATCAGGTCGTCGATTTCGGTGTTGCTGATGCTGATCGGGCCCTTGACCAGATCGTCCCAGCTCACCACGCCATCGACCGGATTGGCAAAGCGGATCACAGGCTTCACACCCTCGGGAATGGGCGGCAGCACCTTGCCTGGCGCAGGACGCCAGGTGCGGTCGTACAGACGCTTTTCGCCACGCGCTTCCTGCGCGGCCTTCATGGCTTCCAGATCTTCGGGTGTGCAGTAGCAGCGGTAGGCGGTGCCAGCGGCCAGCATCTGGTCGATCACGGCTTGGTAACGCTGAAGGCGCTGCATCTGGTAGACCGGGCCTTCGTCGTAGGCCAGGCCCAGCCAGTGCATGGAATGCAGGATCTGGTCCACCGAATCCTGAGTGGAGCGGGCCACATCGGTGTCTTCGATGCGCAGCACGAACTCGCCGCCGTAGTGGCGGGCATAAGCCCAGGAATACAGCGCAGTGCGGGCGGTGCCCAGGTGCAGGAAACCCGTCGGTGACGGGGCAATGCGGGTACGGATCTTGGTCATGCTAGTCAAAGGGTGTCCAGGCCACGCAGCAGGTCGGCCTTGAGATCATCCAGGTGTTCCAGCCCCACGGCCACGCGGATCAGGTTCTGCTGGATGCCTGCGGCCAGGCGCTGTGCTTCGGTCAGGCGGCCATGCGAGGTGCTGGCCGGTTGCGTGATGATGGTTTTGACATCGCCGAGATTGGCGGTCACCGACAGCAGCTGCGTGCTGTCGATCACGTGGAAAGCATTGCGACGACCCGCTTCGGGCGTGTCGCCGACCACGTCAAAGGACACCACCGCCCCACCCAGACCGGACTGCTGGCGCATGGCCAGCGCATGCTGCGGATGGCTGGACAAGCCGGGGTAGTACACACGCGCCACCTTGGGATGCGTCTCCAGCCAGGCAGCCAGCGCCAGCGCACGGGCGGACTGCGCTTCCATGCGGATGCCCAGCGTCTCCATGCCCTTGAGCACCACCCAGGCGTTGAACGGCGACAGGCTCATGCCTGCGCTGCGCATCACCGGGATGAAGACTTCCTTGACCAGTTTCTCGCTGGCACACAGGGCGCCGGCCACCACGCGACCCTGGCCGTCGAGGTACTTGGTGCCCGAATGCACCACGATGTCAGCACCCAGGCTGATGGGGCGCTGCAGTGCAGGCGTGCAGAAACAGTTGTCCACGGCCAGCAAGGCACCCGCGTTGTGCGCGATGTCGGCCAGGGCGCGGATGTCGCACACCTCGGTCAGCGGGTTGGTGGGCGTTTCGGCAAACAGCAGTTTGGTGTTGGGCTGCACCGCCGCCTGCCAGGCCGCCACATCGGTCTGCGGCACAAAGGTGCTCTGCACGCCGAACTTGGCGAACTCGGAACCGATCAGTTTGAGCGTGGAACCGAACACCGACTGCGAGCACACCACGTGGTCACCGGCCTTGAGCAGGCCCATGCACAGCAGCAGCACGGCCGACATGCCGCTCGATGTGGAGATGCAGGCCTCGGCGCCTTCCAACGCAGCCAGGCGCTGCTCCATGCTGGCGTTGGTCGGATTGGTGAAGCGCGAATAGATGTAGCCGTCTTCCAGACCCGAGAAGCGGCGCGCCGCCGTCTCGCTGTCGGGCTGGGTGAAGCTGGACGTCAGGAACAGCGCTTCCGAGTTCTCTCCATACTGGCTTTTGTCAACCGCGGCGCGCACGGCCAGCGTGTCGATGTGCAGTCCTTCGGGTAATTTCTTTGCCGTCATCACTCACTCCGATGCCTTATTCCGACGCATTGGGCAAGGCCAGACGCGAGTTGTCGGCATCACCCTCTTCCACCTTGAGGCGGTTTTCATTGATGCGCACGATGTCGTCGGCTGACACGTCGCCGGTCACGTACACGCCATCAAAGCACGAAGCGTCAAAGCCATGCAACTTGCCGACTGTGGATGCTGTGCGTGCACTGGCCACTGCCGATTTCATCGCATCCACGTCCTGGTAAATCAGGGCATCGCAGCCGATGATGTTGCGGATTTCCTCGACGCTGCGGTTGTGCGCCACCAGCTCTTCCTTGGTCGGCATGTCGATGCCGTACACATTGGGAAAGCGCACGGGTGGTGCAGCACTGGCCATGTAGACCTTGTTGGCCCCGGCATCGCGCGCCATCTGAACGATTTCCTTGCTGGTGGTGCCGCGCACGATGGAGTCATCCACCAGCAGCACATTGCGCCCCTTGAATTCGCTGGTGATCACGTTGAGCTTCTGGCGCACCGATTTCTTGCGCACGCCTTGGCCGGGCATGATGAAGGTACGGCCCACATAGCGGTTCTTCACAAAGCCTTCGCGGTAGGGAATGCCCAGCAGGTGCGCCAGCTGTGTGGCGCTGGGGCGGCTCGACTCGGGGATCGGGATGATCACATCGATGTCGCTGGGCGGCACGGTGGAGATCACACGCTTGGCCAGCGTCTCACCCAGATTCAGACGCGCCTGGTACACCGAAATACCGTCCAGCGTCGAATCGGGGCGGGCCAGGTAGACGAATTCAAAAATGCAGGGATCCAGCTGAGCGCCTTCGGCGCACACCTCGCTGTGCACGTGGCCTTGCAGGTCCACAAACACCGCCTCGCCCGGCGCCACATCGCGTTCGAACTGGTGCATCGTGCCCTCCAGGGCGACCGATTCGCTGGCCAGCATCACCGTGCCATCCTTGCCCCGCCCCATGCACAGCGGGCGAATGCCATGCGGATCACGAAAAGCCAGCAGACCGTGGCCGGCAATCAACGCGATCACCGCGTACGAGCCCTTGATGCGCTGGTTAACGCCACGAACGGCAGCGAACACATCGGCCGGCTTGAGCGGCAGGCCGCGCGTGGTCTTTTCCAGCTCGTGCGCGAGCACATTGAGCAGCACCTCGGAGTCGCTCTCGGTGTTGATGTGTCGGTGGTCGATCGAAAACAGCTCGGTCTTGAGGGCCTGCGCGTTGGTCAGGTTGCCGTTGTGCACCAGCACCAGACCAAAAGGTGCATTCACATAAAAAGGCTGGGCTTCCTCTTCACTGAAGGCGTTGCCCGCCGTGGGGTAACGCACCTGGCCCAGGCCGCAGTTGCCCGGCAGCGCGCGCATGTTGCGGGTGCGAAAAACATCACGCACCATGCCCTTTGCCTTGTGCATGAAGAACTTGCGGTCCAGTTGCGTCACGATGCCTGCGGCATCCTGACCCCGGTGCTGCAGCAACAGCAGGGCGTCATAAATCAGTTGATTGACCGGCGTGGCGCTGACCACCCCCACAATTCCACACATAGTTCAACCCATTCCGTACGTATTGATAAAGATAGAGATCCTGGCTGGGTCTCAAGGCAGATAGGCCTGCAAGGTTTGCGGCAGCACAGGCTTGATGCCAGCGAGCAGCAACTCGAGCACAGGGGTCATGTGCGACTCACGCCACCAGGGCTCGCTGCGCATGCCCACCAGATGCACCACCACAGCCAGCACCAGCAAGACCACCAGCCCCCGGGCCAGCCCAAAAATGCCGCCAAGACTTCGATCCACCGGCCGCAAACCAGCCGTGGAAACCACCTTGCCCAGCAACCAGGACACGACAGCCGCGGCCAACATGCTCGCCACAAACACCAGCACAAACGACAGGGCATAACGCACCTGGACAGCTGCCTCACGCCAGACAGGCAACCAGCGCGCGACGTCGTCGGCCAACCACTGGGCAAGCACAAAAGCCGCCACCCAGCCTGCCAGCGACATCAATTCATGCACCAGGCCACGCCAGGCGCCAACGACCAGTGACAGCAGCAAAATGCCGCCCAGGACGCCATCGGTCAGCGGCAGGCCCATGTCACAGCGCGATCACGTTGGCCTGCAAATCCAGCTTGCGGATGCGGGCAGCCGCCTTGTCGGCCTCGGCTCGGGTGTCAAAAGGCCCCACCCTCACCCGGGTGGTGCGCTTGCCGTCCTTGCCCTCCACAGACTGGATGTAAGTCTTGAGGCCAGCGTGTTCGAGTTTGCGACGCACCTCACGCACCTTGTCGGCGTCTGCAAAAGCCCCCACCTGGACAATCACCTTG
>Ga0255170_1000731_pt1 | contig 11152 bp, 12 predicted proteins | sample Atl_Yuk_RepA_8d_FD_186015 | JGI IMG/M metagenome (GOLD analysis project Ga0255170, IMG submission 186015) | Freshwater microbial communities from Altamaha River, Georgia, United States - Atl_Yuk_RepA_8d | ecosystem: Environmental > Aquatic > Freshwater > River | place: USA: Georgia | collected...
TTTCGCTGAAAGTTGCGAAATTGCTCAACGGTCATGACTTTCTGCAGTTCATTCCAGTTGGCAATCCATTCGTCGATCACCTTGGCTCGCAGCGGAGTCTGGCGTAGGCTGTTCGTAAAGGTATCATCAGGCGACAAGACGTTCGGGACTCCGTCTCCAGAATCACCACGGAGAATGTGTTCCTGCAGGTACTTCCTAGGATCTTTCTCAGAGATGAAGTTCTTCTTCATCGGCGAGAACTGCTTGACATTCGAGTACTGGTGGAGCTGCACGAAATCGGTGTCCGAGGAAATGATCATGACCTTATCGGAGTTGCCGAACTCCTGAGTGGTCTCGGTGAGAGTGGCGATGATATCGTCAGCCTCGACGCCTTGAAGGTGCACCACCTTGAACGGTAGGTTCTCACGGATCTCGTCGCGAACGAGCGAGAGAATCCGAAAGAACTCGGGCCAGTCCACGGACGACTGTTCGCGATTCTTCTTGCGGTTTGCCTTGTACTGCGGATACAGCTGCTTTCGCCAGGTGTTACCGCCATCGCACGCCAACACCATCTCGCCGTACTCGGCGCGGAACTTGAGGTTGTACATCCGAAGGGAGTTAAGGATCATGTGCCGAACAAGCCCCTCGGACAACTCCATCTTCTGGGAGAAGAGGCTCGCAATCGCGATGCCTGAATAGTCTGCGATAATCATTACCCAGATCCTACATCAGTCTGGCTAGGTTGTACATCAGAAAACTTAAGATTTTTGAGGTGCTTCCGGGTAACCCGGACGGACAGCCAATCGTTGTAATAGCTAGGATCCAGAATGGCTTTGCGTGTAAATTGTTCGTATGCCTCAAGATACGAGCATTCGGAAAGAGACCGGCAGAGGTACAGGATCTCTCGTCGGAAATTATCAGGTCCAAGGTTCTTCACGTCCTCCTGGATCGTTGAATTAGAACCATAGTAGTCCCTCCAGTCAGACTCTACTTTCGTCCGCTTCTTTCTGGTCGAACCGGCAATCTTCTTCGAACGAGACGAGAAGAAACGTTTCTTGCCGATATACTTCTTTCCATTCACCAGGTTCGTAATGAGATACACGAAACCGACATCGACCTTGGGGTTCAAGGTGTCAGGCGCCGGATCATATACCTCATTACGATAGTACCACACGGTACTATCTATCTGGTTTACACGTCTTCTGCTTTGTCGTCCTCGTCGTCGCTGGCGTGAGCACCGCAGAACGGGCAGAACTCCGGGTAGATATCTTCCTCGGACTCTTCGATCGTGATGTCCACGTCCTCGGAATAATCGTTGTCGTCGTACACCGGGTCCGGCTGGCTATACGCCACGGTGTACACTGCTGAACACACGCTGCATTCGAATTGGATCTTCATGATTCACACGATGCGCACTGGAGCAGGTTGCGTCCGAGCTCCTGTGCTGGGTTGGTTCCGCGCTGGTAGTACAGGCTCTTCACACCTTGCTCCCAGGCGAAGATGAGTAGCTGATTGACATCCTTCGGAGAAGACTTCGGATGGATCATCAGGTTGAGGCTCTGGCTCTGGTCGATGTACTTCTGGCGAGCGGCAGCCTGAATGACGATCTCCTTCTGCGAGATCTCACCGAAGGTCTTGAAGACGTCCTTCTCATTCTCAGTAAGGAAATCGAGGTGCTGAACTGATCCACCCCTGACCAGGATGGTTTGCCAAACAGCACGATCATTCTTTCCGTAATTCTCGAGTACCTTCTCGAGGTAAGGATTCTTGTAGGTGAACTTGCCCTTCGAGAGATCCTTCACGAAGTAGTTCGAGTTGAGTGGCTCGATCGACGGAGATACCTGACCGAGGATGAAGCTCGAGGATGTCGTTGGCGCGATCGCCAGCGTCGTGACATTCCGCATGCCATAACCGCGCAGGAGCTCAGGTTCTCCGTACTGAAGGGCCATCATTCGACTCGCCGCCTGGGTCTTATCGCGCAGGAGCTTGTGGATCTGGACGTTGAGGAGTTTCGCCTCAAAAGACTCGAACGGAATCATCTTGGACTGCAGGTACGAGTGCCAGCCAAGGACTCCGATACCAAGCGCACGCTGACGGACCGCGAACCGGTGCGGAGCATGCATGAATGGCATCTGAGATACTTTATTGATGAACTCGGTCATGACCGCATCCAGGAAGTACGTCAGAGTCTCAGCTGCATCCGTATCCTTCCACTCATCATAGTGGAGCAGATTCATCGAGGACAGATTGCACACGAACGACTCATCCTCCGATGACACCAGTGCGATCTCAGAGCACAGGTTGGAGGCTCGAATCTTCATGTCGTTGTCACGATATACCTTCGGTGCACCGTTGTTCACGTTATCCGAGAACAGGATGTACGGGTAACCGGATTCGAAACGCTTCTGAATGACCTTGCCCCAGATCTTTCGCTTGCTCTCGTCGCCGGCAACCATCGACTTCATCCATTCGTCAGTGACGGTGACTCCGATCGAAAGGTTCTGAATCGAGTGCCCCTCAGACCGAATCTGCAAGAACTCGAGAACATCAGGATGCTCGATTGGCAGATACGCGGCGAATGATCCACGACGAACGTTGGACTGAGATACCACGTTCGTGGTCGTCTCGAACATTTCCATGAAATGCACCGGACCTGAGGACTTTCCTCCGGTCGAGATCTCACTTCCACGAGGACGAAGAGCGCCGAAGTACGCAGAGGTACCTCCGCCCATCTTCGTCATCATTCCGACCTCAGCGGTCTTCTCAAGGATGCACTCGAGCTTATCACAGATGTGCGATCCGAAGCAAGAGATTGGAAGTCCACGCTGAATTCCGAAGTTGGCCCAGATCGGAGACGAGAGCGAGTACCATCCCTTCGACATGTAGTCCTCGAACTTGTCGGCAAATCCCTCGATGCAGAGGATCTTCTCTGCTGCGATGGAGATCTGGCGAATACGTTCTTCCGGAGTTTGACCTGGAGTCAGATACCCGCGTTCAAGAAACAAGCGGGAATCTTCATTGAGCCAATAGTATTTCATGATCAAAAGATATCAGACGACTGGAATGATTGTGCCTTCTTTGAGTATTCGACCGGCCGCTTGAAGAAGAAATCCGTTGCGGTATTTCCCAGAACGTCCTCATCGAACCACACAGTCTTATCTAGCAGACTCTGATCGAGGTTCTCGAAGACAGGCTTGATTCCGATCTGAACCAGCGACTCATTGAGACGGTTCTTGATGAATTCCTTCAGGATATCGGAATTGAGACCGTCACCCTTGTATCCGTTTACGGACCAATCGATGATCTTCGCCTCGGCCTTGTACGCTTCCTCGCACTCGTGACGGATACGCTCGATCAGCTCATCGTCGAACAGCTCAGGATGTTCCTGACGGATCGTGTTGACGAGCTTGATTCCGACGAGGGCATGGATGAGTTCTTCGCGCGAGGTATAGGCAACCTGCTGAGAAGTATCCTTCAGGACATTACGATAACGGTTGAACCAGTTGATGGTGTAGAACTGGCTGAACAACGACACGTTCTCGACGTAAAGGGTGAAAAGAATGAGCGAGTACACGTACTGCTTGCGCGCATCCTTATAATGCTTCTTGAGGTACTTACGCAGGTACTGAACACGACCCTGGATGATATCCAGCTTCATGTTCTCCTCGAAGATGTGCTCCATCTCCAGGACTCGAAGAAGCCGCTCATATGCGTTATTGTGGATCACCTCAACATTGGCCATCACATAGCCAAGGTCGGTGATCGAAGGATGCGGAAGGTTCTCGCCGACCTTCGCCCAGAACGACTTTACGGCAACCTCGATTTGGCCGATCGCCGAGAGGCAACGAGAGACCATCTCGCGTTCCTGAGGGGTCAGTTCGGTCTTGAAGTCCTGAACATCACTCTGGAAATTGAACTCCTTATCGGTCCAGAAGCCATTGTGCATGGCTGTGATGAACTCTTCGGTCCACGGATAATGGTCAGGTTTACGTGAGATCTGTTCTTCAAAAATCATGAGAGTATGGAAATTAAATGTGATGAGCCCAGTTCAGCAGCATAGTAAAGAATACTATCCAGCACACGCACGCAAGTACATCACAAAGTATCTGCCGGTCGTATATCTATACGCCGGACTTTTTCAGTAACCGTCAGATGATCTGCGTCGAATCGAACGAAGTGCTCCGGTGGATTGATCTCTCAGCACCATGACATGTCCACGATTGCGATTTTTGTACGCATAATCGTAGATGCTCCGGTGGGCTTCGTCCTGCAAATTGAGGTATTTCGTCCAGCGTTCGAACTTGACACGACCGGTGCGAAACTTGCGAAAGGTGTCCGGATCCACATCGAAGACTTTGTACCGTCTCTGGATCCCGTGATCGACTGCCGGAGGCATTGCCATGTGCTGGCTATCACCGGTGACATTGGCGATCGCACCTGCTCCGTTCTCCTCGTTCATGAATGTCTTGAAGTCTTTCATGGTCAGCTTAAGTCGCCCGGCGCAACCGTAATATACTGCCCGAATTGCGCCATGTAAATCTCGAAGACTGGTACATCGATTACCGTTCCAACAGATTGCACGTCCTCAGTGATGTCAATGGTCGTTCCGGCCTGCACGATGTATTCACCGGTGCGAGTGAACGGAACCGAATTTGCGAGAGTGTACCTGCCAGACTTCAGAACGTTCCCTGACAGCATCCAGGAAGATTCGGACAGGTACTGCTTAACATCAAACATGTCACGGAACGATTCCTCCGACACTCCATAGTTTTCCTTCAGGAGGTACAGGGCAGCAGCATACGACGCGATCCTAGACTTGCCGAATGGAATCTTCTCGAGAGTCTTCTTGATGTTAAAGACCAGGCGATGGAATAGTGTGTATGCAGTACGTTCCTCTGAGGTCTTGAGTTGAGCGGATTTCTTCAGGACCGTGCCGTTGTCGTCGATGATGCCGAGTTTGTACGCATCCATCTCTGTCCACGGAGTCACCAATAGCTTCAGGAAGCGAAAGGTGTAGTACAGATCCGCAGTTCTGGAAACGAGACTCATTCGGATAATATCCTTAACCGATCTTGGTGATATTGTGATCGGTGCCGTCGAATCCCTTGCCGTTAGCAACACGATTCACCTGGAATTTCTCTCCGGTCTGCTTGTGAGTATAGACCGATGTGCCGGAACCGCCGAAACCGGTACGAACGTGCTTCGTCTCGTACGTATTGGCAAACTCCTCTGCGTCCTTCTCGTGCTGCGCAGTCGGCTTCAGGAAGTGTTCGCCCTTGTGACCTTTCACATAGTGCTTGGCGAATTCCTGTGAACCGTCGTCGTGGTACACCTGGTGACCCTTGGCGAGTGAGAATGCCTCAACGATATCAGAGTATGTCGATGCGAGTGACTGGAGCAGTTGAGGATTCATAGGTTCCGGAGTACTTTGATGATAGTTTGATCGAGAGGGACCTCGATCTTTTCTGATTCTGGAAGATAGTTGAGATACACGAGAAACGTCTTGAGTGCCGGCCAGAGTTCTTCCTCGATCTTGAAGAAGAGCATGCGACTAGCCGGGCCAATTCCGAATACGTTTGAGATGATCGTGATGTGGTTGAGGATGAGTCTTTCCTGAAGATTTCCGTTCTGCTGATACCGTCTGAGGAGTCGTTTTACGTACTTGAATCTCGCGAGATCCTCGTGAAACTCCGATATGTCGAGGCACCGAGGGTTGCTGTAGTACTTTGCTGCAAAGAGCTCAAATGTCCCCTCGGTGATCTCGTCAAATGATTTCATATCTCGGTATTTATTAGCACCGAGATATGGTCGTCAGGTATTTTGAATCGACTGAATGATATCGCGTTTGTTCGCCTTCTTGCTGACCTTGATGCCCTTCTCAGCAGCAAGGTTCAGCAATTGGGCGCGTGTCATACTCGTGAGATCAGGTGCCGCAATCTCCGGAGACTTTTTGTAATCTCCGAGAGGCATCGGAATGTATTCGTAACGTTTAGGCGCAAGAACCTCCTCGGAAGGAGGTTCGTCCTTGAACGTATATGAATACGGATTCTCAGGTTTGATCCTGAAAAAATCCTTGATCTTTTCGAGTAGTGACTTCATGATTGCGATTAGCCCTTGTTCAGCATATTGACATATGCTTCGGCGACGGATTTCAGAGACTTGACATCCATCACTGGAGGATTGTTAGGAGTTGAAGGTTTTTCAGCCTGAGTTACCTTATCGGCTCCAGTGACGCTGCCGGATGCGGCCGGGTCGCTGGAGATCTCGATGTTGTCATCGTGCATGTTCTTGAAGTCCTTCTCGCCCTGGGCACGTGGCTCTTCAGTGCCTTCCTTGCGGACAACATTACGAGCCACCTTGAAGGCCTCTGGATATCTGAGACCGACGTTCTTTCCACGCGTGATGGCTTCCTGCATCTCTGGGGTCTGCGCGCAATAGTGAGCATCCCAATCAGCTTCAGTAGTACCGACCTCTTCCTCGCAGGACTTCGCCTCATTCACAGTTTGTTCATCCATGCTCAGAGTCAGGCCATGCAGCGTATGGTGAGTTGCCATATCGGAATGGAACTGATGATGAATTTGAGCAACACGCTTCTGATGCGGATCAGTCGCATGCTGAGCAACTACACCGTAGTGGTCTGCAGCTTCTTGGTGAGCACGGGTCGCAGCATCATGAGCTTTCAGTGCTCCGGCTTCAGCAGGTGTGGAATGCGCGAGTGCAGAAGCCTGATTCGCAGCCGTCGTGAGGTTCGTGGCGTGAACATTGAAGCCATAGTTCTCGCCGACTGTTTCGGCTGACTCCTTCTTCAGGGAAGCGAGATGCTGCGCACGCAGAGTCTCGAGCTTTTTCTTCATTCCAGCATAGCGGTCATCGCGCTCCTTGTCGCCAGTGTAATCACGAGTACCGTACATCCGCTCGTGGTACTTCAGGTCATCTTTGAATCTTTCGTATTCCGACATCGGCTTCTGAACGGAGACCTTGATTGCTGATTCTTCGACCATCGACTTGCCCCAGTGTTTATCACCCAGCATTTCATGCTGAAGCGCATTAGTATGAGCTGCATCAGCCTTCGGCCCAGTCTTGGCAGCATTTGCAGTGGTATGACGACGGAGTGCCGTAGCAGCCTTGTAATGAGCGTGCGCGGCCTTCCTATGATCGGCAGGAGACTCAGCCGAGCGGGAGAGCGCATGTGCCTGCTTGCTCAGCTCGTAGGCTGTGGCTTCGGTCATGACCTCTTCTTTGAGACCTGCATCACGACGCGCCTGATAGTAAGCGGCAAGGGCCTGTTGTGTACGCTCTTCCTTGGACTTACCATCGAACTTTGGATTCGTGCTGTGCACGAAGTCGCTGATCCATTCACCTGCATCAGCCTTCGGATCGAGTGCTTCATTTGTTGCTGCTTTCTGCTTGTTTGCATAAGCTGCGACACGCTCACGGCCGGCGCGGCCGCGCTCAGCACGCTCGGCATCAGACAGTCCAGGACCCTTTTTAGCCCAGGTCTTCATGAATTCGCCGCGCGACATCACGCCGTAACGGACTAGAGTCGCGTGCCAGGCTTTCTTCGACGACTCATCGAGCTCTTTTTCTTCGTCGTCATCCTGCTTTTCGGCGTCAGGAGCTTCTGGTGCCGGAGCAGGTGCTGGTGCTTCCGGAGCCTGCGCCTGTGGTACTTCTGCAGTCGGCTGTGGCTCGTCAGCGGCCGGAGTTTCTGGCTCCTGAGCAGCCTCGTTGGCCTTCGCTCCTGCGCGGAGGGCAGCAAGATCAGCGGCATCGATCTTGTCATTATCATTGACGTCGAGCTTCTTTTGGTTGCCGACGAGAGAAGCTTCAGCTACCATATCATGGTAGGCCTGAGCGACGGAGAGGATCTGTTCTTTGTTGGTCATTGCGGTGATTAGTGCTGAGAGTTATTTAACGTGTGAAGTGAATTGCAGATATGCCCCGATTGCCGTGGCAACTGCTGTCGAAACCATAATCCAGGAGATCTTGTGAATGATCGAGATAGTTGAGGCATTATCATCCGTCTTCTTCTCGACAGATGCCACACGCTCTTCAACGGCAATCATCTTGTCCATCAGGAACTTTTTATCGTTCTCAAGTGACACGAGTTTTTCCTCGGCTCTGGCAATCGAGATGATTGCTTCCGATAGCTTATCGATCTTCTGCTCGATCCTGTCGAGCCGATGTTCGGTTTGCGGTTGGTTAGATGATTTTGCGCTCATTCAGTTATTTTGAAGTAAGTTTATCCTTTGTTGAGGCCGCAGCTTTTCCGGCCATGAATGCACGATGCTCAGGGCTCCCCTTTTGCTTTGGCTCATGCCATCCGAGAGCTCCACGACGAAAATACTTCTTCAGTTCGGACTTGCGCCCAGCCGAGGCATTACCGGAGATAGAACCTTCTCCGATTGTTCCTCGACTGATACCGGAACGAACCTTGGCGAAGATCATGTCATCACCAGTGATGATGCCGATGAGTTTCTCCAGAAGATCATAGAGAGCAGCACGTTCTGCAGGAGAAGCCACGACGTCACCGACGTTCAGCCGCTTCATTGCCCGAACGATCATTGGCATCTCGGCCTGGTCTAGAAGACCTAGACGAATGAGCTGCTGAATGCGCTTGATCGAATCGGCGCCGATGGTTGCGGAATCCTCAGCGTCCGACTGCTCCTTGACGATTGCTTTCTTTTCCTCGTCATCCTCTTCAGAATCGTCAGAATCTGGGTAGTCCTGTTCCTCGTCATCGGTACCCTCGCCGTACACAATGTACGTGTAGATCTCGTTGAGATCATCGTACGCCGATGAGATCTTGTCCTGTGCCCAGGCCTCCAGCTCGTCCATGTCATCCATGGAGTCAGCAAGTTCATCGGCCATATCGCAGATCTGATTCAGCTGAGCCTTCGCCATGCCGATCTCTTCGACGCCGTCATCCGAACCAGGATCGGCTGCCTCATTCACCATCGAGTGATGGAAAGCGTCGTGCACCTTGAATCCATGCTTCTTGTAGTGAGCCGTTGCTTTCGCCTCGGCTTCCTTTGTATCTGCGGCAGTAACCTTCACACGCTTCATGACCGTCGCTTTGCGCTGAGTGATCATCGGATGGTGCGGATCCGAAACAGTCACAGTGACGATATGCTTCTGGACATCACCTTTCTTCGCGGCTTCGTCCAGATTCTCGCCGAGCTGACGCTTCAGGTTTGCGATCTTGGCGAGGTGCCATTCCTGAGCCTGGCGGTCACCGGCCCGGCCGGCTTTTGCCGCTGCAGCCACGTGCTTCGTGATTCGAAGGTTGATATCATCGGCAGATTCCTTTACTGAAGGAGATTTGGTGTCATTCTTACTGTCCTTTTCACCTGGCCAGTTTTTCGTAACAACGTTATGTTCTTTACCACCTGGTCCGATATCAGCTATACGATGCCCGATTGGTTGAGTCGTGGATACTTTGATTTTTGGACCTTCGGTAGCTTCCTTTGGAACGCAGTTCGGAACACGCTTGCCGTTCTTCATCTTTGTTCCGATGGCCTCGTAACCCTTCCAGCATGCATCCTTCAGTCCTTCTTCGTACAGTTCCTCTGAGTTCCACATATGGAAGTTACCGGTCGGATTCTCCTTCCGATGCATCTCGATGGCCTTCTTGTCGGCTGCATTCTGATGAGGAGCTGACACGACGTAGTCATGCTTCTTGTCACCGCCAGGATGCTTATGTACGAATGTCACCTTCCACTTTGCTTCCGTGACAGTCGTTTCTTCGTTTTGCTGCTGGCCGCGCATACGAAATGCCTTGAACCGATGAGCCTGCGCAGCGTTCTTATGAGTTTTCGCAGCGGTCTCGTGCTTCGATACTTCCTCAGAGGACGCACCAGAATCCATCAGCTTCTTGGCCTTCTTCTCGTGCCATCCGGCAGCGGCATCATGAGCATCGGATGCCGCACGGTGATTCAGGCTCGATGGGCTCTCAGAAGCTTTGTCCGAGGCAGACTTCGCAACGCCGGAATAATCTGTAGCCTCTAGCTGTTGACCAGGCGTTTCGGCCGTGTACTTCTTCTTCAGTTCATCGGTGCCTTCTTGACCGGCACCATACTCTTCACGGAGCTTCTTGATATTCTTCATAGGCGGTTTCTGATTGCGCTGATAGGGATTCCGGGTTTATCTGGAGAGCGATCTAGCTCGATCGTCAGTGACGGCGTCGAGTCATCTGCAGATTCGGAAACGAGAACCTCTTCAGATTCTACGATCTCTAGTTTCTCGACGTCAGTGAGCCACTTGCGATACTTGTTTCCTGCACTCGTCTCGACGATGACGTAATTGCTTCCGCAGACAGCAATCTTTCCGACCTGGCTGTTCTCGCGAATGACGACATCGTCACCGATCGAAAACAGATTGCCATTCACGTATGCCTCACGGCGTTTCGAGACCGGTTCGAGCTGAATGTGCTTGCGGAAGTTACGAGACTCCTTGAGTCCCATTCCGGAGCGAATCGCATTGAAGAGTTCGGTCTTCTCAGTAAAGGTCGTCGGCACAGACTTCGTGAACGACTCGAAGTCATTCGCCGATGCAGCAGCCTTCGCACGTGCCGATGATGAATTGCCATCAGGATCGATCATCCCAGCAGAAATAACCTCAATCCCATTGCGGAAATTGTAGAACTTACCGTTAGACGCCGGCTGACCGTTGTACTTGTTCAGGAGCTGCTTGTACTCGATTACTCGATCCGATCCAGCAACCATCGTGACCTTCTTGACGCCCTGGGAGTACAGCTTGGCACAGATATCGATCGGATTCAGGATGTCATCATCCGACATCACCGAACGAGCATGCTTCGGAAACATCTTCCGAACAAACTTCACCTTATCGGCGAATTGCAGCGGATTGATCTTCGATTCAGTGGCTTTCGAGAGATAGACGCGATAGCATCTCTGACCAGCGATCGAGGCAACGGAATCAAGCAGTTCTTCGTGATTTGAAGAAGGTGGATTGAATCTTCCGAAGGCGAAGACGATCTCCTTGCCGGGCTCAGCCGACACATAATCCGAAAAGCTCTTGATCATCGCTTGAACTTGCTGCGGTCCGCTGCACGAACCTTCGGTAGAAGACGCTTGGCGGTTCTCGAGATCATGCTCGCTTGCCGGTTGATCCGGCGCTCGAGACCGGCCCTGGCACCAAGTGGAAGACTTCC
>Ga0255170_1000736_pt1 | contig 11118 bp, 10 predicted proteins | sample Atl_Yuk_RepA_8d_FD_186015 | JGI IMG/M metagenome (GOLD analysis project Ga0255170, IMG submission 186015) | Freshwater microbial communities from Altamaha River, Georgia, United States - Atl_Yuk_RepA_8d | ecosystem: Environmental > Aquatic > Freshwater > River | place: USA: Georgia | collected...
CATGCACGACGGCACCACCGACCTATACAGCACAGGCGTCTACCACGACGAGTTCGCGCAAGGCGTCAGCCCCTTGCGCCTGCGCCGCCGCATCGTGGTCTGCGACAGCAGCCGCATCGACACCCTGCTGGCGCTGCCCCTGTGAGCATGGTCAACACACCAGCCCGCATCGCCGTGCCTGTGGGCGATCCCAACGGCATCGGCCCCGAAATCGCCCTGCGCACCGCGGTGCACTACGCCGACCGTGCCGACGTCCAGCTCACGGTGTTCGGCCCGTCAGCAGCACTGGCGCGCGCAGCGCAAGGCTTGGGCTGGCATGACCTGCCGGCAGGGCTGAGGGTGGTTGAGACGCCTTTGACTGCGCCATGCACACCCGGCGTGGTCAGCGCAGAGGCCGGGCACGCCATGATCGCGGCCGCCACCGACGCCATCGAGGCCACCCGCCGGGGTGAATTCGACGCCGTGGTGGCCGGGCCGCACCACGAACGCGCGGTGCACCTGGCCGGCATTGCTTTTTCTGGCTACCCCTCGCTGCTGGCCCGCGTCTGCGGGCAATCACCCGACGAGGTTTTCATGATGCTGATCGGCGGCGATCTGCGCATCGTGCACGTCACGCTGCACGAAAGTGTGCAAACCGCCCTGCACCGCCTGAGCCCCGAGCTGGTCACCCAGGCCACACTGGCCGGTGCCCGCGCCATGCGCCGCATGGGCCTGGCGCAACCGCGCATTGGGCTTTTTGGCATCAACCCCCACGCCAGTGAGGACGGCCTGTTTGGCGACGAAGACCGCCGCATCACCGCGCCCGCTGCAGCGCAACTGCGCGCGCAGGGCCTGCAGGTGGACGGCCCCACGGGCGCCGACCTGCTGCTGGCCGAGCGCCGGCACGACCTGTATGTGGCCATTTTTCATGACCAGGGGCACATCCCGGTCAAGCTGCTCCACCCGCGCAGTGCCAGTGCTTTGTCCATTGGCGCCGACGTGATCCTTTCCAGTGTCGGTCATGGCTGCGCGATGGACATTGCCGGGCAAGGCCTGGCCGACCCACGCGCCATGATCGAAGCCGTGGCCCGCCTGGCCTCGGTTCCCTCCCACCTGACCAGCCCATGACTTTCACAATCCACATCGACGGCTCGGATGCCCACTTTGGCTGCGAGCCCAACGAAACCCTGCTGGACGCGGCCCTGCGCCAAGGCATTGAACTGCCCTACTCCTGCCGCAAAGGCGTGTGCGGCAATTGCCGTGGCCAGGTCATTCAGGGCCAAGTGGCCAACACAACAGACACCCCCAGCGGATCTGAAGCCGGCCCCATGGGCGCAGACGAGCACCTGTTTTGCACCACCTGGGCCGCCAGCGACTTGCGCATCCGCCCCCGCAGCTGGCAGCGCATTGACCCAGCTTTGCGCAAAACACTCGACGCACGGGTGTTTCGCATCAGCCAGGCCGCCAGCGATGTCAGCCTGCTGCACCTGCGCTTTGCGCCCGGGGTGCGCGCCAAATTCCTGCCCGGGCAATACCTTCAGCTGGTACTGGCCGATGGCCAGCGTCGCTCGTACTCCATGGCCAACGCCCCGCACGACAACGACGGCGTGGTCCTGCACATCCGCCATGTGCCCGGCGGGTACTTCAGCAGCCAGGTGCTGCCCACCCTGGCGCCGGGCGACAGCCTCCAGGTGGAACTGCCCTTTGGTGATTTCTGGTGGCGAGAGGACCGCGACCGGCCCCTGATCATGGTGGCCGGCGGCACCGGCTTTGCCCCCATCCAATCCATCATCGGCCACATGGTGCGCCGCAAGATTGATCGTCCGATTACCCTGTACTGGGGAGCGAGGCAACCCGAGGGGCTCTACGCGCAAGACACGATTGCCAAATGGCAACGCACCCTGTCCCGCCTACGCTACGAGCCCATTGTGAGCGACAGCATCGCCCCAGGCTGGTCAGGCCGCGCCGGGCTGGTGCACGAAGCCGTGCTGGCTGACCACACTGATCTGTCAGGCCACGACGTCTACGCCTGCGGCGCCCCGCCCATGATCCAGACCCTGCGCAAGGCCTGCCATGAACAACGTCAACTCCCGCAAGACGCCTTCTTCAGCGACGCTTTTGTCTATTGAGGGCAATGAATCGACCCGAAGCAGTCGCTTGGCGTCATTCTCTGGATGACCGTTTCTGGCCGTTATGACAAGCTTGGCATAACGGCCAGAAGCGGTCAGCAATACGCTTTTCTCGAAGCGGTCATTCGTGAAATTTAACCTTAGCCAGCAAGTTTCGTAATTTGAGTGCTGGCTGATTTCAGTTGCTCGACTATGAGCATAATTTGTTGGTCATCAATTCGTGCACTTGGGCCATACACAGCCAACGACCCAACGACGCGATCACCTGACATAAATAATGGAACAGCGATGGCAACTGCCCCAGCAATCAATTCCTCGCGACTGATGGCGCACCCAGCCTCTCGAACTCTCAGGAGTTCTGCTCGATATGCCTCCCGACGCTCGGGCGGTAAATCCATAAGGTAGGGACTCGCATTCGGTACAAATGCAAGAATGACGCGGCCGCTAGCGCCGACGATTACACGTTCACTGTGGCCGATTCCTCTTTTAAAGCTTAAAGGTTGCGAACTTGGAAGTTCTGCGACACACACACGATTAGGCCCGTTGTGCATCAGCAAAGCCACGGTTTCACCGGTAGCCTCCCAGAGTTGTTGCATGACAGGTCGTGCAATTTCGGTGAGCTCCTGACCTGAACTCCAAACTTGTGTGAGTTGCCCTACTGCAGGACCCAGGCTAAAGCGCTGGGGTTCTCCGGTCGCTGCGATGAAGCCTCGCAGTTCAAGCGTACGAAGTAGTCGGTAAAGGGTGGGACGACTCAAATCTACCCGCTTGAGCAAATCTCCCGCGCTAAGTCGATTCTCCCCGGGGCGAAAAGCTAACAAGATGTCCAGTGCACGGTCCACGGCACGAACACTGTCCTGTTTTGAGTCTTCTTCTTTGCTTATTTCCATAGATTGGCATTTTATTAAATGTCCGCCTGGTGGACATAGGGTAAATACTTTGATCCAAATCAAAGAAGGTCAATAGAATGGACATATGTATCACCAGGCGTACAAAGGAGTGCGAGTATGAACAAGGAAATGTCTGAAACCCTCACGCGAGTTGGTCGTGGAACACCTATGGGTGATCTGATGCGTCGGTACTGGGTACCTGCGCTGATGACCAGTGAGATTGCTGAAGCAGATGGCCCACAAGTGAGAGTGCAGTTGTTGGGTGAAAAGCTTCTTGCGTTCCGCAACAGCGATGGACGCGCATGTCTCATTGATGAGTTCTGTTCTCACCGTGGTGTCTCGCTTTACTTCGGGCGCAATGAAGAAAATGGCATCCGATGTGCCTACCACGGTGTCAAATTCGACGGCGACGGCAAATGCGTCGATGTGCCTTCATCTCCACAAGCTTGCGCGCGCATGCACATCAAAGCATACCCATGCGTGGAGCGAGGTGGCATTGTGTGGACCTACATGGGACCCGCTGACAAAATGCCTGCCCCCCCTGAGCTCGAATGGTGCACATTGCCTCCAGAGCATGTATTCGTATCGAAGCGATTGCAGTACTGCAATTATCTGCAGGCCATGGAAGGCGGCATTGATACGGCGCACGTTTCCTATGTCCACCGCTATGAAGTGGATTCCGACCCGATGCACCAGGGTGTAAAGGCACTGGACTACATCAAGGCAGACGGAAACGTCATCTTTGAAATCGAAAAAAACAGCTTTGGACTTTCATTGTTCGGCCGTCGAAACGGCGAACCGGACAGTTACTACTGGCGTGTGACGCAATGGCTTTTCCCTTGGTTCACCTTGATTGCCCCCTTCGGTGAGCACGCATTGGGCGGACATGCCTGGATTCCAATTGATGACCACAACTGCTGGGCATGGAGTATCAATTGGCAACCGAAGAAGCCTTTGACCGCAGAAGAACGGGAAGCCATGCAAGCGGGGAAAGGCATCCATGTGGAATATGAAGCACCAGGCAGTTTCGTGCCTAAAGCCAATGCCTCTAACGACTATCTGATGGATCGGGTGGCTCAGCGAGAAAACCGTTCCTATAGTGGAATTTTTGGTTTTTCTGCACAAGACTATTCACTGCAAGAAAGCATGGGGCCCATCCAGAACCACGAGGCAGAACAACTGTTGCCTACAGACAAAGCGATTGTTATGGCGCGCAGAATGCTGCACGAGGCTGCTTTGGGTCTGGCAGAGGGTATTGAACCTCCAGCGCTAGATGCAAGTGAACAGCGTGTTCGACCTGCTGGGGTATTGCTGCCGCGTGATGCCAGCCCGCTCGAATGGGCTAAAGCGCACTTGGCTAATGGTTTGGATAAACCTGTTTACTCGCTCTGAAATACGTGTGCCAGCACATGTTCATAAAAAATAGGAGATAGCGTGATTGCTCAACTTCCCCAGCGTCTTTTCATTCTGTGCGCTGCAATTATTGGCATCATTTCTTCGGGACACGTGCTGGCCCAAGACTGGTCCCCTACAAAGCCGGTCCGCATCGTTGTGCCAATTGTAGGTAGCACCAACGATGTACTTGCTAGGTTGATCGCACCTAAATTACAAGACGCAATTGGCCAAGCAGTCGTTGTTGAAAACAAGCCAGGTGCAGGCGGAAACATCGGCGCAAATGAGGTGGCCAAGTCCGCTCCAGATGGACACACACTGCTGATTGGATATAACGGCCCCTTGGCAATCAATGTCGGGTTGTTTGACAAGATGCCCTACGATCCATTAAAGGACTTGGCCCCAATTACTCTAGCAGTCAAGTCACCTCAATACTTGGTGGTGCCCGCATCCAGCGGCATTACCAGCGTAGCTGATCTGGTGGCCAAGGCAAAGGCTTCACCTACGAAATACTCCTACGGCTCAGTCGCTCTAGGCAGTGCATCGCACCTGACGATGGAAATGCTGAAGTCTGCAGCAGGCTTTCACATGACCCACATCCCATATCGCGGGGCAGGTCCAGCGGTGACTGATCTAATTGGCGGAACTACACAAGCAGCGTTCTTGGTGCCAGGCAATGTACAGCAATTCGTTAAAGAGGGCCGCTTGCGATTACTGGCATCCACTGGAACGAAGCGTTTTGCAAGCAGTCCTGACGTGCCTACGCTGAACGAGACGTACAAGGACTTTGAAGCAACATCATGGATTGGCTTACTCGCCCCTGGAGGGACGCCGACTCCAATCATCGACCGCTACAACCGCGAGATAGTGAAGATTCTGAACCAACCTGACATTCGTAAGCGACTACAGGAAATGGAGTTTGAAGTTATTGCCAGCAGTCCCAAGCAATTTAGCGATTGGATTAAGACCGAAATCAGACGGTGGGGGACTGTGATCAAAGCAACTGGAACTAAGGCGGAGTGAACATGGGCAATTACCGCTTGGAGGGTCGTGTTGCCCTCATCACGGGTGCAGGTGCAGGTATTGGTGCAGCAACGGCGCAATGTTTCATCCGAGAAGGTGCAGCAGTCATGCTTGTGGACGCCAATGAGCGTGGCCTTGAATTGACAGTCGAATCACTGCGAACCGCCTTCCCTGAATCGCGCCTTGCTGGATTCGCCGCTGATGTCTCTGATGGTATAGCAGCGCAACAAGCGATTGAGTCAACAGTGAAGCAATTTGGTGGCCTTGATATTCTTGTGAACAACGCTGCCATGCGAAATTACTCTGCAGCCGCGAATGTCACACCTGCGGAATGGCAAGCAATGGTCAACGTCAATTTAGTGGGGATGTCCAACTACTGCCAAGCAGCGCTACCTCATCTTCGCACCAGTGGTCAGGGCAGTGTAGTTAATGTCGCATCCTGCTATGCAGTCACTGGACGAAAAGGCATGGCGCTCTATGACGCAACCAAGGCGGCTCAGCTTTCATACACCCGTACGCTGGCTTTCGAAGAGGCACCTCACGGTGTACGCGTGAATGCTATTTGCCCAGGATCAACCCTGACAGATTTTCATGTAGGACGCGCCCAGAAAGCAGGTAAATCTGTCGAGCAATTGCGAACTGAACGCAAAGACACCTCACTTATTGGTCGATGGGCAACCCCTGAGGAAATAGCCAAACCAATCCTCTGGTTCGCAAGCTCGGAAGCCTCTTTTATCACCGGAACCACTTTGATGGTCGACGGTGGACTGCACATCATGTGATTTCGACGATCAACGCCGTCAAGTATTTTTCATCATGCACGCTAACTCCATTACAGCGATCGTTCACCAGATGCGCATCGAGGCGCCCAACATCGTCAGCTTGGAGCTTAGGCCTACCGATGTCCAGCGACCATTTGTACAAGGGCAAGCCGGAGCTCACATAGACTTGCACTTAAGCGATGGTCTTGTACGTAGTTATTCACTTGTGCACCCTGATCAATCCGGCAAATACACGGTTGCCGTACTGAAAGACCGCAATAGTCGCGGAGGCTCTCGATACATCCATGAAAAACTGCGCGTTGGACAAGTCCTCACAATAAGTGAGCCACGCAACAACTTTTCATTAATCGAAGATTCGCCTGCAAGCGTTCTCATTGCCGGTGGTATCGGCATTACTCCACTGTATGCAATGCTACAGCGACTTGCCGAATTAGGATGTTCAGCCCATCTAATTTATTGCGCTCGCAGTCGTAGTGAAGCAGCATACGTCCATGAAATCGAAAAGTTAGTTGCAAGTCATCCCAAACTCAGCGTCTATTGGCATTGGGATGATGAAAAAGGCGCACCACCTGCGCTCGAAACATTACTGGCAGGTACTTCAGCATCAACCCATCTTTATGCTTGTGGACCGGTCCCATTACTCGATGCCTTTGAAGCAGCTTGCTCGAAATTGGGATTGCCGAACGCACACTTGGAAAGGTTCTCCGCACCGGTAACGCTTTCTTCTGGGGAGTCAGGGTCCTACACGGTCGAGTTAAGGAAATCTGGCAAAAGTGTCACTGTTCCAGCTGGCGCAAACTTGCTTGAAACATTGCTTTCATCGGGCTTCAACATGAGCCACAGCTGTAAAGAAGGCATATGTGGAGCATGTGAAACACGAGTACTGGAGGGGGATATTGAACATCTTGACGGCATCTTGACCAAACAAGAACAAGCGGCCAACAAGTCAATGATGATTTGCGTTTCTCGATGTCGCTCAGAGCATCTAGTATTAGATGCTTGAGCAATAGTTCCAAATTGGTATCACATTGCGTTGGTTAATCACGGAGACAAAATGTCAACCCAAATCAAGTCACTTTCTTCTTGCATGACTGCTTAGCTTCATCCTGAAGGACCGCAATGGGTCGGACTGAGACACTCACCTAACAGTGTCCGTAAAGGACATCTGGACTACAGAAATTCAGTGCCTGAACATCAGGCAAATTCACCACCGGCGAGCCAAGTGCTCGCCTTTTTTATTTGTGGCGGGGCATTGGCGAACCAGAAGTTTTCAAGTGGTTCGCCAATCGGTCCCTCGTATGTTCGCCACCCGAAATCTCCAATGACACCTGTTCCTCAACAACGTCAAAGGAGTAATCCATGCCAGCAACGGCAACCGCACTCAATGGGCATGCGGCGCAGTCAGATCCACTCCAGCGTCATGCTGATGCTGATGCTGATGGTGCTCATCATGGGTATGTGCATGCGCGTGTTCCAATGGCTCATGAGTGTGTTCGTGCTCGTGAGTCTCGGTCAGATGAAGCCACACTCCCAAGCCCATAAGTGCTGAGGCGATCCAGAAAGAAGCCGTTGCAGTTTCTCCAAGAAGCCACAATGAAACGGCAGAACCAATGAAGGGTGCCGTTGAGAAATAAGCCCCTGTGCGAGCCGTCCCCAACCCTCTCAGAGCCAAAACGAAGAACACCAGACTGATGCCGTACCCCAGCAAGCCAACAGCCATCGTTAGCAGCGAGGTCTGAGGAGCGGGAAGGCTGGCCCCCATTCCCAGGGCGACGGTGCAATTCACCAGTCCGGCCAATAAACCTTTTGAGCTAGCGATGAACACCGAATCAGAGGCCGACACCTTACGGGTGAGGTTGTTGTCAATGGCCCAGCACAGGCATGCAAGGGCAATGGCAGCCAGGCCGACAACGGAGGAGCTGCCAGCGCCGTCGGGTTGCCAGGACAACACCGCACCACCAGCCACGATGGCGAGCATGCCCAGGACGATGCGCCGGTCGGCGTTTTCTTTGAACACCACCCATGCCAGCAACGCGGTTAGCACTGACTCCATGTTGAGCATCAAAGAAGCTGCTGAGCCAGATGCTTTCGTCAAGCCATACATCAAAGCAACTGGACCTAAGACACCCCCAAAGAAGATGGCTCCCAGGAGCCATGGCCATTCCCCTGTTTGAAGTCCTGAAGGTTTCCAGGCCCTGTCGCGCAGTAATCTGAAGAGCCCCAGCCCAACACCACTTCCCAGATACAGCAAGCCACCGAGGAGAACAGGCGAAACATTACCTACTAGCAGTTTGGCAAGCGGTGTACTGGCACCGAACAAAACGGCGGCAGCGATGGCGAAAAGTACGTTCTGCTTCATTAATCAGATTATGGAGACCGATGTCACACTCAGTCCTTGCGGAATGCCTTGTGACAGACATTGCAGGCATCTCGCATCTGTCCCACCGCAGCCTTGAAGCGCTTGAGGTCACCCGATTCAGCTGCCGTGGTCACCGCTACCGTTTTGACTTGCAAGTCATCAGCATACCGTTTGAACTTCTCATCCTCAAACCAGATGTCATCCTTGGCGCGGGTGTCGCCCCGTTCACTGCCTTCAACAAATCCCTCCCAAGGCAACTTGCTGAGCAACTCGACCGCTTTGGCATCTTGGGCCATCTGCTTGGCATCGAACGGTCGGTGACCCTCCACGGTCTGCACCATCCGATTGACATAGGTTGCCATCAAGGTGAATGCTGCTTTGCGATGCTTAATAGCCTGCTCGATCTTGCGGTCTTGAGCTTGAACAAAGCTGGACTGGAACAACACAGCCACACCAAGGGCCAACAGGATTAATCTTGCCTTCATCAATGGCTCACTAGAGGGTAGATGGCTAATCCGATCAGTGCTGCACCAATGACCAGTACCGGTTCGGGGATCTTTTTGAACTTCCACAGCAGTGACGTGGCACCAATAGCTAGCAATGCGGTGGGAATGTCACTGATGGAGCGCTGAGCAATCACTACCACCGAGCCTGCAATGGCACCAATTGCAGCGGCTGTAATGCCATCCACAAATGCAATAACCGAGGGGTTCTTGCCCCACTTTTTAAAGTGAGGAGCGGCCACGATGGTAATCAGGTAGCACGGCAGAAAGGTCGCTGCTGCTGCCATAGCGGCACCGGGCAACCCTGCGACTAAGTATCCGATGAAGCCTGTCGTGATGACCACTGGGCCCGGTGTGATCATTGCAACAGCAACCGCATCAACAAACTGTCGATCAGTGAGCCAGTGGTAATCGGTCACAGTACCTGAGTATAGGAAGGGAACAATAGCCAAGCCCGAGCCAAAGACAAAGGCTCCAGCTTTTGCAAAGAACAGTCCTATCTGTGTAAGTGGGCCTGGATCTAAAAATGAATCGCCGTATTCAGAGAAATTTTCAAAAAATATCCATAAAGCAGCACCCAAGCCAATTAGGCCTAATGTGATTTTTGATTTCAATATCGACATCAGATCTTTAATTCCGGGTTTGCAACGAATCACCCAAACCATAAGTCCTGCTGCAATGAACAGCCAGGCAATCTCGGACTGCGTGATGATGGTGACGGCAGCTAGCACGCCAAAGATGCCCCACAGCAATTTGTCCTTACCGATGCTCTTGGTGGAAAGTTTGTGTGCACCAATGGCCATGATGCCCAGCACCGCAGCGCCCACGCCATAGAACACCGCTTGCATCCAAGGCAGGCCACCATAAGTCACATATGCCATGCCCAAGGCAACCACCATGGCAAACGATGGCAACACAAATGCCAAGCCCGCAACCGTCGCCCCCAGGATGCGGTGGTGCACATAGCCCAGGTAGATGGCCAGTTGCGCAGCCAGTGGTCCCGGCGCGATCTGTGCCAGTGCCAATCCTTCCTTGTAGTCCGCTTCGGTAATCCAGTTACGTTCTTCCACCAGATCACGGTGCATGAAACCCACCAGCGCTACTGGGCCGCCAAAGCCGAGAGTGCCCAGCCTCAAAAAATAAAGCGTCAGTTGCCAGAGAGAATAGGAGTTTAGATTTTTGGCTTCAGTCATTGCTTGGCTCCATTGCCAGTTGATTTCTGGAATGTGGTCAATAGCCCATCAAAAATGGCGCTGGCCAGAGTGAGCAATTGGTCGTCATCCGTGATCGTGCTGCTCAGACCTTCCAGTGCAGCCTCCACACCCACAGCCTCAGCTGGCTGCACGCCACCCACATCTAAGTAGTGGACTAACAGGCCCAATCGCTGCAAGGCCTGGTCCTGCAAACCAAAGCTGGTCGCCACGACCTCAAAAGTCACTTTGGTCCCAACATGAGAAAACTGGGCGCCATCAAAATCAAAACCCAAAGCATCTTTGGGGCAGTCTTTGAGACTCTTGAGCCAAATGATGCGAGCTTGAGGATCAATGAAGCGACGGACCAGCCAGGCTGTTGCCAACCGATCTACCCAAGGTTTAGCGCGGGTCGCCCAAGTCCGGCCTTGATAGTCGGCAATGTTCAGTGCTGAGATAGCGCCGCTGGCGGCTTGAGGTTCATCTGGCGATATCAGACGGGCGCAATCCCCTTCCAACTCGAGCAGTGCAGATTCGGCTTGAGCGCGCTCTTGCCCGGGGAAGAAGTCGATCTGGCTAAGCTGATCAAATGTCTTGCGCAGCTTTCGGGCTTGCTTGAGGGCGTCATGCACCGAGGCGGGTGTCAGATCGGCTGCAGTTTTGGCCAGATCATGCAAGAGGGACGCGTACTCTTCAGACCGATTGAACAGGCTTTTGAAATCTGCTCCAGACGGCTCGACGGTGTCCAGCACCATGGCTGTGCCGCCTCCCGTTAACACATCCTTGACGATGCCCCCGATGGCCAGTGCAAATTCCCCCGTCTGTGGCCACCCCAAACTCCCCCAGGCAAGGACAGTGGAATTATGACGGG
>Ga0255170_1000743_pt1 | contig 11044 bp, 12 predicted proteins | sample Atl_Yuk_RepA_8d_FD_186015 | JGI IMG/M metagenome (GOLD analysis project Ga0255170, IMG submission 186015) | Freshwater microbial communities from Altamaha River, Georgia, United States - Atl_Yuk_RepA_8d | ecosystem: Environmental > Aquatic > Freshwater > River | place: USA: Georgia | collected...
AGATCCCTTTCCGTTTTCTGGGGTACTCATGGGGAGAGCGAGCTCAGATGTTCACGGCGGCAATGATCATCCAGGTTCCGGCAATGGACTGCCAGAAATCCGACTGGACGATACCTAATCCGACGACGATCACCCCCATGACGGAGATGGCGATCGTGTAGACCTTCTTGGTTTGGCTGGGCTTAGTTGTAACTTGCATAGTCTGGGTAGTTGAAGTGCTTTTCTAGTGTGGCGGAAATTGCATCCCAAAGACGATCGGTCTCGGGATCTGCGACATCGATGATCTGGCGCTCGTAGAGGACCTCCATAGCCGCAAGCGTCGCAGCATTGACGTCCTCCATGTGGACCGCCGATCTCAGTGAGTTACTCGTAGTTTCTGATTGCGATGAGGAATGGGAATCGGGGGACATTGTCTGGTGTCAAGTTGAAGTATTGGATTGTGGCCATCTGACCAACGTGCTTGTCTTTGTTTCGTAGCAGCTCTGCCAGGAATTCGTGAGAGCCCTTGATGTTGGAACGGAAAGTGCTTCCATCCCGGTTCTGCATGATGGCATAACCGGCAGTTCCCTTTCGATTACCCTCACCTTCCTCTATGCTCACGATCTTGTATTCGGCATCCTGGAATTCCTTGCGCTTGAGCAGATTCTTCGAACGCTTGTGTTCGTACGGAGCGTCGAGACGAATCATCTGACCCTCAAACCCGGACAACAGGTACGCAGAATAGAGTTCGTCCAGCGTTCGGGTGTCTCGGACATAATGAGTACCGACGATGCGGATAGAGTTAGCCTTGTCCGGCACATTCGAGCAGATCCAGCTGTATCGGTTACCGAACGTGTCCTGAGAGACCACGTCGTACACGTGATACTGGATCTTCTCTGCCGACTCCTTCAGATCTAGGCCGGTCGGCTTGGTCTTCTTGACCAGAGAGCAGATCTTGTTGAAGTCATTGGCCAACTTGTCGCAGTACAGCTCACCATCTAGGACTGCGTCAGGATGTGACTTGAAGAAGCCCTGGAGATCCTCGAGGATATGCGGTGCCGAGACGATCGGCTTTCCGTTACGAGAGAACATACCGTCCTTCTTGCAGACGCAACGGATACCGTCCAGCTTTGGCTGGCTGTACACCGGGAAGATATTGGTCTCGTCGTACTTCTGAGCCAGCATAGGTTCCACGAAGGCAGAGCGATCGATGTCGTTGATGTCCTCGTAGTAACCGGAGGCCTTGCGCTTCTTCCAAGCAGACTGCGCTTCAAACAAGGCCTGCATCTCTGCATTCCGTTCATTGGAACGGCCTACGTTCGTTGGCTGGCAATCGGTCCACTTGGTGGTCTGCTTCTTGCCATCTGTCAGCCCATGGACCGTACGGTAGCGAGAACCATCAACCTCGATTTGCCACTGCTGCACACCACCAGAGCTGGTACGCGAGAACAGGACCGGAAGAGTTGTAATTGAGTCAGTCATCCTGATTAGATCGCGGCCGACACGTTCTGTTTGATCAGAGCAATGATCTTGCGGATGATTTCTGCGGTATACGGCTCGTCGAACTCTGGGCCGTAGAACGGCTGAACCCTGATGTACGCCACATGTTCGGCCGATGGCGAGAGCAAAGGCCGGAGTAGCCCGAGCTTAGAGCCGTTGTCGTAATCCGGCAAGTCATCGATAAGGGCAACTTCGCCACGCCGAGCAGAATCCGGGATGAATTCCGACAGGTCTCCGGAGTCGATCGTCCCTCGATGGAGAATCTGATCCTTCGTGAAGCCAAGACCATGAGCCTCAGAGTTGGCGATAGCGTAGTCCTGCATGGCAGCAGTCAGCATGCGAACATTCTTAGAGCCAAACTCATCCCGCAACGCCTTAAGTAGATCCAAGGCTCCGTCTCGGAGGTACGAAACATAGAGTTCTGCAACACCTTCATCCGCGGCATCGTCAAGGATCAAGGTCTTACCGAGCTGCTTTTCCTTCTTGGAGAAGAGGGAGATGGCCTTGTTCCGCTTTGCCATCGTAGCATGGCTACCGCGGAAGACGCAGTGCACTAGCGATGCGTCTAGATCGACGAACACGTAGTTTTTGATCATGTCTAGATCTTAAGATGATTGTTGATGCGTGTACATACAAAAAGAGCTGATCTTGCGACCAGCTCTCTGTAATTCGGGATGGTATCCCGGCTAGATTAGAATTGCTGAGTAATTCCAGCGCGCCAGCCGTTAACCCAGGAGCCTTCTCCCTTGGTCTTCAGAACATAGACGCCGGCGTACAGGAACTTCCACTTTACGTCGTACGATCCGCCGAAATACGCATTCGTGTACTTGACCTCACGAATCGACTTCGGGAAGGCATCGTTCACGTCAGTGTATCCGACATATACCAATGGGAGACCAGTCAAACCGCCGAACAGCTTATGGTTAATACGGAGTGCAGCTTCTACGTTCGTGGTCTTGGACTCGATATCCAAGGTGCCACGGACATAGTACCACGACTTCTGGAACGAGATGAATGGACGCCAGTGAGTACCAAAATCCAAGAGGGACGGCTTGCCCTGGATGACCATGTTTCCACCGACTTCCACGTCGACAAGGGTAGAGGCGAATGTGTAACCACCGATGAAGTCCGTCTGATAGAGAGACGTACTATTCAGTGTGGCGTTATTCTGGACGATAGCCGCCAGTCGGAAGCTGTCGAACTTACCCTCCAGACCCAAGACGTAGGCACCCTGGTCAGACGACAGGGAACCGAACGTGATATCATTCTGACGGTAACCGGCCTCAACAGTGAAGTTGGCAAAGGCCGATGTTACGCTGAGCAATAGGACTGTGATGAAACGATTCATGGTAGTTATGATGTATGTGGTTTAGAGGGCAGGAGGAGTATACGTGCCGGTGGTTGTGACAACCGGTGTGACTCCGCCTAGGTTCAGCGACAGACTAAGCTTGCTCAGATCTACGTTACCAGATCCGGCAGTGACGGTCAGACCATTTGCGACGGTACCACCAAGGAACGTGACTCCCTCAACGGAAGTAACAGCAGCCTTCGTGACAGTGAGACCAAATGTGCCTGGTGTCTGGAAGAACGAGCCGCCAGTGTTAGCAACTAGTTCCTTCGCGTTAACTGCATTTAGGTTCAGTGTGGCAGATTCGGTGATGAGGGCAGTACCCTGAGCTGCGGCCAGGCTGACCGGACCAAAGCTATGGTTAGCCTTGGAGATGTTGATGTCTCCAACAGTGGCCACAAAGTTCGTGGCTCCGTAGACGAATAGGCCAGGGGCGCTATCGCGAACATAGGAACCAGTGAACGTGGTACTGCCAGTCGTCTGCGAGTGAACGCCGTTGAGCGTCAGTACTGCACCAGCGGTAATCGCCGTAGTGCCGGTACCTGTAGTCTTGAAGTTATCGATCGTCATAAAGTTCGGAGCAGTGACGGTAGTATTGCCAGTCGAGTTGCCAGAGAAGGTGGCTCCGCCGACAGAGCCGAAGCTCACGTTGATGTTCTTTGCTGTCGCGTTTACCGCAGTCGCAGCAACACCGTTAGCGGTGATATCACCGACGATGGCAGTGGCGGTCAATGCACCGACCTGCGTAGAGGATCCAGCTGGAACAGTGACGTTCGACAACTTAGACTCGACGATCGCGTTACCCTTGACCATCGTGAAGGAGCCTGAAGCACCCAGCGTGATGGCGCCGCTATTCGTGGCACTGAGGTTGCCTCCGACATACGTCAGGCCGACAGCAGAGCCGATCGTGACATTACCATCAGCATTGAGGTACAGATCCCCGTTGGTTAGGACGGCATTGATCGTGATATCACGCGCAACCACCGTGGTCTTCTGCGAAGCGATCGCAGCATCACCCGAGATGATCACGTTGCCGGCAGCAGTACGAGTACCCTTCTGCGAAGGAAGAGTTCCGTCTTGGAGGAACTGCATCTGAGCAGCGAAGGGGCTATCGGCGGCCGAGAGGTAGATCGACTGGGTATCGATACGAGCTCCATTGCCAACGATGATGCCGTTCGGGTTGAGGATGAAGACCGAACCATTGGATTGGATGGTACCTCCGATCGTGGTGTTGTTGGCCCCACTGACGATGTTCAGCACGGAGGCCGAAGATCCGGGAAGCACATAATTGATCGTCTCTCCGAGGGAGATAGAATCCGTGCCGGAACCAAAGTTGTTCCAGTTGAGGATCGCACGATCAGGTGAAGCGATTACCAGACTCTGACCCTGAAGGTCGGTCGTCACGCCAGGAGTCGACTGGAGATTCCACGTGCCTGTACCCGGGAGGGCAACGGCCGACGAAATCAGCATGCAGTACAGGATTCCTGTAAGTAATCCGTTCTTGATGTTGTTTGTTGGGTTCATGTTGTTCATACGAAAGGTATGTATCGTCTGTTGCCAGGCCGATACACTTCTCTGTAAAAGGAATGGTCTTTGCGAACTTTCAGAGCCTCGTACTCCGCCGCCCGGATACTATCCGGCACGCGCGACTTTGCTAGCATTAGACGCCGCGGATAACACGTATCCGCGCGAGGTTCAGACCATCTTGAAAGCTTCGTCCACCTCGGCCGAGGCAGACTACTGTATTTCACGTGTCCTACAATCTTGAGACACCCGGATGCGTACCGATGTTGTACTGGGTTCTGCTAGACATTACTGTCACTGGACCTACCCGGTTAGTTGTAACAGCGGGGCGTCGATCCAGGCTTTGCTCACCATGGTCGCGATTGACCACTCGGCATCATAGCTGTCCTGCTTTTCTGATGTTGCTGATCTCGGTACATACGACTTCTAACGGCGCAATGCCGACTCGAGGTGTCTCAAGAAATTGGGTGCAGAGGACGGAATCGCACCGCCGACCTTCTGGTTATGAGCCAGACGAGCTGCTACTGCTCCACTCTGCAAAAACTGTAAAGAACGAAAAAAGGGGCGCCACGCTATACCCAATAGCATAAGGGTCGCGCTTTTATGTATCCGGCACTCCTGCTAATAGGGGTGCGATTTTTGTAGCGCTGTTCTGTCTTGGCGTCGATCTGACATTATCCGGGTGCACTCCGGACCCAAGGCGTGGCAAGTCGCAGGGATGTTACTCCCTGCCGCACTAGGCCTATACTTCTGTTTAGACTCGCCTAGTCGAGTATGATAAAGGTTTATTCCGCCACAAAAGTGTTATTGAGAATGAACAGAACCGACTATGCATATACTCTACCATGTCGGTGACGATTGTACACACTGAAGTGCAACTAAATCGTGGAGATTGGTGGACCTGACGGGAGTCGAACCCGTGTGTTCAGTAACTTTTCCGATCGCCTTCTACAAGTTTAGGTAGCTTTGATCATGCCGAGAGTCGTCGCTACCAACTCTCCCAGCGTAACGGCTCAATGTACTGGTTCTCCTACCGAGCCGCGGTTCTCAGAGACCAGCCTCGCTTGATGACGGCCGCCGATTCAGCGAGAATCGATCGACGTACCGGTTACAGTTTCTTAGGCTGCAAACTGCAGTTCCTCGGACTTGCCGAAGAGGGCTGCGATGACATTTGAGATGCCGTTTGTGTTTTTGCCGGTGTTGAATGGTCCAGCAACCATACTTGCTTACGAGCAGTCTGCCACTGAATAGAATCCAGAACAGGCCCAGTAAATTGGTGGGTCTGATGGGAGTTGAACCCATACGGTTATCCGATTAAAAGTCGGGTGCTCGTCCACTGTAGCTTCAGACCCTTAGTAAATCTAATATCGTTTGAATGAACTGCGATTTATTTTCTAATTTCTGATAATCAGACCATCTGATTCGAATAACTTTCCATCCAAGACTTTCAAGGTACAAAGTCCTCCGTTTATCGCTTTCTACGATTTTTTCGTCGAGGTAGTGTTGATCACCATCGATCTCAAGATCTATTTTATTTGCGGTAATCGCAAAATCTAGCGAATATAACCCAATTCTGAATTGTTCAGAATATTGGATGCCGTTAGAATCTAATATGGCTTTCCAATAAACTTCAGGATAGGAAGGTCCTAGTGAATGATGATTTAGAAGATACGGCACTTGATCGGGATGTTCCAGAAGGTACTTCTTTCTGCTCTCTGAGATCTTTTCTCTAGTTTTTGGTGATAGTTTCCTTCCTAAGGCTTTTTGCCTTAATTTTTGGCGGGTCTCCTGAGACACTTTAGGTTTAGGAACTCCTAGGGTTTCTGCCCTAGTATATTGGTTAGTTCCGCGCCCCCTACGTGCGGCCATCGCTTCATACCATTTCTGAGATTTCATAGTATGAGTATTTATAGAGCTGCATACTTAGGCAGCAGCTCTGACCATTGAGCTATAGGACCTTCGGTCGCCACCGGCATTTCAGTGCCCAAGTGCACATTGGAGCCGATGAGTTTGGTTAGTTAAGCGTGATCACAGTGTGCGCTTACCCACTGTCAGGGGGTGTTGGGATTACCCCTCCACCATTTGCGATTTCTCGCAAAGTCAAAGAACGAAATTGGTGTCCTCGGCGGGGCTCGAACCCACAACCACCGATTTAGAAAAACGGTGCTCTGTCCAGTTGAGCTACGAGAACTGCTGAAGCGGTTACCAGTGATGGATCACATTCACGATGAGTGCGATATCGGCAATGATTGCCAGGATCGTCAGGACGATAGTGAGGTTACGCTGGTTGAGTTCGAGTTTATTCATTTGAAAAAGTGAACAGAATACATCCTACATTGCGTGGCGTGGATGTACACACTAAAATGGTGGTCCTGGCTGGACTCGAACCAGCGACCTACGCCTTATCAAGACGTTGCTCTAGCCAATTGAGCTACAAGACCGTTGAATGGCTGTCCCACAGGGACTCGAACCCCAACTAGCTGAGTCAAAGTCAGCTGTGCTCACCATTACACCATGGGACAAATGTGGTCGGCAGTACAGGATTCGAACCTGTGACTTCTACATCCCAAATGTAGCGCACTACCAGACTGTGCTAACTGCCGAAAAATTATTTCGAATCGGAAACCACCGGAGCATCCACGGGAGTCTTCGGTGTGGTTTTACCCTTGCTGCACTCGGAGCACTTGCAGTCGCCACTCGCCAGGAAAACTCCGTACTCGGACTTCAGCGAGTTTTCGCACTTGATCTCTCGGCTGAAGACGCCGATCTCCTTCTTTCCGCTGACGCTGTAGACCAGGACGATCGTAATCAGGATCGTCAGCGCCATCGCCAAGATGCACTTAGGATGTGCGACGATTCGCTTGACGCCGGAAAACAAATGCTGCCGACAAGGCGCACATGCCAACAAGTAAAGACCAAGTAGAAGGCTCAGGAATAGAAGGATGACCATACTCGTATTTATCATCCCGGTCGTCATTCCAATCGTACCTTCCGCCGTAGGAGTACTGATGCTGGTACAGCGGTGTCGTCTGGTATTCTGGGAACGTGATCGTATCCTTCGCCAGTGCTGAAACGGCCGTGAGAATCAAAATGAATGTCAATCTCTTCATATGAACGTATATCTATCCGAAAGTGGTACCACCGAGGGGATTCGAACCCCTGTTCTCTCCGTGAAAGGGAGGCGTCCTGGGCCAGGCTAGACGACGGCGGCAAAAAAATACCGCCGGAAACCCGGCGGTACGACAGACATCGAGACTCGACAGCCTCTTACTTTTTCTTCTGAAGTTTTTCAGCAGCGGCCTTTGCCTCAGCGAGGGCGGCCTCCACCTTAGACAGGTTGCGACGTGCGAACAGCGCGCCGGCAACAACTCCGAGAATGAATGTAAACGATGGGATGATCATGGTGTATTAGGAAGAACGGTGATGGTGATTCGCACATTCGAAGGCGCAACCGCCTGAATGACGACGAGAGCCACGGTTTGGCTTTCGCCGGAACCAGCAAAATTGGTGAGGACGACCTTGTAGCTGCCGGCATCGGACAGCTGGATCGAATTGAATAGAAGTGTGTCAGTCGTGGCCGACGTGATCTGCGTAGTGCCTTTGTACCACGCATAGGTGAACGGAGCAGTACCTTCTGCAGTCACCTTCATCTGAACCCTCTGGCCGACATACGCAGTGAACGATTCAGATGTAGCCTGTGCTACGGCTGAGATCGGAACGAACAGTAGTGTAGCAATTAAGAAGAATAACTTTTTCATGCAGGAGTATTTATCATCTGACGTTGAGGGTCAGGACCTCACTCGTAACGACTCCTGCAGAATTGGAAACGGTGACCAGGTAGATTCCTGCATCCGATCCTTTGAGGGAGGTGAAACCGAGAGATGCCTTCGTGGCACCCGGGATGATATCGCCGTTCTTTCTCCAGACAAAGGTGAAAGGTCCAGTGGCCTGAGGATTAACTCGGGCCCGAAGAACGATCGAATCTCCAAGATAACCGTCATACTCGACCGTCGCCATATCTCCAGATAGGAGCCACATGTTTTTGCCAAGGTGTATGATCTCCCAACGACTGCCGTATCCGGATGCTTTCATCGAATCATCCCGAGTCACGAGAGAAGCACCGGCACGAGGTACCATGGTGATCGGAGCATCCGTCAGCGATGCAAAATGAATCGTTACTCCGGTGAGGTACTGTGGCCGATTTGCCGGAGGGGCCGTGATGAATACTGAGATTGGTCTCGATCCGGTGAATACCAAAAGACTATCAACATCGGACGTCGCCAATGTGTAGCTGGCGTCCTTGAAGACGACCTTCGATTGGGCGAGAAGAGTAGATGACAGAACGATGAAGGCGACCAGGTACTTCATAGTGAATATTTATGATTTTTTACAAATGATGGCGGGATGGACGGGACTCGAACCCGCGACCTTCTGCGTGACAGGCAGACGCTCTAACCAGCTGAGCTACCACCCCTCGAAATAAATTGACCAGTAAAGGTTGTTGGTAGAAAACACCTTCATCCCAATTAACACTCGGCATCGCTGCGTCGGTGTGTTTGACGCGCGAATTAAAGCCCAGACTACTGGTCAAATTTGGCACGGACGGAGAGAATCGAACTCTCATAAGGCAGTTTTGGAGACTGCTGCACGACCACTATGCCACGTCCGTAGATGGTGCCGAGGATGTATATCTCGCCTCGCGATTCGTCTGCACCGTGACTACACCAACAGTCCCGTCGTTGGTCCGGCAGCCGTTTTGAGAGGATGGCTGAATCTCTCCAGGGGTGAAGGATTCACCCTCCACCATTCGGCGTTTCCGCCAAAATTGGTGCGGTAGACAGGGATCGAACCTGCGACATCAAGTTTGGAAAACTCGCTCTCTACCAACTGAGATACTACCGCAAAATGGTGGACCATATCGGGGTCGAACCGATCACCTCCTGAATGCAAATCAGGCGCTCTGCCAAATGAGCTAATGGCCCAAAAAGAATTCCCTACTCTGCGACGTCTCACAGATTCACCTGTCGGTTCAGGCTGCTCGGATTACACACTGTGTGCTAGAGCCAATAGCGGGAAAGATGGTGGGCGAGACAGGACTCGAACCTGCACTCCATGGGAAAAGGCTTCTAAGACCTTCGCGGCTGCCATTACGCCACTCGCCCGAAATGGTGGGAGCACTTGGACTCGAACCAAGGTAGCCCGAAGGCGGGAGATTTACAGTCTCCTGCAGTTGCCGCTGTGCCATACTCCCAAATGGCGGAAGGGGTGGGATTCGAACCCACGGTGGGTATTAGCCACGACAGTTTTCAAGACTGTTCTGATAAACCACTCTAGCACCCTTCCAAAAGAGATGAGCGTTGTGAGATTCGAACTCACTCGGGTGTGCGACACTCCTTGACCATTATGGTATGCTAGCTCCGATTCCAAGGAGACGACGGAATTGAACCGTCTCAACCATGCGCTCAAAAACCCCCGGACCGTAGCCCGAGGGGGGCCGACAGACTTGCCAGTAAAGGCAAGATCTTAGCGGGGAAGATGTTCTGGCATGGAGATGGCGAGGATCCTTTCGCCATTATTTACCGCTGTCAAGCACCTTACGCGGTACTCTCGGGGATGTAGACGACTTACTTGCACCCCTACCAGAAAAATTGGCGGCTGTCTCTCCAGCCATGTCAAGTCTACACCGAAAAGGGCTTGGACACCCCAAGGCACTAACGCGGACTTTCGCAAATGGAGCCCTCGGTCGGATTCGAACCGACGACCTACAGTTTACAAAACTGTTGCACTACCGCTGTGCTACAAGGGCAAATTAGAAGGCGCGCGAGGATTTGAACCTCGATCGGCGACGAGCGCCTTTACCATGCGGGCTGATGAACTCGTGCCAACGAGACGACGGAATCGAACCGTCTTAGCCCTACGCCAAAATGGTGCGCGGTGAGGGATTCGAACCCCCAACCTACTCGGTGTAAACGAGGTGCTCAAACCGTTGAGCTAACCGCGCGAAAAAAGCCCGGCGGATTATTTGGTAAGCGTCCGGGGCCGCTTGTTTTAATTAAAAAGAACGAACTGCTTTCTGACCCTATCACGATATCATATCGTGGATTGGTTCACCCTTTGTCGGACGTTTGGGCTCCTTGTAGCCGGAGCCTGGCGGTAAAACTAAAAACCTCTAGATTTGTCGTCTAGAGGTGAGGAGTAACTTCAGATGCTTTGCTCTGAACCTTTACCCCTCACCTCCTGCTGAAACCTGTGGTGCTCGCCATCCATACGATGGAGAGACCGAGGTTTCAGCAGTTGTTGACTCGAAAATCATTTGTTGCTTTATTTATCAGCAATCCTATACGTTCTGGTGCCGTTGTACACACTAAAGTGGCTCAAGGTCGAACTTTTTAGGTGATGAACAGGTACGGCTTCCATTCATCGCGAACGTTGACCCCATGCGGCAGACCCATGAGGTAGTTCAGGATTCCACGGGGCTTCACCTCGTTGCCGTTCACATCGTAGTACGGATAGATGGACTCCTTCTCAGAATTGCAGGAGCGGCATGCCAGGACAATGTTGAAGTCGTCGTTGGATCCACCCATGGACTTCGGGAAGACGTGGTCCTTCGTGGCATCGCTGTACGGGATCTTGCGCAGACAGTACTGGCAGATGCCTTTGTAGATCGCGTAGATGGACTTCAGAGAGACAGTG
>Ga0255170_1000748_pt1 | contig 11015 bp, 9 predicted proteins | sample Atl_Yuk_RepA_8d_FD_186015 | JGI IMG/M metagenome (GOLD analysis project Ga0255170, IMG submission 186015) | Freshwater microbial communities from Altamaha River, Georgia, United States - Atl_Yuk_RepA_8d | ecosystem: Environmental > Aquatic > Freshwater > River | place: USA: Georgia | collected...
GTTTCTCATTCTTTATCAATATTTCCCCTGGGTTTAAATCCATCTTAATATCTGAAGGTCGCAAGGAATTGAACCTAAGTCTAGTATCACCAAATGGTGACCAAATTCCCGGATTATGAGATATGGCTCTATATAGATCAAAAACACTAGTTGCTGGTGTATTCCAATTTATTCGTCCATCGTTTTTAGAAAATTTCTTCGCATATGAAATGCCTTGGTCACTCTGTGGAATAGGCGCTACATTGAGTTCAATAAGTTGCAATGTTTCCATAACTTTAGGAATACACTCAAGACTAAGTAATTTAAGCACGTCCTCTGTTGTTTGGTTATCTGCTATATCCAATTCGCAAGAAACATAAACAGGTCCAGTATCCATTCCTTCATCCAGCTTAAATATACTCAATCCAGCTTTTACCTCACCAGATAAAATCGTCCATTGAACTGGAGCAGCACCACGCCATTTTGGAAGTTTTGAAAAATGCACATTGATCCAACCAAACTTTGGATGCGACAGCAGATCTTTAGGAACCAAATGCCCATATGCAATAGTGATAATAAGATCTGGCTTTAGATCATGAATAATCTCATTAATTTCTAATGGAGTTGAAGGCTTAGAAATGTGCAGGTTTTGACTTTCAGCCCAAACAGCTAGTGAATTAGGTTCAATATTTTGACCTCGACCCGCTGGTTTATCGGGATTGGTTATTAGAGCAATTAAATTATGTAAGTTACTTTCTTTAAGTGATTCAACTAATGGTTTGGCTACTAGCGATGAAGATGCGACTATCAATCTCAAATTATAAACCTAGTCCAAAAGTTGAATGTGGTGAGAGTTTAATTGTTGGCTTTAAACCTTTCTCGGTAGCGATACCAAACCAATCGGACTCTCGGATCTCTTTCATTGCAATTTTTCGATTCTCAGTTGTCATTCGATCAATAAATAGCACCCCATTTAGATGGTCAGTTTCATGTTGTAAACACCTGGCTAGAAGTTCGGTACCTTCAACCGTTATTGGATCGCCATACATATTAAAACCCGTCGCAACAGCGCGAAATGCTCGGGGAGTATTGAATGAAAGATTTGGAAAGGATAAGCAGCCCTCCTCTCCCTCCTGTATATCCGAACTTAACTCAAGTGAGGGATTAACTAGATGACCTAATTCATCATCGATATCCCAGACAAAAACTCGAAGTGGAACCCCTATTTGCGGAGCGGCAAGTCCGGCTCCTGGGGCCGCCTGCATTGTCTCAGTTAAATCAGAGACTAACTGGCGCAATTCTTTATCAAAATCTACAACCTCTACCGCAGGGCTAACTAATACAGGGTCACCAAATAATCGAATGGGTTGAATCGCCATAGGTAAATGATACTTGAGAGTTGAGCCTAAATATCAAACTGATCAAAGCGAATCTTAAATATACCTTTTCCTTTTATGCTTTGAATCTTTACTACATCATCAAGTAAGTCCACTAATTCGCTACCGCGCTCTAATGTTGCACGTATAATCAATCTACTTACTGTTTTATTCAAAAGCATTGGACCTGTGATCTCATAATTAGTGCTACTTCTCAAGTTTTCGGCAAATTTGGAAATATCGATGCTATCCCCTTCTACAGAGGCGATTCTAAAATAGGGTGGCATTTTTGCATTTTTACGTTCGACTAGCTGGTGACTTGCTAAATATGATGGATCTCTTCTTAAGATTGATTGAATTAACGGATGATTATTTGGTAGGGACAAAAAAATCTCCGCATTCAGACTCGCCTTACCAATTAGATTCCACCATAGGAACCCAGCTAATTCCTCCGACCGAAGTGTTGGACGATTGAAAATTCGCTCACCATCCAATAAAAAAACGCCTGCAAACTCCCCTAAGGGTTCAGACCCGGGGGTTGATATCACCACATGCCGACCACTTGGAACAACTTCAATTTGTTTACTTCCAGATGAAATAAGAATCGAAGTTTTACTTAGCGCACGTCCAATTTCCTCAGCGGTGCGATCAATTCCTTTAGAAATCACATAGGGACGATTATCTGCGCAATATAAGCATCTCCAATCTGTAAAATTTTTTTGACACAGATAGCATTGTGGGACCTTTCTATCCAGGTTGATTTGAAGCTTGCCACCACACTCACAACGCGCCGAATTTCTACATCTAGTGCATAGAAAGAGGTTGGCATAACCCTTTTCTGCAACTGATACTAAAACATTTCCCTTTGAGATTGCATGTTTAAGTTGAGGTATATATGAGTCAGATTTATCAATAGTAAGGTAATTGTGCTTAATTGCTCTCTTATATCTTTTACTTTCCATCCAACCTATAGAGACCAATCTCTCAATTTCAAGCGAGTGAGAAGATGAAATAAATATTAATGAATTGTCAGTCGGTCGAAGTAAAGTGATATCTCTAGTGTTCCAACCAGGAGAATGTAACTCATAGTGCGAACTGTCCAAATCAGAATAAACAATTACAGTTGCATTTTTCTCTAATGGCAACAAGCCACCACTTCTGCTAGCAAGTATTAATCTGAACTTTCGTTGTTTAACACGAAGAAAGTTACGGTATCTTACATTTTTTGGTAAATGTGATCCATATTCGACAAGATAATCCTGAAAGACCGGCAGGAGGATTTTTTTAAAATTCCTTATGTCCTTCTCATCGGGCACTAATAATAAAACCTGTCCTTGCGAGGCTCTTAGTATCGCTATCTGTGAAACGAATTTAATTGCGTCAAATGCTAATGGTGTAGTGATAGCCCAACGAACTTTTTCACTACCCTTCAATGTACCTAGGTCGGCACGACCAATTAAGCTCTGAAAATCATCAGTTACTTCTAAATCTAAATGACCTTCTGGCAAGTCCTGAAGATGTGATTCCTCTTTAATGATTCGAGGTGGTACAGACTGCTTGATTAAATTCCAGAAACTGCCGCCAAACCTGTCCCTTACAAGCTCGAGATGCCTTAGCATCGAAGGCGGAATGATTTCCGGCGGAGAGGAAAGTGCAAGTATTGGCTTTAGTTTTTGCGTAGTTAAGCTTTTATTGATGCGAGCTACAACAAGGCCTTCGGTTTTGGAGTTTCCAAACTCGATAAGGACCTTAGTTCCAATCACTGCATTATTTGACAACTCTTCAGGAACTAAATAATCGTATAGAGCTTCAAGGTGTGAAACCGGTGCATCTACTAAGACCGAAGCAACCGGGTCTGTGGTTGCCAAACTAACAGTTGTTCTATTTTTGTTCGTGCTTGCTGATTTCTGCCGCTTTAACTTTAATTTTTCAGACACTGCTAATTTATTAGTGACTTAAGTGCAGATGAGCGATCGGTTTTTTCCCAAGTAAATTCGGGAAGTTCTCTTCCAAAATGACCGTATGCAGCCGTCTTGCTATAAATTGGACGCAGTAGGTTCAAATCGCGAATAATTGCCGCCGGTCTCAGATCAAAAACTTCCAATACTGCTTTACTAATCTTGTCTACGGAAACCTTTTCTGTGCCAAAAGTTTCAAGAAATAGGCCAACTGGCTGAGCCTTTCCAATCGCGTAAGCAACCTGAACTTCACATCGATCTGCTAGGCCTGCCGCAATCACATTTTTTGCTACCCACCTCATCGCATATGCAGCAGATCGATCTACTTTGGAAGGATCCTTACCAGAAAACGCTCCCCCGCCATGACGAGCCATTCCTCCGTAAGAATCAACAATTATTTTTCTACCGGTAAGGCCTGCATCACCCATTGGACCGCCAATTACAAATCGACCAGTCGGGTTAATTAAAATATTTAGGTTATTGGTTGCAATATCTAATTCCTCGACAATTGGATCTATAACATATTTTTTAATCTCAGGTGAGAGCTTCTTATCAATATCAATATCATGTGCATGTTGACTTGATATAACTATTGTATTCAATGCAACTGGTCTATCTGCTTGGTATTCAATCGTTACTTGAGTTTTTCCATCAGGTCTAAGATAAGAAAGTGTGCCATCTTTGCGGACTTTAGCCAGCTGTTGAGATAACTTATGAGCGAGTGAGATAGGCAATGGCATAAATTCAGCCGTGTCATTACAGGCATAACCAAACATTAATCCCTGATCTCCTGCTCCTTGTAGATCTAACGGATCAGAAGAGGAAGAGACTCGACTTTCAAATGCATCATTTACACCTTGTGCAATATCAGATGACTGTTGACCGATAGAAAGTGAAACACCACAACTGTTACCATCAAATCCTTTATCAGATGAGTCATATCCAATTTCTAGGACTGTATCCCTAACAATGCTCATAACATCCGCATAACCATTTGTAGTCACTTCACCTGCAACGTGTACTTGACCAGTAGTAATTAGAGTTTCTACCGCTACACGACTTTTAGGATCCTGCGCCAGCAGAGAATCTAAAATTGCGTCCGAAATTTGGTCCGCAATCTTATCTGGATGGCCCTCGGTTACAGATTCGGAGGTAAAAAGTCGATTAATCATTGATCAATTCTAACGTAGCCACTAATTTATCGAGCAATATGTCAGAAAGTGTCTCTTTTGAAATCTCAGGAACTTCAGTGATGTTCTGTTGTGAATCAATTATCAAGCCTTTAGTGTAATTACTTCCAAACACCGCACCATTAGAAACATCATTTACAAAGATTAAGTCTAAAGATTTTCCTTCCAGTTTTTTGATTGCGCGTTCTTGAAGCTCTTTTAGGTCACTGGTAGTTTCTGCGGCGAAACCCACTACTAACTGATTTTTTTGTTTGGTTATTGCTAATTGCTTTAATATATCTTGATTCTTCTCAAGCTCTAAATTGCCTAGTTCTTCCTTAGAAATCTTATTTTTCTCAAACTTCTTTACTTTTGCATCTGCAACCGCAGCGCTCATTATCAAGGCATTTGAGTGTGGAAATTCAACTTTTAATACTTCTGCCATCTGTTCTGCAGTTTCTACCTTAGTAATAGTAATACCTTCTATAAATGGCAACTCTGTGTTCGCAGAGATCAAATGTACATCTGCTCCACGCGAAGCCGCTGCGGCGGCTATAGCAAAACCCTGTTTACCTGAAGAACGATTCCCAATAAATCTAACTGGATCTATTGGCTCTCTAGTTCCTCCAGCAGTCACAATAATTTTATAGCCTTTGAGATCTGCAACTAAATCAGTGTGGAAATAGATTTCCGAAATAATTCTAGAGCTCTCTGGATACCTACCAATTCCAACATCGGATCCAGTCATTCGACCCTCATCTGGCTGAACAACTACAAATCCTCTGCGCTTTAAAGTTTCAACATTTTCGATAGTTGCTGGATTACTCCACATTTCAGGATGCATTGCTGGCACTAAAAATTTTGTTGATGTTGAGGCCAAAACTATGTTAGTCAATAGATCATCAGCTCTACCGGATGCAAGTTTTGCTATCAAATCTGCAGTCGCAGGAGCAATAACAATTAAGTCATTTTCTTTAGCCATAGAAATATGCGGTACATTCTCTACATTTGACCATAGGTCTGTAATTACTTTTCTACCAGATAGTGCTTCCCAAGTAGCTTTACCAATAAAGTTCAGACTAGCTTGAGTTGGTACGACGTCAACTATGAATCCTTCATCCTGTAATCTGCGAAGCAGGTCACAAGATTTATATGCAGAAATTCCCCCAGCTACGCCAAGTAGTAGTTTACGACCACGGGGAAACATGGTGTGCTCTTAGTTAGCTGAATCAGCTGACTTTGGTTCCAAGTTCTCAATGGTTAGCAGGCCGTCGTTAATTTCCCGCAATGCAATCGAAAGTGGCTTTTCATGAACATAGGTTTCAACTAATGGACCGACATACTCCAACAAACCTTCACCTAGTTGCGAGTAATACGCATTAATTTGACGAGCGCGCTTTGCTGCATAAAGAACTAAACTATATTTTGAACCAGCTTTGTCCAATAGTGCATCTATTGGTGGATTTGTAATTCCGTCTAGTGCTTGATTACTCATAACGCCCCTTTTATCACTATTGAAGGGCTAAAGATACCAGTTCGGCTACTGACTGCTCTACCTGATGATTTACCAACACATGATCGAACTCTGAAGCAGCAGATAACTCCTCCTTTGCTCTTTCTAGGCGAGCTTGAGCAGAGAGATCAGATTCAGTTCCACGATTTATCAGTCGCGCTGTTAATTCCTCCCAGGTTGGAGGTTCAATAAAGACCATTATTGCCTCTTTCGAATTTTTTCTAATCTGCCGAGCACCATTTAATTCGATCTCTAAAATTACATTTTTGCCAGAGGCGAGTGCACTCTCAACTGGTTTTCTTGGAGTTCCATACTTGGCGCCTGCAAACTCAGCAAACTCAAGAAATTCGCCATTAGAGATCATTCGATCGAAAACATCATCGTTTACAAAATGATAATTGACCCCATCGACTTCTCCAGCTCTCATTTTCCTAGTTGTTACTGATACTGAAATCCAAAAGCGATCATCACCGCGAAGCTGATTAGTAATAGTGCTTTTCCCCACACCACTAGGACCTGATACCACTAGCAACTTTCCACTTCTCGGAGAGTTCTTCATGAGCAAAAACTCCTCTCTGAGTAATTCAATTTGTCTGGGACCTACTCCACCAATTCTACGTGAAGGTGAGATCTTTGTTCGCTCAAGAATTTGTTCAGCCCTAATCTTGCCAACTCCCGGAACTGATTGAAGTAGATCGATCAGTCTCATTCTTGAGATGGATTCACGCTCATCACTAAAAAGATCAAAGAAAAATATCTGGCCAGTCGCAATAAGTTCCTTTGTTTTTGCCCGCTCCTGTCTTGCAGCAACTGCCTTTTGACCTGCTTTCCTTCGAAAACGGTTACTTAACTTGGGTGGTTGCATCTATACAAGCGTAGTTGCGATCAAGTCGATCTTTTTTTGCATTTGAGTTGCTGTACCATCCCATTCTTTAGTAATTGATCGACCGATTACTACAAAGTCAGCCCCCGCAGAAAGAGCTTGTTTTGGTGTCATTACCCTGGCCTGATCTCCAGGATCATCTCCCTCTAGTCTTACGCCAGGAGTAATTAGTATTGCGGAATCAGATAACTGTCGTAGTGCTGATACTTCAAATGGTGAACACACTAATGATTTAGCACCAGCTGACAGTGCAATTTTTGCCCAGTTCTTAGTTGTGTCCTCGATACTTTGTCTCTGACCCATCTCTTGAAACTCTATCTCTGAAAAGGATGTTAGGACCGTAACTGCAGTAATTGAACCAGTTGGCAATGCCATGGCCGCGGCCGAAATCATCTTTGCCCCACCTGCAGCATGTACTGTTAAAAACTTTGGATTCAGATTTGCTACTGATTCAACTGCGCCTTTAATTGTATTCGGAATGTCATACAATTTTAGGTCAAGAAAGAGTTTGAAATCTGTACCCTGGCGCAATTTTTCTATACCAGTAATTCCATGCCGAAGAAAAAATTCAAGACCAATCTTAAAATGATCAATTTGACCTGAGGCAGCCTTTATCCAGCTCTGTGCTTGATCAATCTCTTTAGTATCAAGGGCTAGAATTATAGGTAAAGTCATTGCACACCTCGATGCGCAAAGCCAATGGCATCTCTGAAATCATTAAAGCCCCGCTGTATGAGCAATTCACTTAATTGATTTTTGATATTAATTGCAGCCATCGGATTACCAAAACTTGCCGTACCGACCGAAATAGCACTAGCGCCAGCTAAGACTAATTCCAATGCATCGCGACCATTAGAAACTCCTCCCATACCTACTATCGGTATATTGGGAAATGCTTGATGCACTTGGTAAATTGCTCTTACTGCAACTGGCCTAATTGCCGGACCAGATAATCCCCCCGTTTTCCCAGCTAGTTTTGGTCGCATGGTTGTCGTATCTATAACCATTCCTAATAATGTATTTATGAGTGCTAATCCATCAACTCCGGCATTTATTACAGCGTGAGCAATCTCGACAATATCCGTTACATCTGGAGATAACTTGGCAATAATCGGTAACTCTCCACCAATATTTCGTCTTACTGACTCGATAACTGCCACTGATGTATCTGGATGGCATGCAAATACCTGTCCCCTATTTTCAACATTAGGGCATGAAATATTCACCTCAACAGCACTTATGCCTGAAACTGCTCGCAATCGTCTTGAAAGAACTCCATATTCATCTACTGACTCTCCAGCTATTGAGACTATTACCTTTGCTTTTTGTTCAACTAGCCACGGAATATCATTCTCTAAGAACGCATCAATTCCTGGCCCCTGAAGTCCGATTGAATTGAGCATTCCACTTGGTGTTTCTGCCATCCTCGGGGTCATTCGACCAGTTCGCGCCTTCGTCATAATTGATTTCGTGACAATGGCGCCTAAATCCGTAAGTGGAAAAAACTGTGAAAGCTCCTGACCACTACTGGCACAGCCACTCGCTGTAAAGATTGGATTTGAGAATCTTTTACTTCCAATTTTTGTTGAAAAATCAAGTGTGCTCATATATTCATAGCATCCAAAACTTCTTTTCGATCCCATATGATTTCAGATCCATCCATAACTGGACCATCAATACAAGTACGAACCATCTTTACGCCATCGCCATTTCTAATGGGTACAACGCAGGTCATGCATACGCCGATCCCACACGCCATGGACTCTTCTACCGAGCATTGATGAGCAATATCAAAATCTTTTGCTATTTTAGCGATAGCTGCAAGCATGCCCATAGGGCCACAGGAGTAAATAACCTCAGTTCCTAACTCCCTAATTAATCTTGGAATCGCCTCACTGATTTGCCCATGAATTCCGGCGCTGCCATCATCTGTAGTTAAAGTCAATGAAGATACAGTGCGCTTACCCTCTAAGGGTGCAAATATTTTATTAGCAGTGCTGGCACCTAAAACCATATCAACTCTACAACCTCGATTTTTCAATAACTCAGCTAGTGCAAATAGTGGCGCGGATCCGTAGCCACCACCAACTAACATGGTATTTGCATTAGTGGTAGGAATTCCAAAAGATGTACCTAAAGGTCCAATTAGGTCGACAAAATCTCCAACAGCCCTAGAACATAGCCAGGTACTGCCTTGACCATGTGGTGCAATGACTAATTCAATACTTCCTCCCATTGGACCTTTATCAATTGCACGATAGATTGCAAATGCGCGACGCAAAATTAGCGATGATTGTTCACCACCTACTGATATCGCCACAAAATTCCCAGGCTTGATATTGGCTGCCATCTCGCCAATTGCAAAGACCATATGGTGATAAGGACCAAATTTCTTATTACTTATTACTTCCGCCATTATCTGAATGGCAGATCTATTTATCTTATGTGGAATCATTTATTCATCCACTCCTGGAGGGATCTGATCTCAAAACTATCTCTCTGAAGAGCAGCGATTCCAGCAACTGCTGCTTTAAAGCCTGGAATTGTAGTAATGCAAGGAACAGATCTCGAGACTGCGGCAGTTCTAATCAAAAAACCATCTTGGCGGGATCCGCGCCCAAGCGGTGTGTTTATTACGAGCTGAACCAAACCCTTTGTAATTAGATCATTTGCTGACAACTGCGCGGATTGAGGATCAGAATTTTTTCTTACAAGCTCAGTTGATATACCTTTTTCGGCTAGGAACAAATTGGTTCCAGCAGTGCTATAGATTTTAAAACCTAACTGATTTAAATCCCGTGCAATCCGCCAACCGGATTCTTTATCTCGCTCGGAAAGTGATATAAATACTGACCCAGATTTTGGCAGTGGACCAAATGCTGCGGTCTGACTTTTAGCAAAAGCAAGACCAAAATTATTTGCAATTCCCATAACCTCACCAGTTGATTTCATTTCTGGTCCCAAAACGGTATCAACGCCACTTCCATCAACGCGCCTAAAGCGATTAAACGGTAAAACAGCTTCTTTCACCGAAACCCCATTTGGCTTACCATCGCCAGTGCTTGGAAGAATCTTTTCTTTACGCAATACATCAATTGATACTCCAGTTGAGATCAATGCGGCTGCCTTTGCTAGTTGCACGCCAGTAGCTTTGGCTACAAACGGAACTGTGCGGGAGGCACGTGGGTTTGCCTCGAGCACATACAGTTTTTTTGGGTTTCCACTTATCGCAAACTGAATATTTATTAATCCCAAAACCCCAATATCTTTAGCAATTCTCTCTGTAGCCTCTCTTATCTCTGCAATTGCATTCTTATCCAAAGAGGTACTTGGTAAAACACATGCTGAATCTCCAGAGTGAACACCGGCCTCCTCAATATGCTCCATTACTCCCGCTAAATACAGTTCATTGCCATCAAAAAGTGCATCCACATCGATTTCAACTGCATCGTCTAGAAATTTATCAATCAAAACTGGATGGTTTGGAGTGATGGCGGTTGCTTTTTCTATAAAACCTTTTAAGGACTCTTCATCATAGACAATCTCCATACCCCTTCCACCTAAAACATAGGAAGGACGTACTAAAACTGGATAGTTGATTTTTGTAGCAATTTGTGAGGCTTCCAAATAAGAATTTGCCATTCCAAAACTCGGAGCTAGTAGATTATTGGATCTTAAAATCTCTCCAAATGCACCACGCTCTTCAGCTAAATCAATTGCATCTGGAGAAGTTCCAAGTATTTTAATTCCTGCTTCCATTAAACCACGGGCCAAACCTAAAGGTGTTTGCCCACCTAGTTGAGCAATAACACCTAGGACTGGTCCAGCAGCACTCTCAGCGCTAATTACCTCTATAACATCTTCGAGAGTAAGTGGCTCAAAGTAAAGGCGATCAGAGGTGTCATAATCGGTTGAAACAGTCTCTGGATTACAATTAATCATAATAGTTTCATAACCCGCTTTTTTAAGTGCAAAAGATGCATGAACGCAGGAGTAGTCAAACTCAATACCTTGACCAATTCTATTTGGACCACTACCTAAAATTATTACTGCAGTTTTAGAACGAGGAATAACTTCGCTCTCCTCATCATATGAAGAGTAATAGTAAGGAGTTAGCGCTTCAAACTCACCTGCGCA
>Ga0255170_1000753_pt1 | contig 10848 bp, 10 predicted proteins | sample Atl_Yuk_RepA_8d_FD_186015 | JGI IMG/M metagenome (GOLD analysis project Ga0255170, IMG submission 186015) | Freshwater microbial communities from Altamaha River, Georgia, United States - Atl_Yuk_RepA_8d | ecosystem: Environmental > Aquatic > Freshwater > River | place: USA: Georgia | collected...
GAACGGGGCGATGCCCTGAACTTTCACATCTTCAACCGCGGCAAGCAGTCGCTCGCCCTAGACCTCAAGACCCCCGAAGGACAAGCCCGCTGTCACGCGCTCTTGGCCGAGGCGGACGTCTTCGTGCACAACCTGCGCCCCGGTGTGGCGAGTCAATTGGGGCTGGATGCCGCAGCCCTCACGCCACGCTACCCACGCTTGATTTATGCGGAAATTTCCGCTTTCGGTGCCACCGGCCCGCTGGCGCAAAAACCGGGCTACGAGCCCTTGCTGCAAGCCTTCAGCGGCATGAGTGCGCTCAATGGCGGCGAGGGGGATCCCCCGGTGCGCAGTGCGAGCTCCCTGTGCGACCAAGGCACCGGCATGTGGGTGGTCATTGGCATCTTGGCCCTGTTGCAACAACGCCATCAAACCGGGCGGGGTGGGGTCGTGCAGTCCTCATTGCTCGAAACAGCCATGGTCTGGAACGCCCAAAAGGGCGACGCCTTGGTCAACGAGGGCCGTGCGCCCGAGCGCCACCGCTCGGGTCACCCAGGCTTCGTGCCCTATGAAGCCTTTGACACCGCCACCTCCCCCTTGCTCATTTGCTGCGGCAACGACCGCTTGTTCGCCAAGCTCGCCGAAGTTTTACAACGCCCGCATTGGCCCCAAGACCCGCGTTTTGCCCGCAACCGAGACCGCTTGGCCCACAAGAGCGAACTCCTCACCGAGATGCGCGCGCTGTTACAAACCCAATCGTGCGCGCATTGGCAAGGGTTGTTGGAAGACGCTGGGGTGCCTTGCGCGCCCGTGCACAGCTTAGAAGAGGCGCTCGCGCATCCTCAGGTGCAGGCCCTGGGTATGATGCCCGCCGTACCAGGCGAGCGCTTTGCACTCACCGCGTTGCCCCTCACATTGAACGGCGAACGCCCCGGCCCGCGTGGGCCCGCGCCCACGCTCGGCCAGCACAATGACACGCTAACCTAGAAGCCACCTACCCCAAGGAGACTCCGCATGAACCGCATTCAACGTCACCGCCTCACACTCGGCATGGGTTTACTCAGCCTCGCGCTTTTGGGCGCGCCCGCTTGGGCCCAGCAGGCCTGGCCGAACAAAAACTTGCGCTTTGTGGTGCCGTTTGCGCCGGGCAGCGCCACCGACCAAATCGCCCGCGCCTTTGGCGCCAAGGTGAGCGAGACACTGGGCCAACCGGTGGTCGTGGAAAACAAGCCTGGCGTGAACGGCATGATCGGTGCCACGGAAGTAGCCAAAGCCAGTCCCGATGGCTACACCCTGCTCATTGGCACCAACAGCACCAACGCGGCACTCAAAAGCCTCATGAAGAGCTTGCCCTACGATCAAGACACGGCCTTTGCCCCCGTGGCGTACCTCGGGCAGGTGCCCTTGATTGTGGCCGTCAACAACGACATGCCCGTCAAGACGCTCAAAGAATTGGTCGATTTGGCCAAGTCCAAACCAGCGGGCCATATCCTTTTTGCCAGCGCCAGCACATCCCAGCTGGTCTCAAGCGAAATGCTCGCCAGCACGGCGGGCATCAAAATGACCAACGTTCCCTTCAAAAGCGGCCCCGACGCCATGACCAACCTCATTGGCGGCCAGGTCATGCTCTTCACGGCCGACTTTGCCGTGATGGTGCCCCAAGTCAAAGCCGGTAAAGTGCGGGGCTTGGCCGTGACCTCCCAGAAACGTTCCGCCGTGGTGCCCGACTTGCCCACCGTCAACGAGGCTTTGGGCGTGAAGGACTACGAACTCATCGCCTACTTCGCCGCCTTCGCGCCGGCGGGTACACCCGCAGAGGTGATTCAAAAGCTCAACCAAGCCTTCAATGCCGCGGCCAACAGCAAGGACTTGCAAGAGAAGTTTGCCAACATCGGGTTTGTCACCGAACCCGGTACGCCCCAGGCCCTGGCCGACCGCACCCGCGTCGAGACCGCCAAGTGGGCCAAGGCCATTCGCGAGGCCCGCATCGAGCCTCAGTAAACCTCCCTGCGACGGAGTGGGCCCGCACAGCGCGCAGCGCGCAGTGGGCTGCAACCGCCGCCTGCATGCTAACGGAATTTAACGGGGCGCTTTTCGATAAAGGCGAGCACGCCTTCGAGTGCCGACGCGTCCATCATGTTGCACGCCATGGTTTGCGCGGCATCGTCATACGCGGCTGCGATGCCGGTTTCCAACTGACGGTAAAAGAGTTGTTTACCCATGGCCAAGGCCACTTGGGGTTTGGCCAGAATGCTCTCCACCAAGGCTTCGACGGTGGCGTCGAGCGCTGCGGACGGCACCACGCGATTGACCAAGCCGCGCTCGAGCGCCTGTTGCGCGCTGATGAAGTCGCCCGTGACCAACATCTCGAAAGCTTGTTTGCGCCCGAGGTTGCGCGAGAGCGCCACACTCGGGGTGCTGCAAAACAAGCCCAAACGCACGCCACTGACCGCGAATTGAGCCTCTTCGACCGCCACGGCCAAGTCGCATTGCGCCACCAATTGGCAGCCTGCCGCCGTGGCCATGCCCTGCACCTTGGCAATCACGGGCACCGGCAGGGCTTGCAAGCGCAGCATCAGGCGGCTGCAGTCGGCAAAAAGTTGCTGGTAGTAGGCGTCGCTCGGCTGCGCGCGCATTTCTTTCAAATCGTGCCCCGCACAAAATGCCTTGCCGGCGGCCGCAATGACCACCACGCGTAATTCCGGGTCCTGTTCGAGCGCATCGAGCGCTTTGTGCAGCGCCGCGAGCAAGCCTTCGCTCAAGGCATTAAATGCCTGAGGCCGATGCAGGGTGAGGGTGGCCACCCCACGCGCATCGCGCGTGACTTGGAGAACTTCAGGGGACTCTGTCATGGCAAAACTCACTCCATGGCTTTGGACGATTGCGCGCGCTCGCGCAGCTGAAACTTCTGAATCTTGCCGGTCGAAGTCTTGGGAATGACTTCAAACCGAATCTCGCGCGGCACCTTATAGCCCGCAAGCATTTGCTTGCAATGGGCGATCAAGGCCTCGGCCGAGACCGATTGCCCAGGTTGCAACTCCACATAGGCCAAGGGCGTCTCGCCCCATTTGGGGTCGGGCTTGGCCACCACCGCGCAGGCCGCCACCGCAGGGTGACGGTAGAGCACATCCTCCACTTCGAGGGAGGAAATATTCTCGCCCCCGGAGATGATGATGTCCTTGCTGCGGTCCTTGATCTTCACATACCGATCAGGCTCCAAGACCGCCAAATCGCCCGTGTGGAACCACCCCCCGGCGAAGGCCTTTTCGGTGGATGCGGGGTTTTTCAAGTAGCCTTTCATCACGATGTTGCCGCGAAACATGATCTCGCCCATCGTCTGCCCATCGGCCGGCACTTCAGTCATCGTCTCGGGATCCATGACGGTCATCCCCTCTTGCAAGGGATAGCGCACGCCCTGGCGGCCATTGAGGCGGGTTTGTTCGGCCAGATCAGCTTCGCCCCAACTCGGCCGCTGCACGGCCACCGCCGCAGGCCCATACACTTCGGTCAAGCCGTAGACGTGTGTGATGTGAAAACCAATTTTGGCCATGCCCTCGATCATGGCTGCGGGCGGCGCGGCACCCGCCACCATGCCCCGCACCTGCCAGTCGATGCCCTCGCGCAGTGCCGCCGGTGCGTTGTAAATCAGGCTGTGCACGATGGGTGCCGCGCAATAGTGCGTGACCCTGTGCGTGCGAATGGCCTCCAAAATGGCCGTGCCCTCCACCTTGCGCAGACAGACATGCACGCCGCCCACCATCGCCACCGTCCAGGGGAAGCACCACCCGTTGCAGTGGAACATGGGCAAAGTCCAGAGGTAGATTGGGAAATGCGGCAGGGTCCAGGTCGCGGCATTGCACACGGCATTGAGGTAGGCCCCGCGGTGGTGTGTGACCACTCCCTTGGGGTCTCCCGTGGTGCCCGAGGTGTAGCTCACGGCAATCGCATCCCACTCGTTGCGTGGTCCCTCCAGTTTGGCCAACGGCGCGTGGGCCGCAATCCAAGCCTCGTACTCATGCGCACCCAGGCGCTCGTGGGTACCGTTGAACTCCGAGTCGCACACATCGATCACCAGGAGCTCGCGGCCGTGGTTGCTGCGCAGCAGGGCCAAGGCCTTGTCCACCACCGGGGCGAATTCACTGTCCGTGATCAGCACTCGTGCTTCACAATGGTTCATCTGCCAGGCCAGCAAGGCCGCATCCAGACGGGTGTTGAGGGTGTTGAGCACGGCGCCCAGGGCCGGCACCGCGTAGTGGGCCTCGACCATCTCCGGCGTGTTGGGCAACATCACGCTCACCGTGCTGCCGTGGCCCACGCCTGCGGCCTGCAAAGCGGCGGCCAAACGGGCGCTGCGCTCGCGCGTTTGCGCCCAGGTGTAGCGGCGCTGGCCATGGACCACCGCCGGCAAATCCCCAAACACCTCCGCGCTGCGCTCCACAAAACTCACAGGGGAGAGGGGCACATGGTTAGCCGGGTTCATGTCCAGATGCTGTTCGTAGATGTTCATGCTGACTCCAGAGGGATAACCCGGGGCGCCCCCGGGGGGTGATTTCATTCTATTCTTGTGCGCTTTCGCCGCATGCCGTTATGATGCGGCGAAACGGTGAAACAAGAATCAATCGCAACGCCAGCCACCATGAACACCCAAGCGCACATCCTCAAGAGCAATGGCCTCAAGGTCACCTTGCCGCGCCTGAAGGTGCTCGAAATCTTTGAACACAGCCCCCACAGCCATCTCTCGGCCGACGAGGTCTACCGCAAACTTGTTGATGGCGGCAGCGACATCGGCATCGCCACCGTCTACCGCATCCTCATGCAGTTTGCCGACGCTGGCATGCTGCGCAAATCGAGCTTCGATGGGGACCGCGCTGTCTTTGAACTTGAACACGGCCACCACCATGATCATTTGGTGTGCGTGCACTGCGGCAAAGTGGTGGAGTTCTTCAACCCCCTCATCGAAGAACAACAAAACCTTGTGGCCCAATCCCACGGGTTTAAGTTGCTCGAACACACCATGGCGCTCTACGGCGTCTGCGACAGCGCCGACTGCAAAAATAAGGCAAAATAGCTCTTAAGGGCCGATAGCTCAGCTGGGAGAGCGCTGCGTTCGCAATGCAGAGGTCGGGAGTTCGATCCTCCTTCGGTCCACCATGATTTGAAATCCATGCCCTTGGCTCCCCGGGCGAGTCATGCTGGCGGTTGTCCCCCGCACTCACTCTCCACCCAACCCCAAGGTGTTGGGCTGGCGCTTCTCCACCGCGTGGCGCAGCAGGGCGGCGCTGCGGTAAATGCCGTGGGCAAACTTGTTGTAGGGCAGGGTGGCAAAAAGCGCCATCACGCTCCCCAAGTGGACGCACAAGGTCAGCGCCATGCCACTTTGACCACGCAGGGCCCAGAGCGCGAGCCCGCTGGCCGAGACCAAGAGCAACAGCACAATAAAGCCGTAGTCCATGCTGCGCTGGCTCGGGTCGCCATGCAAGGGGTGGCGTTGCCACTTCAGGGCCCACAGGCCGAGCGTCCCCACGCACAGCATCACCCCGCCAATGGCGCCCAGTACCTTGGGCAAGCTCGGCCAATCGTAAGGTGCAGGTATACCCAGCACATAGTGATAGAGGGTGGCCACCGAAGTGGCGGCAAAGCACAGCAAGAAGCCATAGAAGGTCAGGTGGTGCGCGCGGCGGCGCCGCAGGCTAAACGCGTCATCCGCGTTGTTACAGCCTTCGCCGTGGCCGCCATCGAGGTATTTCAGGCGCAGCACGTCGTGCGCGGCTTCTGCGCCTGCCGGCGCGTTCACCGGCGCGCCGGTGGTGGCGGGTGTGACCGCGCGCCAAAAATCTCGCACCCCCAAGCCCAAAGCGAGTACCGCAAAGCCAAACACCGGCATGAAGAGACTCACCAAGAGGTTGTGCGGGAAGATCGCATAGAAGTCCGCGCCCACGGGCGCATCGGTGCGCGCAGCCAACCACAGAAAGAGGGCAAGCCCCAGTGCCAAGGACAGTGAGAGCGCCACGCCATTGTGTCGATAGAGCGCGCCCAAAGGGGCCGGCCAAGCAAAGTCCCCATAGGTTTGCCCGCGCACCTGCGCCATCGCGCGGGGCACATTGATGGCGAATTCGTGCGGTGGCGCGTATTGGCAAGCATGCAAGCAGGCCCCGCAGTTGTGGCACAGATTGGCAAGGTAATGCAAATCGGCGCGGCCAAACTCCAGCCGTCGGGTCATGGCCTGAAAGCTCGCGCAAAAGCCTTCACAGTAACGGCAGCCGTTGCAGATTTGCAGCACGCGGCCGAGCTCGGCCTCGGCGGGTGAAATGGGCGTGCCATTGGCCAGCGCGCGCGCCTCGCGGGTGAGTTGCTCAAGCGTGTCCATGCAAGACCTCCTCTGCGCGCGCGACCCGCGCCGCGTTGCGCCCCGCCATGCGGCCAAAGGCGGTGCCAATCGACATGCCCACACCGGCGGTGTAACCCTGCCCGAGCACATTGCCCGCCATCATTTCGCCCGCGACAAACAGGTTGGGGCTCGCCCGTCCGCCAAAAAACACCGCCGAGGTGTCGTCGGTCTTGAGGCCCAAATAGGTGAACGTCACGCCGGGGCGCACGGCATAGCCATAAAACGGGGGCTTGACGATGCGCCGCGCCCAATGTGTTTTGGCGGGGCTGAGCCCTTCCGTGTGACAGTCATCGAGCACGGTGTGGTCAAAGTGTCCCTCACGGCAGGCTTGGTTGTAGGCGTCGAGGGTGCGCATGAAGGTCTCTACAGGCAGTCCCAGGGCTTGCGCCAGCTCCGGTAAGGTTTGCGCTTTCGTGCCGGGGAAGACGGGGGGCATGAAGCGTCCGAGTGCTTGGCTGTCGATGATCGCGTAACCCACCTGTCCAGGCTGCTGGGCCACGAGTCGGCCCCAAATCGCATAGCGTTTGGGCCAGAAATCTTCGCCCTCGTCATAAAAGCGCTCGCCCGCCTGGTTCACCACCACGCCCAGCGACACGCAGTCGATGCGGGTGCAAATGCCGCCGTCATACAGAGGCGCGCGCGCGTCAATGGCCACCATGTGCGCTTGCGTAGGGTCGCCAATGGCGTCGGCCTGGTGTTGTTCGAGCAAGTGCTTGAGCAAAGTGCCTTGGTTGTAGCGCGTGCCACGAATCAGAAAATTCTCCGCCGGCCACTCGCCACGCGCGTTTTGTCCCCAAGCCTCGCGCAACCACTCCCGGTTGGATTCAAACCCGCCCGCCGCGAGCACGCAGGTCTTGGCGGCGATCCGCTCAGGCCCTTGGGGGGTTTGGACCCACGCGGCCACAAAGCGATCCCCTTCCATCTCCAGGCGATCGACCGGCGATTCGTAGCGAATCGTCACGCCCAATTGCTCGGCGCTGCGGTAATAGGCGTTCATCAGGGCCTTGCCCCCGCCCATGAAAAACGCATTCGTACGCGCGGTGTGCAAAGCCCCCGAGAGCGAGGGCTGGAAATGCACCCCATGGCGGCGCATCCAGTCGCGGCAATTGGAGGAGGCCCGAATCGTCAAGCGCGCCAAGTGCTCGTCGGTTTTGCCGGCCGTGACTTTGAGCAAGTCTTGCCAAAATTCCTCTTCGGTGTAGGCATCGACCAACACGTCTTGCGGCGCATCGTGCATGCAGCGCAGGTTACGGGTATGTGAGGAATTGCCGCCGCGCCATTCACGGGGCGCGGCTTCGAGCACGGTCACCCGCACCCCCGCCTCAGCCGCCATGAGGGCGGCGCACAGCGCGGCGTTGCCGCCGCCAATGATCAATACGTCTGTCATGGGCGCCAAGTATGGGCCTCACAAGGCCCAAATACAATTGAAATGAACGTCAATATTATTGCGATTTTCGCAATAAAAGTGATCGGAACGCCGTCGCCGCAGGCGAGAGGGTGTGCCCGCGTCGCTCGAGCAGCACGATTTTGCGCTTGACCACCGGGGCACCCAGTGGAATGCGCACCACCCCGGGGCGATCGCCCGCGCCGCAGGTACTCGCGGGCAAAATGGCGCAGCCCACCCCGGCTGCCACCAAATTGAGCGCCGTGGCGTGGTGTTGCACCTCAAAGCGCCCCTCCAAGCGGATGCCCCGGCGCGCGAGCTGGTAGTCGGTCACGATGCGTGTGGCCGTGAAATTGCTCACCACAATCAGGTCATCGCGGTTCATTTCGGACCAGCGCACCGATTTTTGGCGGCGCAGCGGGTGGTTGTCGCGACAAAAAAACATGAGCGGGTCGTCAAAGAGAGCGGTCTCCACCAAATCCGGGTGTTTAGGGCCTTGGATGGAAATGCCCATTTCCGCTTGCTGGTTGAGCAGCACTTCCCGAATTTCATAGCCACTCGCGTCAATGAGCCGGATGCGGTAATCCGCATGGCGCTGGGCGTACTCGCGCATGAGCGTGGGCAGCATTTGCGTGGCCATGGTGGGCACGCAGGCCAGGGTGAAGTGGCTGCCGCTGCGGCGGGTGCGCTCTTTGAGCTGGCGCACGGCACGGGTGGTCTCCTGCACCAAAGCTTGGGCGGCGGGGAGGAACTCGCGCCCCAGGGCCGTGAGTGTCATCTGTCGCGTGGTGCGCTCAATCAAGCGTGCGCCCAGCAGGGCCTCGAGTTTTTGAATCCGCCGCGTGAGCGCGGTCTGGGTGAGGTGCAGCTGATCGGCCGCCTTGTGGAAGGCGCCCAACTCCGCCACGGCCACGAAGGCCTGGATGCCGTCAAAGTCGATCTTCATCACACGCTCCCCGTTTGCCGTGCATTCTAGGCACCCGTAGGTGCCCGAGCGCACATGAGGGCTTGCACTGAGCGGCGCACCCCGTAGGTCGCCCCAGGGTACGTGTACCATGCGAGCATCCCTTTCAAACAGGAGTCAGTGATGCGTTACCTCGTGATGGCCGCAATGTGGGGCTTGGCCACCCTCTCCGCGCAAGCGGCCGACCCGGCGGTGAAAAAGTCCGATTCAGGCATCTGCCACGACAGCACCAGCCCCTCGTATGCCAACACCAAGAAGTTTGCGCCTTTCAACAGCATGGACGAATGCGTCAAGAGCGGCGGTCGCCCCCCAGCCAACGCCCCCGCGCCCATGAGCATGGTCAAGAAGTCCGATAGCGGTATCTGCCACGACAAGAGCAGCCCCCACTATGAGAAAACGCAGAAGTTCACCGAATTCAAGTCGATGGACGAGTGCATGAAGAGCGGTGGCCGCGCCCCGAAATAAGCGCGCTTAGTCGGGCCAGTACACGCACTTATCGCCGCTGTGGGGGCGTTCTACGCTCACCCGGCAGAGTTGCGGCAGGGAGCCTTTGAGGCGGCGGTAGATGTATTGCGCCAGATTCTCCAAGGTGGCCGGGCCGATGCCCGGCACTTCATCCAAGAAGTGATGGTCGAGTTGATCGCGCACCTCGGCCATCGCTTGGCGCACCAAGCCCAAATCCATGAGCATGCCGGTCTCGGGGTGGGGCTCACCGCGCAGGGTGATTTCGGCGTGGTAGGTGTGGCCATGAATTCGGCGCGAGCCCTCGGCCTCCACCTGGCGGCGCAGCGTGTGGGCGGCATCGAAATAAAAACGTTGACTCAGCTCGATCGTCATGGGATCCCAATCCATTTATGCGTTTGCACGCTCAAGCGCCAGCGCGGGTGCTGCAGGCAGTAGTCCACGGTGGCTTGGGTGTGTTGCCGCCGCAGCGGCCCGTCCAAGGGTTGCAAAAAGAAATGCGTGAAGTTGAGCCCCTCAAATCGGGCGGGGTCGACGCCGGCCTGCGGGTAGACCAGCTTGAGCTCTTGCCCCTGCGTGATCACGGTGGGGGCATCCCCCTTGGGGCTCATGCACAGCCAGTCAATACCGGGCGGCGGGGGCAGGGTGCCATTGGTCTCCACGGCAATGCGAAAGCCCTGCGCGTGCAAGGCCTCCACCAGGGCCGTGTCCACTTGCAAAAGCGGCTCGCCACCGGTGAGCACGACCAGCCGATGCGCGGCATCGGCCGCTGGCCACTGAGCGGCCACCGCCGCCGCCAGCGCGCGGGCGTTTTCAAACTTGCCGCCACCGGGGCCGTCCGTGCCCACAAAATCGGTGTCACAAAACGTGCAGGCCGCCGTGGCCCGGTCTTCTTCGCGACCGCTCCAGAGGTTGCAGCCGGCAAAACGGCAGAACACCGCGGGTGAGCCGGCCTGCGCCCCTTCGCCTTGCAGGGTGTAGAAAATTTCCTTGACGCTGTATGTCATCTCCCGATTTTCGCAGGATTGGCGGCCCCCCTCGGGTACGATGTCCCACCATGCAATTGCAGGATGTCCTGTTTAGTCAAGGTTTTGGTACACGTCGGGTTTGCGCCGGTCTCGTGCAGCAAGGCCATGTCCGCTTGCCCGAAGGGGCAGGCTGGGTCGTTTGCGACGATCCCACCCAGGATCTCGACCTCGCCCCCGGCGACGGTTTTGAAGTCCAGGGCCGGGTTTGGCCCTACCACCCCCGCGCTTACATCCTTTTGAACAAGCCCGCGGGCTATGAGTGCTCCCATAAGCCGTCGGCCTGGCCCCCCATCTACAGCCTCCTGCCGGCCCCCCTGCGACAGCGCCCGCAAAAAGGGGCGATTCAGGGGGTGCAGGCCGTGGGCCGGCTCGACCAAGACACCACGGGCCTGTTGTTGCTCACCGACGATGGCGCACTCATCCACCGGTTGAGTTCTCCCAAGCACCACGTTCCCAAAATCTACGAGGTGGTGGTGGCCGACCCCCTGCGGGGCGACGAGCCCGAGCGCCTGTGCGCGGGCGTCGTGTTGCATGACGACCCCCAGCCCGTGCGCGCCGCCGCGTGTGTGCCCACCGGCGCGCAGCAACTCCAGCTCACGCTCACCCAAGGCAAGTACCACCGAGTCAAGCGCATGCTCGCCGC
>Ga0255170_1000754_pt1 | contig 10843 bp, 4 predicted proteins | sample Atl_Yuk_RepA_8d_FD_186015 | JGI IMG/M metagenome (GOLD analysis project Ga0255170, IMG submission 186015) | Freshwater microbial communities from Altamaha River, Georgia, United States - Atl_Yuk_RepA_8d | ecosystem: Environmental > Aquatic > Freshwater > River | place: USA: Georgia | collected...
CTGTTAACACCACGCGACACTCTTACAAAGTTTACATCATTATAAGTTTCAAAAATTTCTTTGTATTCTTGAACCCAACGTCTGTAATTAATGGGTTTATGACCGTTTGGGTAACCTGGTGTATCGTGATAGATTGAATTTTGCCCTCGAGGATAATTGTCTAGATCTACTCCTACTAGATAAACAGTGTGATGTCCATCAAATGCTGCTAGATATGTAGCTATAGCACCGGCATTCATTTTAACATTATAGGGCACTAAATGAAATTTATTAGGAAAAAGTTCAATATTTGCCCTACCTGTTAGTACTACATTATTGTCAGCATATCCTGAATTTACAGTTTGTCTTGCAATTTCTGGATTGTTAACTACTAAAAAATGTACTTTTGCTTCTTTAAAAACTGAATTGCAACCATATACTGTTAATTTTTTACTAGCGTTCATTCCGCCCATATGCTGGTAATACATTTCAGTATGGGGATTAAGGTACTGTCTGCTAGGACCATTACCTAATACAACCGCATAGCCAGTATTATAATTATTAATTGTGTTGGGCATCCACACTCTATCATAGATTGTTCTACCGCCTACACGATCCAGGCCAGTGATTAAATACTCACCTAGATAATCTTTTCTGTATAATTTTTGCATTTAATAGCCTTAATTTAGCAGGGGCCTAGCCCCTGCTATTAATACAAAGTTCTAGAAGTTTAAATTCTACCTACTACTACTTCTATTACGCCTAGGTCTCCGTCAAAGTTTTCAAGTGCTTTACCTATAACGCTACCAAGTACAGGAGCGTCTTCGGCTCTCGCATAACCATCACCTGCACTGACCATCATATCACCTTTGCGCACTGGACCTTTGACCTTGGTTGGTACTCGACCTTGGAGTGCCACAGCCACGCTAGTTTCTAGGATGCCGGCATTCATAATATAAGCAGGGTTGGTGGATACTACACCAGCAATTCTACGGCTCATATCTTCAGCGCAAATTGTAACTTCTTTATCGCCACCAAACATCACAACTGTGCCTGGTTCGTACTCAGCATCTGTTGAATAATGTTCAGCTAAGTCAGCGTATTGTGCGCTGGTTGCTTTTGCAAACACTGTGTTAAAGTAAGTAGTGCTACTACCAATATTACCAGTAGCATTAGCGCCACCATTTACAATGTTGTTTAGTGTTACTGTACCGCTACCAAAATTACCATTTACTGCAAAAATAGTATTAAAGACGCTAGTACTACTACCAATGTTACCAACTGTGTTTGCTTGTCCGTTTAGTACGCCACTATTAAGGACAACACTTCCAGAACCAGCATTTAGTATTATGTCACCATTGGCACCAGAGTTAATGCCTAGAGCGCCGGTATCTATAATGTTACCGCTCAATAATAGATTACCTACGCTAACATTACTTGTTGTAGTGATATTACCGTTAGCAGTGATAGCACCAGTCTGTATGGGTTGATAGATTGCGTTTGTAAAGTCTACTGTAGTTGTAGGTTCTGCTACAACATTGCCAAATAGTTTCCAAACGCCATCAGTTGCATCGCGTACAAAACCACCGTGTTGGTAAACTCCAGGATTATAACCAACTACAAAACCTAGGTCTACAATGTTAGATTGGTTATTATCGCCAAAGTACACTAGCGGATCACCAACGACAAAGCTGGAGACATTTGAGTAGTTTAGGTTGCCACTGTAAACATTAATGTTACCAGTAATGTCAATATTACCAACGTGCGTTGTTGGGCCATTAACAACTAGTGAAGTTAGGTTACCAACACTTGTTATATTGGGCTGTGCAGCAGTTGTCAAGGTACCAACCAAGGTAGTTCCTGTGTTACCTACTGTACCTGCGCTAACAGTACCAGCAATTATTGTGGCGCCTGTGTTACCAATTGTATTAGCATTAACTGTTGCTGCTGTCATTGTGCTTGTAGCAGTAACATTAGTACCAGTAATAATGGCTCCTGAGTTACCAATTGTAGCAGCACTTACACTAGCAGCAGTTATTGCTGCACCTGCGTTACCAATTGTGGCTGCGTTTACTGTAGCAGCGGTTACTGTGCTTGTAGCTGTAACATTGGTGCCAGTAATAATAGCTCCTGCATTACCAATAGTGGCAGCATTAACTGTAGCCGCTGTAATTGTACCTGTGTAGGTTGGTAAGTAGGCAGCTACATTTGAGTTAGTATATCCAGCTGGTAGCCCTGTTAGGAAGGCACCGTTACCTATAAACCAACCGCCTGATGTAGTAATATTGCCAGTAGCATTTAGAGCGGATACATTAGATGCAACTGGGCTATTAGCACTATCTGTTACATTTAATACGCCACCTGCGCTGGACAACTGTATGTTGCCTAGATAAATCGTAGTTCCAGACATATACAAATCGTTCCAACGTGCAGTATTGCTACCTAGATCGTAGGTTACATTTGCACTTGGTAGCAGATTACCAGTTATTGCTACATTATTACTTTGCAGTAGAGCTACTTCTGCACTATATCCTGGGGTAGGTCCTAGGTTAGTTATTTCTCTACGAACAGTTGTTGTAAAGATTCTAATACTAATTACGTCACTATTAGCTGGAAGATCGCCAGTATCAAAAGTAATATTAGCAGGAGTTGTAACTACGCCGCCCGATTCTACACCAGGTGTAACTACATAGGCAGTAGTAGGTGTTTGCACAATACCGTTAATTGATACAAGAGTGCTAATTGTATCTGCGTTAACGGCTGCGTTTGGTAAACTATAGTTACCGGTAATTGCATTTATATCACTACCACTGATTGTGACACTTAAAACAGTGCTGTCATTACCTTGTGTTTTTTGCCAAGCTGAGCCATCAAAATATTCAATGATGCTGTCTTCACTGTTAAAACGGAAGCTACCAGTATAAGAAAGTCTTACATTTGCTGGGTCAGTATCAGTTACTGGACGCTGGCTTATATTACCTACTGGCAATCTAATAGCGTCTGTTCCGTTGATATCAAGTGTAATATTATCACGGAAGGCGAACGCACTAGCGTAGCTAGAATTACTTGTAATAGCTACTTGAGTGCCTTTAATAACAAACAAGTTACCGTTAGTACCATTTGCTACAATATTACCCGAGCTGCCGTTGGTATCAAGATATAAATTAGTACCAGCTGGCACTGTGGTAATTGTGGTATCACTTATTCTAATATTGCCTAGATTAGCGTTTGCACCAGTTATCTGACCGCTTGCTGTAATTGTGCTAGCAGAAACCACTCCATTACTAATTACATTTTGGCCTGTTATATTGGCATTAGCTGTTATAGTGCCGCTAGTATTTAGATTATTAGCACTGGCATTGCCATTCACTGATAAACTATTACCTTCTAGTGCGTTAGTAGCAATTACATTTCCGCCTGTTACATTTCCTGTAGCTGTAACTAGTCCTGATGTTACTACATTACCTACATTAGCAGTGCCACTGGAATAAATGGTCACTGCACTTACTAGCGCATTACTTACTAGGTTGCCACCAGTGACGTTACCAGTTGTGCTTACTAAACCAGAAGAGTTTAGATTACCTACAGTAGCATTACCAGTTGTAGTAAGTGTAGCTCCGGAAATTCCTGCGTTGCTTACTAGGTTACCACCCGTAACATTTCCTGTGGCATTTACTGTGCCTAAGGTGTTTAAATTACCGCCTGTAATATTGCCACTAGCAGTTAAGGTTGTTGCTGCAATGTCGCCATTGCTTATTAAATTGCCCCCAGTGATGTTTCCTGTAGCACTAATTAAACCAGCTGTGTTTAAATTACCCACAGTTGCGTTACCAGTTGCGGCAAGTGTTACTGTAGTGATACCTACATTTGATATTAAGTTGCTGCCTGTTATATTACCTGTTGCTGTTACAGCACCAGCAGTTGCAATATTACCTCCTGAAACTAATCCAGTGGCTGTAACAGCACCAGCAGTAGTTAAGTTACCGCCAGATACGTTACCAGTAGCTGTCACGGTTGTAGCTGAGACGCCTGCATTGCTTACTAGATTGCCACCAGTTATATTACCAGTTGCGTTAACAGTGCCCGCGGTGTTTAAGTTACCAACTGTGGCATTTCCTGATGCGTTTAATGTAACAGTAGTTACACCAACGTTTGATATTAAATTACTGCCAGTTATATTTCCACTTGTTGTAATAGCACCAGATGAATCTAGACTACCAACTGTGGCTGCGCCTGACACGTTTAGGGTACTTGATGCTAACCCTGCATTACTTATTAAGTTACCACCTGTAATATTGCCCGTAGCACTGATTAGTCCTGAAGTATTAACATTACCAACAGTAGCAGTACCAGTTGCATTAATGGTTACAGTGTTCACGCCCACATTCGCAATTAGATTTCCGCCTGTGATATTTCCTGTTGCAGTAACAGTACCTAATGTAGCTACATTGCCTACTGTAGCTGTACCTGTGGTGTTTAGAGTAGTACCTGAAATTCCTGCGTTACTTACTAGGTTACCGCCAGTTATATTACCAGAAGCACTTACTTCACCTGCGGTATTTAGATTACCCACAGTGGCCGTGCTTGTAGCAGTTAATGTAACAGTACTTACAGTAGCATTGCTTACTAGGTTCCCACCAGTTATGTTACCTGTTGCACTTACGACGCCAGAAGTGTTTACATTACCCACAGTGGCAGTACCAGTTGTATTAAGGGTGGTTCCTGAAATACCAGCGTTACTTACTAAATTTCCACCAGTTATATTACCTGTGGCATTTACTGTACCAGCAGTGTTTATATTGCCACCAGTTATATTTCCTGCAACACTTAGTGAGGCTGCTGAGAAACTACCGTTAGAAATAATATTTCCACCAGTAATATTACCATCTGCACTAATTAATCCAGCAGTGTTGACATTACCTACTGTAGCTGTTCCAGAAGCATTGATTGTAACTGTGGTTACAGTTGCATTGGATATCAAATTACCGCCTGTTATATTGCCTGTAGCAGTAACTCTACCACCTGTTAATAAATTACCACCTATTGCGTTACCAATTACATTAATATTTGTACCAAAGGTGCTTGCAACTGGGTTACCACTTCCATCTAGGCCAGTAGCGTTTACCGCTGCTGCATCAAAAGAGCCCAGGTTGCCTGTTACTACATTTAAATTAGAAATGCTAGCGTCAACATAATAGGCTGCATTGCCAGTGGATACATCTTTACCCAGGAAGCTAGTGCCAGTATTACCAGTTAGTTGCAGACCAAGATCATATCCACCAACTGCATTTGCATTAAGTTGAATAATTGGATCTTCTGTACGCAGTGTTGTTGTATCAAGATAGGTTAGCGTACCTTCAATATTAAGGTTACCACCTACAGTTAGATTGGATGTAATTCTTGCAAAGTTTGCTATAATAGTATCTGTTGCAGTAATATTTCCGTTGGACACAATACCGCCACCAGTTACATTACCAGTTGCATTTACAGTTCCTGCGGTGTTTAGATTACCAACAGTAGCATTACCTGTTGTTGTTAATGTAAGCGCAGAGATTCCTGAGTTGCTTACAAGATTGCCGCCAGTTATATTACCTGAGGCACTGATTAGTCCGGCAGTATTAACATTACCACCTATAATATTACCAGTAGCATTAACTATACCACCAGTTGTAAGATTTCCGCCACTTACATTACCAGTGGCTGTTACTGTAACAGAATTAACAGCAGCATTAGAAATTAAGTTACCACCAGTAATATTACCATCTGCACTAATTAAGCCAGCAGTGTTTACATTACCAACTGTGGCAGTTCCTGTAGCTGTTAATGTTACTGTGCTTACACCAACATTACTTACTAAATTACTGCCAGTTATATTTCCCGTTGCTGTAACTGTACCCGCTGTTGCAATATTACCACCTGACACTAGACCAGTGGCTGTTACTGCACCAGATGTTGTTAAATTACCCCCAGATACGTTACCAGTTGCGGTCACAGTAATTGCGTTTACTCCAGCATTGGAAATTAAATTACCACCAGTTATATTACCAGTCGCACTGATTAATCCTGTGGTGTTTACGTTACCTACTGTGGCTGTACCGGTGGCATTTAGAGTTACTGTGCTTACACCAACGTTACTTACTAAATTACTACCAGTTATATTACCGCCGGCTGTCACTGAGTTAACACCATTTACATTGCCGCCAGTTATATTACCTGTTACGTCTAAGGTCGCTGCTGAAAAACTACCATTCGAAATGATGTTGCCACCAGTAATATTACCATCTGCTGTAATTGCACCATTTGTGTCTAAACTTCCTACTGTAGCTGCACCAGATGCGACTAAGGTGTTTGTTGATACACCCGTGTTGGCAATTAAGTTACCACCAGTAATATTACCGTCTGCGCTAACTAAACCTGAGGTATTAACATTTCCAACTGTTGCAGTTCCGGTTGATGTCAATGTTACTGTGGAAACCGTTGCATTGCTTATTAAATTACCGCCGGTTATATTACCAGTCGCACTTACAACACCAGATGTGTTTACGTTTCCAACTGTGGCAGTGCCGGTAGCTGTAACAGCGCCCGTTGTTGTTAAATTACCACCACTTACATTACCAGTTGCACTTACTAGGCCCGTTGTTGTTAAATTACCACCACTTACATTACCAGTTGCACTTACTAGGCCCGTTGTTGTTAAATTACCACCACTTACATTACCAGTAGCCGTGACGGTAGTCGCTGAAACATCAGCATTACTTACAATATTACCACCAGTTATATTTCCTGTAGCACTCACAACACCCGACGTGTTTAGGTTACCTACTGTAGCAGTGCTTGTAGTTGTTAGTGTTGTTCCCGAAATTCCTGAGTTACTTACTAGGTTACCACCAGTTATATTTCCTGTGGCTGTTACTACACCAGCAGTAGCAATATTACCACCGGAAACAAGACCAGTTGCTGTAACCGCACCTGCGGTAGTTAGGTTGCCGCCAGAAACATTTCCAGTGGCTGTAACTGTTGTTGCACTTACCCCAGCGTTACTTACTAGATTACCACCAGTAATATTTCCAGTAGCATTTACAGTGCCTGCGGTGTTAACATTGCCTCCTGTGATATTGCCACTTACTTCTAAAGTGGTTGCACTAAAACTACCATTGGAAATAATATTTCCACCAGTAATATTACCATCTGCGCTGATTAAACCCGTGGTATTAATATTACCCACTGTGGCTGTTTTAGTTGTTGTTAATGTTCCCTGAATGATAGTGTTTGTATTTGCTACAATAGTATTATTGGAATAGAGATTAACATTACCTGTGCTGCTATTAGAAATAATATTAAGATTAGACCCACCTGCTGTTCCATCAGTTGTAACTGTATTATTTGCAAATACTAGATTACCTGTAGCGAACGATGTGGACTGAAGTTGATTTACTCTTAAGTTAGCGAAGTTACCCACAGCTATATCAACGTTTGCGCTATAGGCATCGTCGCTGGTAAATCCGAGTTGGAACTGCCCAGCTGCTTGATCATAGATAAACGCAGCATTATCACCACTTAGAGTAAAGATAATACCTAGATCGGCATTGGCAGCTAGTCCGCCACTGTCGTTTCCGTAACCCAGCTGAATTAAGCTGTCACTAATACGGGTAGTAGTAGCTTCAATGCTGGTTACAGAACCCAAAACGGTTAGGTTACCTTCAACAACAAGGTTACCACCAATACCATTATCTCTATTCAGTGTAAGATCAGTGACTGCTGTAACGGCATTGGCCCACTTATCACCAGTTACACTATAGTTAACTAGTTTGGAAGAAGCCAGGATACCACTTAGTTCTTTGGTATTGCCTATGCTGGCGGTATATGTTGTACTATTTGACTGACTTGCATTGGCGTCAGTGGTTTGATTGTTCTTAATTCGGGTAAGGGCCATTGTGATTTCCTAGTTTAGAATCTAATATTTTTATTTATCGATTCTGCCAGAATGAGCGTTTACAAGGCTTTTTTGTACTTAGAAGGATGTTTGAATGCTACTTCTTATCCAGGTATTGGTGTTAACACAGAGGTAAAGATAACTGCCATCGTAGCTAATATCTCCCTTGGTGCCCACTGCTGTGTTACTAGCAGGAGTAGCAAATGTTATATTTGCTAGACTGCCTACAAGTATGGGATAGGTTTTAGGCTGCAACCCAGCGCCGAGATATCTAACTACAACTCTATCTGTAGTGGCAGGAGCTTCAGTAAAGGTAATCTGACTATTAGCTATAATATAAGATTCTGTTGGTTCCTGTACCACACCGTTAATCACTACAAGAGTAGTAAGCGTTGTAGCGTTGGCTGCTGCATTAGTCTCGGCTAGATTGTAGGTTACGTTTGATCCATCAGAAGTTATGATTTCTGATACAGCTTCGTTCTGTCCTGAACCCACCACGACCCACTCTATACCATTATACCATTCCAGAGTGTTTGTGTTTATTATGTTACCGGAAGTTTCGTAAAGATGTCTTATACTACCCGCTGCTGCATTGGCTGGACGAGAATTGGCATTCCCCTGTGGCAATGCCACTGCACCAGTTCCAATAACGTGTACGATTGTATCAGGACCTGTAATGTTTGCTACATTTACTGGGCTTATATTGCCTATAAAATATGCACTAGTATTAGTTATAGTATTCCAGGTTTTGACATTACCTACCACAGTCAGTGCTTCTCTAAGCACCGAAGTGTCTGTAGTATTGATACCCACTCTACGTAGAGCTACATCAAGATGTAATAGATTACCATCAAACGTAAGATCAACACCCTGGCGATCCAGGTTATTCTGTAACATTACACCTGATAGTTTCCCTACTGCCATTTTTATACCTTAGAATGTATTATTGACATTGTAGATAACTACCATATCTACACCATTAAGTGGATCGTAATCACCAAAACTTGCACCACTTATATCAATATAAAGTTGATTGTTAATATTGGTTAAAAAATAATTTTTTCTAGGATGCTGATAAAGGCCGCCTATAAAAACAAGGATATTTCCTTCATCGTTCTCAGTAAGAGCACTAGGAGCTTCTGTAAGTGCGTATAAATCCATTGCAATATTTGCACTAACAGCGGTAACATTAATGGTTAAATTACTATTAGCACCAAAAGCACTTCCCTGTACAATAATTTTATCCCCCACCTGCCAGCCACGGCCTAGACTACCAACATAATCTGTAAAACTTGTAGTAAGAGTATTAAACCCTGTGGGAAGAGTATTGCTATTACTACCAGTGGTAGCACTGGTAATAACATTGGCTCCATTTGTCACTGTATTTGCAGTGCGAAAAGTTGTTGTAGTATAACTTGTAGCTGCTAGATTACCCACATTTCCAAATGAGATTGCGTTTAAATTAACATTACTATCGAAACCCATCAAAATTGCAAATGCAGCATTAGCACCACTTGTACTAGTAACGGCTACATTACTATTTGATGTAGTAAAGTAATAAACTGCCACATTACCTGCACCGTATAAGCCTTCAGCAGGATAAGAAACAATTCGTACAGAATCAGTAGAAGTATAGTTTCCAGTGTAGCTAAAAGTATTGGGATTAAATTCTATAGTATAGTCAGTAATTGCCCCGCCACCTATATTAGTGCCACTGGCATTTAAATTACTATTATAGATGGTAAAAGTCTGGCGAGCTATAACTGTGCCTTGATCATTTTGCAAAGCAAAAGGAAACCACTGATTTTCCTGACCCACTGCTATATTGGAAACATAACCTTCGTATCTCTGCTGACTACTATTAAATCTAATTTGTCCATCAACTGGAGATGTTGGTCTAGTCGTAGTGGTACCCTGTGGTATCCTAATTGCCTTGCTTCCAGAAGGGATAGTGGTATTTTTTAAATATCGTGCCATTATACAGATGTCCAACTCACAGTAGCTACTACGGAATTATTTGCGCTTACATTAGCCTGAATACAATTCCCATCGCTTAGTATAATTTTTTCTACATCTAAAATTAAAGTGTCACCTGAAGTGATTTCTGTGTTACTATAGATAATACAATTAGAATAATCTACATTGGCCACATTGGTATCATTGGTATCAGTAACATAGATATTAATATAAGAAGTAGTGTTACCTTTATTACAGAAGTAGGCTACAACGACTGCACTGTCTCCCGAACTTGTATATACTACCTCTTTGTTGGTGGTTAATGTTTTTCGTGAAATACTCATTTTTATTCCAATTTTTAAAATATGATACTGTAGACCAAGGCCTTGCGTCTACTTATTAATTCGCCTTGCACGCCGTCATTGTTAAAGTAAATACCAGTGCCACCTGTGGCACTATTAGCTGTGTTTGCTGCTAGTGTAACAGCATTAGCCACTACTACAGGTAGATTAGTTGCACTTACATTACTGAAACCCAAGCTTAATGTTGAGTTCGCATTATTAAATAATAGGTTTCCTGTGGAAACAACCTGAACGGTTCCAGATACATTGGCGTAATGCAACATATTATAGAGATTACCTGCTGGTAATCCAATATCTCTCCAAAGAGAAGCATTACTTGTGTTGCTAGTAATCTTCCAGGAATCCGAAGCTTCAACCCAGGCCAAGGCTGCATTACCCTCGGTCACACGATTTACAATAATAGAACTGTTTCCACTATACTGTGTGCTGGCATTGGCATTTAAAACAATATTACTGTCAAAAACATTAAGTTGATTGACTTCTGTGGTGTTGTTAATGACAGTTAGATTTACTGTATTAAGCATTCCAGACAGCTCAATATTACCATCAACCTTGAAGTTATTGGTTACTACCACTACATTACCTGTTTTAGCTGAGTTATTAGCAGGGTTAG
>Ga0255170_1000766_pt1 | contig 10718 bp, 6 predicted proteins | sample Atl_Yuk_RepA_8d_FD_186015 | JGI IMG/M metagenome (GOLD analysis project Ga0255170, IMG submission 186015) | Freshwater microbial communities from Altamaha River, Georgia, United States - Atl_Yuk_RepA_8d | ecosystem: Environmental > Aquatic > Freshwater > River | place: USA: Georgia | collected...
ACATCGCCCTGACGACGGCCCGGTCCACTTCGCCGGGAAGGTTGCCCTTCATGGCAAGGTCTTTTTGGGACCCTTGCACTTGAGCCATGACAGTGCTGTTGCCTCTGGCGATGTCAGCAATCTGGTTGGCAAATGTAGCTTTGTCGCTCAGGGGCGCGATGTCACCAAATAGGCTGTTCAGCTTTTGGATGATTTCCTGCAGGTAGACGGGGATACCGCCGGGCTTTGCCGAACCGCCCGGTCCGACTGGGGGCAGAACTGGCGGGTCAGATGGTTCGTCGGGGCCACCTTCGGGAGTTTTGGGCTGGATAGTGAATGGACCCAGAACCACATCATGCAGGTCCACCGCTTCAGGCGCGACGCCATCCAGCCGTTTGGCCAGCAGTTTCGCGAAGGCCGCATAGTTTTCGAGCTCAGGGTCACCAAGGTCGATGAGCTGTGCGATGTAGGCGTAGGTTCGGACAAAACGCCCCAGCCCAGACTTGAACTCCATCAGCTTGCCAATGCTCTCCGAGAGCTCCTCGCGCTGATGGTCAGCGGCCTTCATGCCTGCTGTATTGCCTGCTGCATGGGCTTTCTGATAGTTGTTCTCGGCAACCCCAACTTCATGGCGCAGATGCTTGAGCTTGTCGTTGAATGCGTCGGTGGGCTCTTGTGTTGCTGCAAACAGGGCTTTGTGCTGGGGCTCTGTACCACCAGCAAATTCCTTCAGTAGCTTGAAGCGGGCGTCGCGGAATTGGTCGAGGTTCTGTGGGTAATAGATGCCAGTCTCGTCGAGTCGCTCTTTGATGCCGTAGACGACATTCAGGTCCTGCGGGCTGTCGATGTGAGCGCCAGAGTCATAGGTGACAAATGCACTGCGGATCGACTCGGGGTCATTTACGAAGTCGATGACAAAGGTCTTGTCCTTGCCGGGGTGTGTACGGTTCAGGCGTGAGAGCGTCTGGACAATCTCGACAGAGTTTGCAATCTTCTTGTCGAGGTACATGGCGACCAGCTTGGGTTGGTCAAACCCGGTTTGGAACTTGTCCGCCACCAACATCACACGGTATTCCGGACGGTCAAAGGCAATTCGCAGGTCAGTGTTGCCGATATCCGGGTTCATGGATGCTTCGGTAAATTCGGCATCGGCATCGATGACAAAGGTCTCTCCACCCAGCTCGGAGTCGGTGGCGTGTGAGACTTGTTCACCGGTCAGCTTCCCCGAAAAAGCCACAAGTGCACGGATGCCAGCATGTTCTGGGTGGAGCTCGATGTATTTGTCGAAGCCCTTTTTGTAGCGGACGGCTGCGGCCCTTGAACTGGTCACGACCATGGCTTTGGCTTTGCCGCCCAGCAGGTGTGCCACGCTTTTGCTGAAGTGCTCAATGATGAACTCGACCTTTTGCGTCACATTGGTCGGGTGCAGGGCCATCCATTTGGCAAGGGCGCGTTTGGCTTCCTTGCCATCGACGCGCTTTTCATCAACCAACTTCTTGCTCAGGTTGTACGCGGTCTTGTAGGGCACATAGCCCTGCAACACATCAAGGATAAAACCCTCCTCGATGGCTTGGCGCATGGGGTATTTGTGAAAGGAGCGCGGCAAATTTTCCTTTGATGCAGGCTGACTGGGGTCTGTCAGTCGTCCGAAAAGGGTCAAGGTGCTGTGTTTCGGCGTGGCCGTGAAAGCGAACTGACTGACATTCTTGGGACGCACACGCGACTGCTGCATTTCCGTGAGCAGCTCTTCAATTGTCATGTCGGCCATGGCTGTCTTGGACTTCATCGCCAAGGTGGCTTGCAGCTTAGATGCTGTGGTTCCAGTTTGAGAGGCATGGGCCTCGTCAATGATGACCCCGAAGCTCTTGTCTTTGAGGGATTGCTCGGTCAGGATGGCTTCCATCGCATACGGGAAGGTCTGGATGGTGACCACAATGATGGGCGTGCCTTTGAGCAAGGCCTCGGTCAACTGTTCACTTTTGGATTTCGAAGATTTTTGGCGGTCAATTGCTGCAATCAATCCCTTTTGGTGGTCCAACTGCTGAACGGCATCCTGAAGTTGGCTGTCCAGAACCGTACGGTCTGTGACGATGATGACTGCGTCAAAGATGGCTTTCCCGTCATCATTTCTAAGCTTGACAAGGTCGTGGGCCGTCCATGCGATGGTTGAAGTTTTGCCAGAGCCAGCACTGTGTTCACAAAGGTATGTCATGCCCGGCCCGTTGAGCTTGGTATCGGCAATCATCTTGTTCACGGCTTCCCATTGATGGAAGCGGGGGAACATCAGGCGCTGCTGTGTTGACCAGTTGCCCTTGAGGTCAACGACTTCCTTTTTCTCGGTGTAGACGAAGTTGTGGAAGATGCGCAGCCACGCATCGGGTTGGCAGATTTCTTCCCAAAAGTAAGCGACTGGGTATTCACCATCTGCCCTTGCAGGGTTGCCTGCATGGCCATCTCGCCCTTTGTTGAATGGCAAGAAGTAAGTGTTTTGTCCGTCCAGCTTGGTCGTCATCTGGATTTCTGAGTCGGACATGGCAAAGTGAACCACTGCCCCTCGCTGGAATGTCAGAAGTGGCTCTTTGCGCTTGGTTTTGGGGTCGAGGGGCATTCGGTCCAGCTTGTACTGATCCATGGCTGCCTCGACCGATTGGGTGAAGTCGGTTTTCAGTTCGACGGTGGCCACTGCCAGACCGTTGATGAAGAACACCAAGTCAATGGCAAATTCACGGGCAGGGTGGTATTTGAGTTGCTGAACCACCCGCAGGCGGTTGGATTTGTAGCGATGAACGACTTGCTCGTTGCGCAAGTCCTCTGGTGCTGCTTCACTGAGGTCAATCGTGCCGCAGCCAGCGATGGAAAACCCGCGACGCAGGGTATGGATGGTGCCTTTACTTTCCAGCGCCTGACTGAGTCTGTCCATCAAGACATCGGTCGCCTTGTCGCCATTCATCGCGACCAGCTTGTCCCACTTGGTTTTTTGGGTCTGCTGAATCCATGCCACAAGGTCCTCTGGATACAGAGCGTATTCCTTGTTGTAGGCATCTGAGATGCCATGCAGCCAGCCTTGGGCCTTGAGCTTCGAGACGATGTATTCCTCGAAGTGAATTTCGTGGTGAACATCACTCATTTGGAATTCCTGACATCGATTTTCCCTGTCACGGCTGCAGTGATAAGAGCGGAACGGTGTTCGTTGAGCAATTCAATGCTTGCTTCTATTTTATTAATAAGCGAATCAAGTTGAAATGATTTGTTGCAAAGATATTTGGCTATTCTTTCCTGCTCCTCTATGGGCGGGAAGCAGTAAATGCATCGCTCCACTTGGCTTGAACTGACATTGAATTGTGCTGATCCAGTTGATAAGACTTGAATTTGTTCGTAGAAAGAAGTGGATTGAATAATCCATGTCAAATAATCTAAGCTTAAAGTCTTTTCGTTGGCAATGAATTTACCGACTCGTTGGTTCAACTGGCATGGGACATCATCTACTTGAACCCGCGCGAAATTGCCTAGGCTACCCGTATCGCCAAGGCTTCCTGACATACCCCATAATAAATCTCCTACTTTAAGCTCTGCTGATTTGACTACTTTTGAATATGAAATATGAGCAGCATAGGATAGATTAAGACGGCCGCGATCTAGGTTATTCATGCGAACAACGGGTATTCCCTCATCTTGAAAGTCATCGGAAGAGAATGCGAATCCGCCCAATAATTTAGCGTAGCGGCCGAGTCTGGTTACGGTCCAGTGCTCAGGAACATGTCCTAATTGTGCAATGCCAGAATATTTAGTGGGTTCGAAATTATCAATCCCTTTAGTTGTAGCAATTCTGATTAGATTTTTCCGTTTCTCCTTGAGAAGCTCAATGAATCGAATTTTCTTTTTAACCAGAGAGTCGATTCGAGTGGTTTCTGAAGCAAGGAATGCTGCTATGTCGAGCTGCTCTTCTATTGGTGGGAGTGCGAGTCGAATGTTTTTCATATCGCTAAAGTGGGTGCTCCACAGGTCTGCTACGAGACCATTTCCCATGCGATAGAACTCTTCTTGAAATGCAGTTGACCTTAGCAGGTAGTGACAGAACTCGGGAAAAACTGAAGCCGCTGGTTGAAGAACTATGTTTATCAAGGATGCAGAGCCATCAAGCTTAGATAGACCTGATGAGCCCTTTCTATCAGAGCGACCGTTTATGACAAAGTCGCCATTCTTGACGAGTTTTCGATTGTCTCCATCATCAGTTTTTGCTGCTGTTTCCAGTTGTGGAACGACCCCGTTCTTCGTGACAGAAAGAGGTGGGTAGTCTTTGTCGCTGACCTTAGTTCTTCGTTCGTGAAAATGTAGGCCAAGTCGCTCTAAATTCCAGTGAGAAGGGACATCACCAAGCCAAGCTGTTCCCGTAGGCTTGTAATGAGGGTACCGCTTGTCTATCATTCGGTTACCTCATTCAGAAGCTGATTTATTTCAGCTTCAATAATTTTCAACTCTGCATCAATTTCATGCAAATCGCGCGGTGGTTTGTACTCGTAGAAGAAACGGTTGAAGTTGATTTCATACCCAACAATACCTAACTGGCCGTCATATTCATCTCGGTAGTCGTCGTCAATGAAGGCGTCAGCGGCATGCGGCAGGACTTCTTGCGCTAGGTAGTCATGAACATCCACGCCAAGTGGCACATTTTCAAAATCAGTCAGCTCGTCATCGGCAATGGGTGCCCCGTCTTTGGTCACGACCTCACCTTCAGGGTCACGAACCCCAAAGGCGCTGACAAACGCCTTGGTAAGAGGTTTGGGAACCTTGCCAATCGAAGGATTGATTCTGGGTGCTAGGCTGGCCAGCTCGTCAATCCATGCATATTCGTGGGTTTCAGCCATTTGACTCTTCAAGAGCTCTAGCCATGCACGCTGCTGGGTGTCATCCAGCTTGGCCCACGCCTTTTCTTCTTGCAGCTTGGTAATGCCCTCATCGGTCACCCGAATGACCATGCGCAGGGGGCGTAGAACCTTGATGCGGCGGTATCCGAACTCCTGATACCCAAGGACCAGTGACTCTTTGGTGCTCTCGAACGCGGCGTATAAGTTGCAGATTTCGCGAATCTGTTCATCGCTGACCCGCTTGCGCTTATTGCCCTCGTTTTTGCGCATGGCAGTATAGAGCTCAGTAGCATTGATTAGCTGAACTTTGTTTTGGCGATGTTCTGGTTTCTTGTTCGAGAGAATCCAGATGTAGGTGCCGATGCCTGTTCGGAAGAAGATTTCCGTTGGCAGAGCGATGATGGCCTCGACATAGTCGTTTTCTAGCAAGAAACGACGAATTTCAGACTCACCTTGGCCGGCATTGCCATTGAACAGGGGCGAGCCAGACAGAACGATGGCGGCGCGGCCACCGCCTTTTTCTGGTCGCTCCAACTTGCTGATGAGGTGCAGCAAGAACAGCATGGAGCCATCGCTCACACGGGGCAATTTAGGGCCGAAGCGCCCCTCAAAGCCTTTCTCTTCATGCTCGCGCTCAACGGCGACGGCATCTTTTTCCCATTTCTTGCCGAACGGGGGGTTTGCAAGGCAGTAATGGAAGCGCTCGTTCGGGAAACCATCGTCCGACAGCGTGCTGCCCTTCTTGATGTTCTTGGACAGGTCGCGGCCGGGGTCGGATTCCAGCGTGCGCAGCAACATGCTGGTCAGCGCGACAGCATGGGTTTCAGGTTCCAGCTCCTGACCGTATGGAATCAGTACCGGCGCGACCTTGGTTCGGTTGCGCAGTGCATCCACATGGTCCATGGCGTCGGTGAGGAAGCCGCCAGTGCCGCAGGTCGGGTCGTAGATGGTGCGAATCAGGCCGGGGTTGGCCTCGAAAAGCTGGTCATCTGGGTCAAGTAGCAATGTTGTGGCGAGATGCACGACATCGCGAGGTGTCATGAAGTCCTCGGCTGCCTCGTTCACTTCGGCGCCGAAGCGGCGAATCAGGTGCTCATATACATTCGACATGACCCGGTCAGGCACGGCATTGGGGTGCAGGTCGATGGCAGCGAAGTTCTGGCAGATTTTGTAGAGCAAGCCGGCCTTGTCGAGGCGGCTGATGGTGTTTACGAAATCGAATTGTTCAAAAATGACTCGAGCGTTGTCACTGAACTTGGCGATGTAGTCCTCAAGGTTTTGCCGGGTTCGGGTCCCGCCAAGGCTATCTAGGGCGTACTGGGAGGTGTTGTAGAACGGGAACTTGGTGGTGGTCCTCAGCACAAGGTCCAAGTCAATGCCGGAATTGCCCATGTTCTGCACCGTTTGGAGCACCGTGGCGCGGGTTGGCTCGAGCACACATTCGAGGCGGCGAAGCAGGGTGAACGGCAGGATGATTTTGCCGAACTCGACATGCTTGAAGTCCCCCCAAAGGTCGTCGGCGTTTTTCCAGATGAAGTCGGCAAGGCTGCTGTGGTTGCTCATTTTTTTGTGCAGTTGTTTGTTTTTTTGATTATTCATTTTAGGGGCGATGCCTTGCGACTGCGAACCGGTGCAACCCGCCGCCGAGATGTCGTGCACTGACTGGCTTTCTGGGGCTTGGTCATATTGTTTTTTTTGTTTATTTATTTTTTTTTCATTTTTCTTGACTCTTTTTTGGTACCACCTTTAACCTGTTCATAGGGAGAGGGAGATGAGCGAAGAACAAGAAAAACCACTACGGCCGGAAGTTAAGTGGCGTGGCAAAGGCCTACTTGCCATGGCCGAGTCCGACGAGCCGGAGGAAAACGCAGATGAGGAGCCGGAGCACCAGCTTTTTGACAGCAGGACCTTGACACGAGCCATTTCGCTGGCTGGTGACGATGCCAAGCACGCCCTTGGGTTGATGCGCGTTAGTGGGTCTGGGCGAAAGCTACAAAAAGTGCCGGATGACTACCTCGACCGTTGCGAGGAGCTGAAAGACCTACAGCCCAATTTTTCGCAGTTCATTGATGATGTCCTGATTCCCAGTTTTGCACTTTCCCATGCGCGAGCGAGCCACCACGACACATTTATCTCACTGGCTCCGACGGTACTTCTCGGCGACCCCGGGGTTGGAAAAACGATGTTTGCTGCACGACTTGCTCAAATTTTCGGACTTGAGTTTGAACGCATGAACCTCGAAACGAGCCAAGCGAGCTTCGAACTGATGGGTACTTCACGGGGTTGGACTAATGCGCAGCCCGGACGGCTGTTCAATTGGCTTGCCAAATGTCAATCGGCCAACGGTGTGTTCATTTTTGAGGAGCTTGACAAAGTGAGCCCAGACCCTCGGTATTCACCGCTGAATCCACTCATTCAACTCTTGGAGCCCACGACTTCAAAGGCCATCTATGACCAGTGCGCTCCAGAGCTCAAGCTGGATGTTTCAAAGGTGAATTGGGTTTTTACTGCGAACAGCCTGTCAGGCATTTCGGCTCCCATCCTCTCGAGACTTCATGTCGTTCAAATCCCATCTCTGACAGCAGAACAAGCCAAATCGGTAGCCATGCGGCAGTATGAAGGGCTGATTCATGACATGAACCTGAAGCCCGCCGTGACTGTTCCGCAGCTAACTCCAGAGGGGCTAGAAATTCTGTCAACTGAATCGCCTCGCAGGCAGCGGGTGCTATTGCATATGGCTCTTGGGCGAGCTGTGGCAGCGAAGCGGGCTGAGCTGGAGCTATCCCCTACGCCTGCATCAAAAAACCGCTCTATTGGCTTCTATTGAGCTTTTAAAGGCAGCCATCGGTCAAGGATGCGACCCACATACTCTTTGCCGAGCATGTGGCCGCCGCCGGGGACTACCTCAACGGATATGCCCACCGCATTCCCAAATGCTGTGACATTGCTGGGATGACTTTGCCAATCTTCGGAGCCGACATGGATTTCGGCTTGAAGTGGCCGGGGAAAGCGTCCTGCGTGAGCTAGCTCAAGGAGGACCTCTGCGCGAGGCGGGACGAAACCCACTCGTAACGCTTCGTTTTGGAAGTCTCCAACAATCGGAGAAAGTAACAGGACCTTGCCGGGGTAAGGGGGTATCTGGGCTTGCGCATGCAGAAACAGGTAGCCACCAAAGGAGTTAACCACGACAAGTGCATCGTCGCGCCAAAAATGCTCTTGCAAGTCTGAGGCAACGGCATCAATTTTTGCCTGAAAGGGTAAGTCCTTGAAGTCATCCCTAGTTTCTCGGCCAACAACCCCGAAGCCTCTGCTGGTCAAGCCTTCGCCAAGTCCAGTTTCCAATCTGCCACCGAAGCCGGGCAGGTAATAAACAGTTTTCTCGGGTATCAATACTGAGCCTCCGTTGTCTATTGCTTCAGGTAGGGTTTCAGAGGTTCCAATTCTCTCTGGGTCATGTTGGAGGCCGTCGCGTCATTAGGGTTGATTTTGAGGAAGTACTCGCTTTGAAGTGTTTCTCCGTCCTCGTCATCATTCCGGTAGTCCAGCTTCAGGTAGATGAACATCTCGTTATTTTGGGCTGGGATTGACGTTGAAAATCCGGCAGTGACTGGCCAATGGAACCCTTGCCCACCAAATACAGGGTTGGCGATTGTGTCGTCTCTTGCGCTGGTGAGGGTGGCCGGTGCATTGACAGGGCAGGCAAAAGCTCTTAGCCGCAGGTCTGAGGCTGCGTTCTCTCCAGAGTTCTGGAACTGAAATTCAACCCGAACCTGTCTGATGGTTGGTGGCGGGGGCGCGCCAATTTGGAGTGGTTGGCCTATTGGTGCTGGAAGCAATCCGATGGGGGCCCCGACTAGCCTTAGGCGGGGTTTCGCCTTTTGTTTTGACGCTTCAAGAGCTGTTTGATGCTGCCACAGCGTGTAGCCGAGGGTAAACATCGTGCCGAGCGCGACCACGAGGTTAGAAAGGTCGCCCAGACTTTTCTGCTCAGCTAAGGATGGACTCATGATAACGAATGCCATCACCGAGATGCCAGCCACAAGACCAAGCAAACAGCCGAAAAAGAGGAAGAGCACAGCTTTGGCCATGGGGCTGTCCTGACATTGTGTTGCTCACTGTGAGCGGATATTTATGATTCCTAAATGTATCCTGCACAGAGGGTTAGCCCAGCCCTTGCCGTCACTCTTATTAGATTGACCGTTCCCATCGTGAAATTAGTAGTAAATTGTTAATTTTAATGGATTGCCTTCACGAACCTGAAGAAGCTTGGGTGGTAGCATATGTGGTAGCAGATTTACCTCATCCCCTGACCGCTTCTCTCGAGTGAAAGAGCAAAAAGGTGGTGCAAAGCGGAGTGTCCCGTCCACTCCGCCAAAAGATAAAAAGCCTTCTAAGTCATTGATTTAGAAGGCTTTTTTCCTTCTGGAGTCCGTAGAGTGATTTTCGAGTTGGTAGCAGATTTGGTAGCAGATCTGAACCATGGCCCTGACCCTTCCCATCTACAAACGAAACAATACCTTCGTCCTGCACCTGCGTGTCGCAGGCAGGCAAATCAAGCGATCCCTTGGCACGCTTGATCCCAATCTCGCCAAATTGCGAGCCATGCAGCTCATGGGTCAAATGGCCTACAACGCTGCCCTTGTGCCCAGCACAGGCTGGGGACGCGGCATGGCCGCAGCTCCAGCGCAGCAGTGGGTCCATGTGCCCCATGCGCAGTCCTCTGACCCGCAGGCATTGCACATGCCTCTGGCACCCATGGCAAATATCTCGTGCCCAGACCCAGCAACTGTGCCAGCGCTGATGGCAGGGGAAACCGTAGAACTCGTGGTACCTATTGAGCCCCAAACGGTAGCAAGGCAGGCACACACCCTGCCCAGCCTTTTTGCCCCCAAAAAGGCCTTGGAGGATGCGGACAAGTTCAAGATGGCTAGGGTCTTTGGTCAATACATCTCCGTGCGACGCATCGGCGAGGTGACCAAAGTGGACTACACCACCTATGCCAAAGAGCTCACCCCGTACTTCAAGAACCGCGACATCCGCAGGCTGACAGAGGCCGATGTCAGCGATTTGATCGTGCACCTGCGCACAACCATGGGCAACGATGCGCGGACCGTAGACAACAAGATCGGTTTCCTGCGAGCGGTCATCAACCACCTCAAAAAGCAGGGCCAGTTCAATGGTGCCAATCCGGCCTCCGGCAAAAATCTGGTCAGCAAGCGTGAGCGTCGGCAAAGCGGCACCAAGCCCATTGCCTATAACGATCTCAAGCGCATCTTTGGCGACAGCCGGTTCGCCAAGCTCCGCGAACAAAAGCCAAGCATCTACCTGATCGTGATGACCGGCCTTGTAACCGGTATGAGGGTATCGAGCCTTGCGCGCTTGGGGCCCGACGAGTTGAAGGTCTCCATGAAGGGGACGCCATATATCGACATCAGCGCCGATAAAACGGTCGCGGGCAACCGCGACATCCCTGTGCCGCAAAAGCTATTCGATGCCCTCAAAAGCCACCTCCGCAAACATGGCAGCTTTGGCCTGACAAAGCGTGACGGCGGCAAAGGGTACTCTGACGCCGTGAACAAGCCGATCCGCGCCTTTCTCAAAGAGCACAGGCTGGAAGATGCCGTGCCCAAGCTGAGTTTCCACGCCTTCCGAAAATCGTTCAACAACCACCTGTTGAGCGAGGGTGTGGAGCAGTACATCTGCGGCGCAGTGCTAGGGCATGTGGACGAGACGATGACAACGGGCATCTATGCGCGCACACCATCGGTCGAAACTCTGGCCGATCGCATTGGAAAGCACCAATTGGCCATCTTGGAGTACATGGGCTTTGAATGGCACTGAGGGTTTACTCAGGGAGCTTGCTTCAGGCCATGT
>Ga0255170_1000777_pt1 | contig 10613 bp, 10 predicted proteins | sample Atl_Yuk_RepA_8d_FD_186015 | JGI IMG/M metagenome (GOLD analysis project Ga0255170, IMG submission 186015) | Freshwater microbial communities from Altamaha River, Georgia, United States - Atl_Yuk_RepA_8d | ecosystem: Environmental > Aquatic > Freshwater > River | place: USA: Georgia | collected...
AACCTGAAGACAAGGCATGACCGCTTCCCTGCAACCCGTGGCCATTTCGCCGGTCGAGGACATCGTTGCCGAGATGAAGGCCGGCCGCATGGTCATCCTCGTCGACGAGGAAGACCGCGAAAACGAAGGCGACCTGGTGCTGGCCTCGGACCACGTCACGCCCGAAGCCATCAACTTCATGGCCCGCTTTGGCCGTGGCCTGATCTGCCTGACCCTCACCCGCGAGCGCTGCGAATTCCTCAAGCTGCCGCCCATGGCCGCGCGCAACGGCACGGTTTACAGCACCGCCTTCACTGTCTCCATTGAAGCGGCTGAAGGCGTGACCACCGGCATCTCGGCCGCCGACCGCGCCCGCACGGTGCAGGTGGCCGTGGACAAGAACAGCCAGCCGACCGATCTGGTGCAGCCTGGCCACATCTTCCCGCTGCAGGCGGTGGACGGCGGCGTGCTCATGCGCGCCGGCCACACCGAAGCCGGCTGCGACCTGGCCGCCATGGCCGGCTGCTCGCCGTCCTCGGTGATCTGCGAGATCATGAAGGACGACGGCACCATGGCCCGCCTGCCGGACCTGCAGCTGTTTGCCGCCGAGCATGGTCTGAAGATCGGCACCATTGCCGACCTGATCGAGTACCGCAGCCGCAACGAGTCGCTGGTCGAGCGCATCGGCAGCCGCGAGATCCGGACCGCCCACGGCGACTTCACCGCGCACGCCTTCCGCGACAAGCCCAGCCAGTCGGTGCACCTGGCCCTGGTCAAGGGCCAGTGGGAAACGGATGCCGAAGTGCCGGTGCGTGTGCACGAGCCGCTGTCGGTGCTCGATGCGCTGGAGCTCAACCGTTCCATGCACTCCTGGAGTCTGGACACCAGCCTGCACTACCTGAACCAGCAGGGCCAGGGCGTGGCCGTGCTGCTCAACTGCGGCGAGTCTGCCGAACAGCTGCTGGCGCAATTCGAAGGCAGCGCCCGTTCGGCGCAGGCCCCCGAGCGCGGCCGCATGGACCTGCGCACCTACGGCATCGGCGCACAGATCCTGCGTCTGTGCGGTGTGCACAAGATGAAACTCATGGGCAACCCGCGCCGCATGCCCAGCATGACCGGCTACGGCCTCGAAATCACTGGCTACATCCCGAAAGAATCTGCATGAAAGACGCCAACAAAGGCCAGTCTGGCCCACTCGACGGACAGCACCTGCACATCGGCATCGTGCAGGCCCGCTTCAACGAAGACATCACCAACGCGCTGGCCGAGGCCTGCATCGCCGAGCTCAAGGACTTGGGCGTCCAGAACATTGACCATGTGTTCGTGCCCGGCGCGCTGGAAGTGCCGCTGGCCCTGCAGGCCATGGCCGAACGTTCCGAATACGACGCGCTGATCGCCTTGGGCTGCATCATCCGCGGCGAGACCTACCACTTTGAACTGGTGGCCAACGAGTCCGGTACCGGCGTCACGCGCGTGGGTCTGGACTACCACATCCCGATCGCCAACGCGGTGCTGACCACCGAGAACCTGGAGCAGGCCGTGGCCCGACAGCACGAGAAAGGCCGCGATGCGGCCCGCGTGGCAGTGGAGATGGCCTGCCTGCTCGACGACCTGTCGGCCGATCTGGCCGAGCTCGTGGACGGCGAGGGTCAAGCATGAGCGAAGCCACGCCCAAGGCCCCCGGCACACGCAAGTCCTCGGGCAAACCGGCACGCAGCCGCTCGCGCGAGTTCGCGCTGCAGGCGCTCTACCAGCACCTGGTCGGGCAGAACGAGGCGTCCGACATCGACCTGTTCACGCGCGACCTCTCGGGCTTTCACAAGGCCGACATTGCCCACTACGACGCCCTGCTCTACGGTTGCATCGAACAGGCCAACGACATCGATGCCCTGATCGCCCCGCGTCTGGACCGGCCCATGGGTGAAATTTCGCCCATCGAACACGCCTGCATGTGGATCGGTGTGTACGAGTTGCAGCATTGTCTGGATGTGCCCTGGCGAGTCGTCCTCAACGAATGCATCGAGCTGGCCAAGGACTTTGGCGGCACCGATGGCCACAAGTATGTGAATGCCGTGCTCAGTGGCGTGGCGCCCCTGTTCCGCGCTGCCGAGGTCGAATCCGACCGGGCATCCGGCAAAGCCCGCGACTGAGCCTGCCAGCCATGCGGATTGCCCAGCGCGCGCAGCGCATCGAACCCTTTTACGTGATGGAAGTGGCCAAGGCGGCCTCCGCCCTGGCACGTGAAGTTGCGCACACCGACCGACCCGTCATCTTCCTGAACATCGGCGAGCCCGATTTCACCGCCCCGCCGCTTGTCCAGCAGGCCGCCGACCGGTGCATCCGGCAGGGGCAGACCCAGTACACCCAGGCCCTGGGCACAGACGTCCTGCGCCAGGCCATCAGTGGCTGGTACGCCCAGCGCTTTGGCGTGCAGGTGCCTGCCCGGCGCATCGTCGTCACGGCAGGCGCTTCGGCCGCCCTGCATCTGGCCTGCCTGGCCCTGATCGAGCGGGGCGACGAGGTGCTGATGCCCGACCCCAGCTACCCCTGCAACCGGCATTTCGTGAGCGCCGCCGAAGGCACGGCGGTGCTGGTGCCGACCACCGCCGAAGAGCGGTTTCAACTCAGTGCCGCCAAGGTGCAGGCCGCCTGGGGACCAAAGACGCGTGGCGTGCTGCTGGCCTCACCGTCCAACCCCACCGGCACCTCGATCGACCCGGCCGAGCTGCGCCGCATCCATGAGGTGGTCAGTAGCCGTGGCGGCATCACGCTGATCGACGAAATCTACCTGGGACTGTCTCATGACGCGGCCTACGGTCAGACCGCAATGGCCATCAGCGACGACATCATCAGCATCAACAGCTTCAGCAAGTACTTCAACATGACCGGCTGGCGCCTGGGCTGGCTGGTGGTGCCCGAGGCACTGGTCGAGGTGGTCGAGCGCCTGGCGCAGAACCTGTTCATCTGCGCCAGCACCGTGTCGCAGCAGGCCGCGCTGGCCTGCTTCGAGCCTGAAAGCCTGGCGCTGTATGAGCAACGCCGCGCCGAGTTCAAGGCCCGGCGCGACTTCTTCATTCCGGCGCTCAATGCGCTGGGTCTGACGGTGCCGGTCATGCCCGACGGGGCTTTTTACGCCTGGGCCGACTGCCGTTCGGCATGCGCCAAACTGGGCCTGAAAGACAGCTGGGACTTTGCCCATGCCGCCCTGCACCAGGCCCATGTGGCCATCACGCCCGGGCGCGACTTCGGCACGTTTGAAACGGCGCACTTTGTGCGCTTTTCCACCGCCAACTCGATGGCCGAGCTGCAAGCGGCCATCGAACGCCTGAAGGCCTGGCTGAAGCCATGACCGAGCCCATGAGCACCACACCCTTCGGTTTTCCGCTGCGCGTCTACTGGGAAGACACCGATGCCGGTGGCATTGTGTTCTACGCCAACTACCTCAAGTTCATGGAGCGCGGCCGCACCGAGTGGCTGCGCGCGTTGGGCTTTAACCAGCAGGTGCTGCGCGAACAGGTGGGGGGCATGTTCGTGGTCAGCGAAACCGCCGTCAAGTACCACCAGCCTGCGCGTCTGGACGATACCCTGTGGGTCACGGCCCGCGTGCAGGAGGCCGGTCGTGTGAGTCTGACGATTGCCCAGCAGGTGCTGCTGCGCCGCCAACACGCCACATCTGGCCAGCAAGACGCCCTGCTGGCCGAAGGCACCATACGCATCGGCTGGGTCGATGCCGCCACCCTCAAACCCGGCCGCATCCCGGCCGCCATCCTCGAGAAACTGAAGTCATGAACAACGACATGTCCATCGTCTCGCTGGTGCTGCATGCCAGCTTTGTGGTCCAGATCGTCATGGTCATCCTGCTGTCCATCTCGGTGGCCAGCTGGGCCGCGATCATCCGCAAGATCACCGCCATCAAGCGCATCCAGAACCTCAACGAAGAGTTTGAGCGCGTGTTCTGGTCGGGCACCAGCCTCAACGAACTGTTTTCTGCCGCCAGCCAGAACGCCAAGCTGGCCGGCCCGATGGAACGAATTTTTGCCAGCGGCATGCGTGAATACCAGAAGCTGCGCGAGCGCCGCATCTCAGATGCCGGCACCCTGCTCGACGGCGCCCGCCGCGCCATGCGCGCCAGCTTCCAGCGCGAGATGGACGCCGCCGAATCCCAGCTGGCCTTCCTCGCCTCGGTCGGTTCAGTCTCCCCTTATGTGGGCCTGTTCGGCACGGTCTGGGGGATCATGCACGCCTTCACCGGTCTGGCCAGCCTGCAGCAAGTGACACTGGCCACAGTGGCCCCGGGCATTGCCGAAGCGCTGGTGGCCACCGCGATTGGGCTGTTTGCCGCCATCCCGGCTGTGGTGGCCTACAACCGCTTTGCGCGGGACATCGATCGCGTGGCCATCAAGCTGGAAACCTTCATTGAAGAGTTCTCCAACATCCTGCAGCGCAGCCTGGGTTCGGGCGGTTCTGCCTCAGGTCACTGACCAGGAGCCACAAAGATGCCAGGCGTAGCCCACCGGGGACGCGGCCGACGCGCCGTCAACGACATCAACATGGTGCCCTTCATTGACGTGATGCTGGTGCTGCTGATCATCTTCATGGTCACCGCGCCCATGATCACGCCCAGCCTGATCGACCTGCCCAGCGTGGGCAAGGCCAACAAGCAGCCCGACAAGGTGCTGCAGGTGGTGATCCAGAAGGACGAAAGCCTGGAACTTGTGGCCGACGGCAAGACCAGCAAGCTGATGATCGGCGGCGTGGCCGAAGCCGTGAAGAATGCGCAAGGCGGTGAAGGCAGCACCGCCGTGGTGATCAGTGCCGACCGCAACGTCAAATACGAAAACGTGGTCAAGGTCATGGACACGCTGCAGCGTGCGGGCATCCAGCGCGTGGGGCTGTCGGTGCAACTGGCACCATGAGCCGCCCCCTGTCCGGAGTGTGGTTTTGAGTCAGAGCATGCGCTACCAGGCCGAATTCGCCCGCCGCCCGAGCCAGCACGGGGACGCTCTTTCGCCATGGCCGCCGCCGCCCACGTGCTGCTGTTTGCGGCGCTGGGGCTGGTCACGCGCTGGACCACGCAGGAACAGGTCGTCACGGCTGAAGCCGAACTTTGGTCTGCAGTCCCCCAGCAAGCCGCACCTAGGCTGGTTGAACCCGAGCCTGCCCCAGCGCCAGAACCGGAGCCCAAGCCAGAACCACCCAAACCGACGCCTCGCCCAGCCCCTGCGCCCGAGCCAGAGGTGCAAAAGCATGACGCCGAAATCGCCTTGAAAAAGCAGAAGGAAGAAGAAAAGAAAAAGGCGCTCGAAAAGGAGAAGGCCGAGAAGCTGCGCAAGGAAAAACTCGAGAAAGAAAAGGCGGAAAAGGAAAAGGCTGAAAAAGAGAAGAAACTCAAGGAAGAAAAAGCCAAGGAACAGAAGGCCAAAGAGGACAAAGAGCGCGAAAGGAAAAAGGTTGAGGCCGACAAACGCAAAGCCGAAGAGGCCAAAGACAAGGCCGAGGCTGCCCGTGCCGATGCCTTGCGCAAAGAAAACCTCAAGCGCATGCAGGGCCTGGCTGGCGCCACGGATGGAGAAAACAGCACCGGTACAGCCCTCAAATCCTCCGGCCCCTCGGCCAGCTACGCCGGGCGGCTGGTCGCCCGCATCAAGCCCAACATCACCTACCCCGGTGACGTGGTCGGCAACCCGCGTGCGGAAGTTGAAGTCAAGGTGGGTGCCGACGGCACCATTCTGAGCCGCCGCATCGTGCAGTCCAGCGGCAACAAGGCCTGGGACGACGCCGTGCTGCGCGCCATTGACAAGACCGAGGTACTGCCGCGCGACACCGATGGCCGCGTACCGCCGGTGATTGTTCTGGGGTTCAGACCGCTGGACTGAACCTGTATTGTGGGAGCGCGCCCCTGCGCGCGAATCAGCGGATTGGCTGTCGGGACATTTCGCGATCAGGGGATCGCTCCCACGAAAGTTTGAAAATCACATCGTGACGGTGCGGATCGCAACGATGTTCTGGCCATGGTCTTCGTAGACGATCTGCGCCTGCCCCTGATCGGCCTGGGCCATCCAGCTGGCCAGGGCGGCATCTGAGGGGAAAAAGCGCGCCCTTTCGCCCAAGGCCAGTTCGGCTTTGGCCGCCACATCACCCGATTGCCGTTGCAAGGCCAGACGCACCGGCAACCCTTTGACCAGTTCGCCGTGCTCGGTCTGCTCGCGCTGCGGCGGAAACTCACGGGTCAGCCGCTCGATATCCGGCGCTCGACCGTTGACCATCACGTGCAGGAATTTGCCAAAGCGGCAGCGGGCCGCACCCAGGTCCCAGATCTGCTCGATCTTGAGTCGGAAACCGCCCGAGAAACGGTCCATCTGCATCTTGGCCATGACGATGATCAGCTCGTCGTCCTTGAGGGCATGGCGGGCCGAGTTGATCAGCCCCTCATCGGCGGTGGCTTCCATCACGCCCGATTTGTCGTCCAGCTTGAAGATCGCCACCTTGCCGCGCTGGCCGTTGATGATGCGCAGGTCACTCACGATGCCAGCGATCAGCTGCGGCTCTCGACTGTCGATCAGGTCGTCGATCTTGCGGCGCACGAACTGGCGCACCTCGCGCTCGACCGCATCGAACAGGTGGCCTGACAGATAAAAGCCCACCGCCGTCTTCTCAAACGTCAGGCGTTCCTTGATGCCCCAGGGCAGCACGTCCTCCAGATCGGGCTCCTGCGTGCTCGAGCCGTGCGAATCGTCGCCCAGCATGTCGAACAGGCCGCCCTGATTCGCGTTGGCCGCGGTGGCACTGGCAAAGTCAAAGGCCTTGTCGATGCTGGCCACCAGCGCCGCGCGGTTCATGTGCAGCGAATCGAAGGCCCCGGCCTTGATCAGCGCTTCTACCGTGCGCTTGTTCAGGCGCGTGCGGTCCACGCGGTTGCAGAAGTCGAACAGGCTCTTGAACGGCCCGCCCTCCTCGCGCGCAGCCACGATCGCCTCAATGGCCTGCTGGCCCGTGCCCTTGATGGCGCCCAGGCCGTAGCGGATGACCTTGTCGGTGACCGGCTCGAAGCGGTAGTGGCCACGGTTCACATCGGGTGGATCGAAGGTGATGCCGAATTTGAGCGCATCCTCGAACAACACCTTGAGCTTGTCGGTGTCGTCCATTTCCACGGTCATGTTGGCGCAGAAGAATTCGGCCGTGTAATGCACCTTGAGCCAGCCCGTGTGGTAGGCCAGCAGTGAATACGCGGCAGCGTGCGACTTGTTGAAGCCGTAGCCCGCGAACTTTTCCATCAGGTCGAAGACCTCATCGGCCTGGTCCTGCGGGATGTTGTGCGTGGCCAAGGCACCGGCGCGGAACTTCTCGCGGTGCTCGGCCATTTCCTCGGCCTTTTTCTTGCCCATGGCGCGGCGCAGCAGGTCGGCGCCGCCGAGCGAGTAGCCGCCCAGGATCTGCGCGGTCTGCATCACCTGCTCCTGATACACCATGATGCCGTAGGTCTCGGACAGCATCTCGGCCACCGCCGGGTGCGGGTAGACCACTTCTTCGCGCCCATGCTTGCGGGCCACGAAGCTGGGGATCAGGTCCATTGGACCCGGACGGTACAGCGCGTTCAGGGCAATCAGGTCTTCCAGACGCGTGGGCTTGGCATCGCGCAGCATGCCCTGCATGCCACGGCTTTCAAACTGGAACACGGCCTCGGTTTTGCCGTCCTGAAAAAGCTTGTAGGTGGCGGCATCGTCGAGCGGGATGTTCTCGAACGCAAAGTTCTCCTGGCCCTTGTGGCGCTTCATGATGAACTCGCGCGCGATCTCCAGGATCGTCAGCGTGGCCAGCCCCAGAAAGTCGAACTTGACCAGGCCGGCGGCCTCCACATCGTCCTTGTCGTACTGGCTCACGGCCGAGTCGCTGCCCGGCTGCTGGTAGAGCGGGCAGAAATCGGTGAGCTTGCCTGGTGCGATCAGCACGCCGCCCGCGTGCATGCCGACGTTGCGGGTCATGCCTTCGAGGCTTTGCGCCATCTCGATCAGGTTTTTGACGTCTTCCTCGCGCTCGATGCGCTCGGCCAGCATCGGCTCCATCTCGATGGCGTAATTGTTCTTGTCGCCTTCCTTTTTAGGGTTGGGCGGGTACTGCAGTGTGACCGACATGCCCGGCTTGTTCGGGATCAGCTTGCTGATGCCGTCGCAAAAGGTGTAGCTCAGGTCCATCACCCGGCCCACATCGCGGATGGCCGCACGCGCGGCCATGGTACCGAAGGTGGCGATCTGGCTGACCGCGTCGCGGCCGTACTTTTCCTTGACGTACTCGATCACCCGGTCGCGGTTGGTCTGGCAAAAGTCGATATCGAAGTCGGGCATCGACACCCGCTCGGGGTTCAGGAAACGTTCGAACAGCAGGTTGTACTGCAGCGGGTCCAGGTCGGTGATCTTGAGCGCGTAGGCCACCAGCGAGCCGGCTCCCGAGCCCCGGCCCGGCCCCACGGGGCAACCGTTGTTCTTGGCCCACTGGATGAAGTCGCCCACGATCAGGAAGTAGCCCGGGAAGCCCATCTTGAGGATGGTGTTGAGTTCGAACTCCAGCCGCTCCACATAGCGCGGGCGCTGGGCCTCGCGCTCGGCTTCATTCGGGTAGAGGTGGACCAGGCGCTCTTTCAGGCCCTCGTGCGAGACGTGGCGGAAATAGTCCTCCACCGACAGGATCTCGCCGTTGACCGGCGGGATCGGGAAGTTGGGCAACTGCGGCTTGCCCAGCACCAGCGTGAGGCTGCAGCGCTTGGCGATCTCCAGCGTGTTGGCCAATGCGCTGGGCACGTCGGCAAACAGGGCCTGCATTTCAGCTGCCGACTTGAAATACTGCTCGCGCGTGAAACGGCGCACGCGACGCGGGTTGGCCAGGATTTCGCCTTCGGCAATGCAGACACGGGCCTCGTGGGCTTCGTAGTCATCCGCAGCCAGAAACTGCACCGGGTGCGTGGCCACCACTGGCAGGTGCAGGCGGGCGGCCAGCTGCACCGCGGCCTGCACATGAGGCTCGTCTTCGGGGCGGCCGGCACGTTGCAGCTCCAGGTAAAAGCGGTGCGGAAAAACCGAGGCCAGTTGCAGCGCCAGATCGGCGGCCTTGTCGGCATCACCTTGGACCAGCGCCTGCCCCACCGGGCCGGCCTGCGCACCCGACAACAGGATCAGTCCCTGCGAAAGCTCCTGCAACCATTCCAGCTTAATGACCGATTGCGCCTTGACGACATTTTTTGTCCAGCCGCGGGCCAGCAATTCACACAGATTGAGGTAGCCCTGCTTGCTTTGCACCAGCAGGATGACGCGAGAAATTTGGGCCAGATCGCCCGCCAGGCCTTCGAGCTGAACTTCCGCACCCAGGATGGGTTTGACCCCTTTTCCGCGACCTTCCTTGTAGAACTTGACACCACCAAACAGGTTGTTCAGGTCGGTGATGGCCAGGGCCGGCTGTCCGTCTTTGGCTGCCCTCTTGACGACATCGTCGATGCGGCAGGTGGCGTCGACGATGGAAAACTCGGTGTGAAGGCGCAGATGGACAAACATGGCAGGCATTTTAGGCCGCCGCCCCTCAGTCCCTCAGGACATGCAGCACCTCAGAGCGAAATTCTCGGCTGTAAAGAATCAGGACCACCAGTGCCGTGGCCAAGACCAGCGCCAGCGGTGAAAAAAACCAGGCCATGGCCGCAAAGGAGAAGTAGTACGCCCTCAAACCGTCATTGAAGGTGTCGGCAGCCGCCCCTACCAGATGCCCTGCCCGCTCGGCCATGGCCTCGCGGTCGTTCTGGCCCGAGGCAAAGGTTTCAGGCGGTGGCATGGCCCCGATCAGCAGGGCCACAAAGGTGTATTGCCGCATCGACCACGAAAACCGGAAAAAGGCATAGACAAAAATACCGATCAGCACCAGCACCTTGAATTCGAACACCAGCAGCGGGGTTTGCTGGGCAAAGGGAATTTCACGCACCAGCTCGGCCGCCTTGTCGGTGGTGCCCAGCAGGGCAAACAGACCACCGATGATGATGATGCTGGTCGATGAAAAAAACGAAGGTGTGGTCGAAAGGTTCTGCGTGATCAGGCCGTCGAGCATGCGCGGATCACGGGCGGTGGCCTGCAGCATCCACTGGTGGCGCAGGCGGTTGGTGCTGGCCAGCAGGGTCTGCTGACGCTGACTGCCGGTTTTGGAAAACCAGGCATAGCCGACCCACAGACTGAAAAAGCCCAGCAGGGCCAGCCAATCGGCCCAGGGCAGCATGGAGATGATTTTCATGCACGCATGCTACCCGAGGAGGCATCTGCGGTTTGTGGGAGCGCCCCCTGTGCGTGAATGGCGATGGGTCTGTTGTGTTAGCACTCGGCCGAAGGGGCAGACTCCCACAAAACCGGATCAGCCGCGGGTCTTGGCCGCCACAGCCGCCACGCGCTCGCCGAACTTCACGGCCGTGTCCACATCGCCTTGCGGGATCTTGTCAGCACCGGCATCCGAAGGCGCCTGCACCAGCAGACCGACCGAGCCGCCGAGGTTGTTGACGTCATTGCGGGTAGCGGCGCTGGAGTTGGCCGGAGCCATGCCCAGACTGATCCACAGACCACCATGCTGAGCGGCCAATGTGTTCAGATACGCCAGGGTCATGCCCTTGT
>Ga0255170_1000785_pt1 | contig 10526 bp, 9 predicted proteins | sample Atl_Yuk_RepA_8d_FD_186015 | JGI IMG/M metagenome (GOLD analysis project Ga0255170, IMG submission 186015) | Freshwater microbial communities from Altamaha River, Georgia, United States - Atl_Yuk_RepA_8d | ecosystem: Environmental > Aquatic > Freshwater > River | place: USA: Georgia | collected...
CATAAGCAGATCTGGTGGCCGCAGCTGAAACCACAAATGTCCATAGCCAACCGCAAGGCAAAAGAAAACTAAAAAAACCAAGAAAGAATCCCGAGTTCTGAAATTTTTTGTAAAAGCCTCCGAAGATTTCTGGAGTTTTAAACTGTTTATGTGTGTTAAATGCCATAAAAATAAGTAAGAAACTTAATCCAATTACAGAAAGATATTTTAGCCAACTATAGGACTGAAAAAAAATGCCCATGACTGATCCAGCGCTGGCTCCTGCTGCGGTATACGAAATTAAGCGGCCAAGCTGATATGTTTTGAGCTGTTTTTTTGCTGCCAAAAAACAAGCCATTGGGCCACACATTACTCCGCAGTGCCAACTTCCGATAAGGCCAGCGGTAAATATTGAGCTGCATAATACTAAAAGTGATTTGTCCATTTTAATTCGCCGGCCCTAGCAATTCGGCTTCTAAAGTCCGACTGAAGTCTTTTTCATTTTCCGAATCAAAAATTGTTAATTTAATTTTGAGTTGAGGTTTGAATTCTGTCCGACTGATTTTTGCAAAAACATGCCATTCTCGAAATTCTTTAGGTTTTAAAGTAATTTCATTTTGTGCTTTAATAAGTTCAATCATTTCGTGATTTTCAGTTCTGAGTTTATATTTTCGAATAGCAAAGCTTTGATTCGTAACATGAATTTTGAAATGATTGATGATGTCTGCTTCAGAAGCTTTAAAAGGTTCGTCTTTAGCTCTGACTAAAAATACCTCTGAATGTTCTAGGTTTATGAGGTTATAGCTTAAGCCAACAATACACAATAGTATCGCCACTAAATATAATAATGATCTTGGTTTAGTTAACTTAATAGGTTGATCGTCTAATGTTTTGTATTTGATGAGACCTTTTGGCTTTTCGACCTTTTCCATAATTTCATCACAGGCATCAATGCAGGCTGTGCATGCGATACATTCCATTTGCAAACCATTTCTGATATCAATTCCTATAGGACATGCTGAAACACAACGATTACATTTAACACAATCAGCCTCACGTTTTTCTTCATAAGCAACAGCGAGTGAGTTTTTGTCTAATAGAAGACCTTGTATGCGCCCGTAAGGGCACATAATTGTGCAGAACTGTTCACGAAACCAACCAAAATCAAATAAAAATAAAGCAGTAAAAAACTGTGCAACAATAAATACGGTCATGTTAGCTGAAGGACCATCCTCAATAATTTGAATAAATGATTTAGCGCCAACAAAATAAGCTAGAAAACTATGTGCAATAAGAGATGAAGCGAGAGTAAATAAAATCCATTTAACGATTTTTTTTGTAAATGTAGAAACTGTCATTGGTTCAGTTTGCATTTTTCGTCGATTTAAATAGTTTCCTTCGACGAAATACTCGATTCTGCGAAATACTCCATCAATAAAAACAGTCTGTGGACAGGCCCAGCCACACCAAACTCTACCCCAAACTGTTGTGACAAATGCAAGTGTAATAGCTCCACCGAAAAGAAGAAAGAATATAAGTGGAGCATTGTGAGCACGAAACAAAAAACCGAAAATATAAAATTCCCTTTGAGGAATATCCAGTAGAATAGACTGCATTCCGTTGATTGTTGTCCACGGGGTAGCTAAAAAAACAAACATCAGCAAGACTTGAACCTTAGTTCGCCAGTCACGGTAGAAACCTTTGACTTCAGCCGGCTGCAAGTACAACCGGTTGCCGTGTTCATCAATACTTGAAAGGATATCTGCCGATATTTGTTTTTTTGCCATAAAAGTTCCTTAAAAAACCTAACAGAAATTAATTATTTGAAAAATAATCCTCAATAATTTTTCCTTCAGCTGGTTTTGCGTTCGCCGGATTTGTGTTTTTCTTAGATAAAATAAATGCTGTTGCTTTTTTGATTTCATCATCAGTCAACAATCCTGTCCATGGTGGCATACCTTTAGCAGGAACACCAGTTTGTATAATATGTGCCACAGACTTAGCTTTACCGTCGCCGTTAATCCACGAATTATCTGTTAGGTTTGGACCAATTTTACCTTCTAAATTATCACCATGGCAAACAGCGCATTTTCCAGCATAAACGATTGATCCAGCTTTCAAACTGTCCGGTGATTTAAGTTCTTTTAAAACATCAGCTTCTGTGATTTCACCAGTATTAGAACCAGAATCTTTTTTAATTTGTTCAATCTGGGCCATAGACTCTTTAAGTTCGTCTTGAAGAGTTGGTCCACCAGCAACTTCGTAATGTAAATAATAAATGAATGCAAATACGACAGTTAAGATAAAAGTCCACAGCCACCAATTAGGAAGTGGATTGTCATGTTCAATGATACCATCATATTCATGGTAATGTTGTTCTTGATCGTTTTTATTGTTATCGCTCATTTTTAACCTCGATATCTTCTTGTAGTGGCATATTAGAGTACAATTCGACCTGTTTAAAACTCATTGATATAGCTTTTATTCCTATAATCAAAAAGTAACCTAAAAAAATCATCATCGCGATGACTGTTAGATGTGTGTCTGTAAATTGTGATAATGCAAGTTGTTTCATATTATTGTCCTGTTGTGTTCAAGGCAGAAGAAGAGTTTTTATTTTTTTGTTTTTGCCCAAGTGCCTGTAAATAAGCAATCAATGGAATAATCTCTTTTTTCTCTAATCCAGCAGGTGCTCCAGCAGATTCTAAATTTTTAGCGATTTCAATTGCTTCTTTTTGAGCGACGATGTCTGCATCACCAACGGTTTTGTCGTCGTAAGGCACGCCAAGCATTTTTAAAACAGATAATTCTTTTCTGATTGTTGAGTAATCCGCATTTTTAACAACCAACCACGGATAATTTGGCATAACTGAGTCTGGATTGATTGAGCGTGGATTAATCATGTGCTGATAGTGCCACATGTCGGGATATTTTTTCCCTACGCGTGCTATATCAGGACCAGTACGTTTTGACCCCCATTGAAATGGGTGATCCCACATAGAGTCCTCAAGGGTCGAAGCCGGACCATAGCGTAAAACTTCAGAAGCCATAGGGCGAATTTGTTGTGAGTGGCAAACATAGCAACCTTCGCGAATATAAATACCGCGACCAACAAGTTCTAAAGCGCTGTATGGCTCTGTAGTTTGTTCCGGGTTAACGTATTTATGCATAGAGAGTGTGGGGTAAATTTCAATAACAGATCCAACTAAAATGGCTGCAATTGTTAATACTGTAAAGACAAATCCAAGTCCTTCAAGTTTTCTGTGAGTTGTTGTTGGTTGTTCATCCCAACCTGTTTTAGTCACTGCAACAACTTTATTTTCCTGAGTAGCAGGTGCTGATTTTATTGTTTTATATATATTATAAACAGTAATAAGAAAGCCAACGATAAAAAATAAACCACCGATTGCACGAACCCAATACAGTGGTAATATTTTTGTTACTGTTTCGACGAAATCTGGATAAACAAGACGGCCTTGGCTATCTATCGCTCTTAACATAAGACCTTGAGTAATACCCGCAGTCACCATTGATGTGTAGTACAAAACAATACCTGTCAATGAAGTCCAGAAAGAAGTTTCAGCCAATTTTTCTGAGTATAATTGTGTATTCCATAAACGTGGAACTAGCCATAAAAACATACCCATTGACATAAGTCCATTCCAACCTAAAGCTCCTGAGTGAACATGACCGATAATCCAATCAGTATAGTGTCCTAATCCAGATACGGATTTGATTGATAATAATGGACCTTCAAAAGTACTCATTCCATAAAATGTTAAAGCGGCCACGAAAAATTTGATAATTGGGTTTTTGATCAATTCTTTAAATGCACCTTTTAATGTCATTAAACCATTGATCATACCACCCCAAGATGGAGCCCATAGCATGACAGAAAAAATCATACCTAATGTTTGGGCCCATTCAGGTAGTGATGTGTAAAGTAAATGATGTGGGCCAGCCCAGATATAAATGAAAACCAAAGCCCAAAAGTGAATGATCGATAAACGATAAGAGTAAATTGGTTTATTTGCAGCTTTTGGTACAAAGTAATACATTAATCCTAAAAATGGTGTTGTTAAGAAAAATGCAACTGCATTATGTCCATACCACCATTGAACTAAAGCATCTTGTATGCCTCCCCAAACTGGAAACGATTTTAAAGCAGTGATTGGAATTTCGATAGAATTAACAATATGAAGGACTGCTACAGTAACAATGGTTGCTATATAAAACCAAATACCAACATATAAATGTTTTTCGCGACGCTGTCTAAGAGTCATGAAGAAATTAACTGCGAAAACTACCCAAATTGCAGCGATAGCAATATCGATTGGCCATTCAAGTTCTGCATATTCTTTTGATTGTGTGTAACCTAGTGGCAAGGTAACTGCGGCAGCAACTATGATCAACTGCCAACCCCAAAAATGTATATTTGATAATGTGTCTGAAAACATTCTTGTTTTGAGAAGTCTCTGTGTTGAGTAGTAAATCCCAGCGAAGATTGTATTGCCTGCAAATGCAAAAATAGCCGCATTTGTATGTAGAGGTCTTAATCGACCAAATGTAATCCACTCTAAATTAAGATTGAAGCGCCAATTTGCCAACTGCAATGCTGCAATTAAACCAAATAAAAATGCTGCTGTTCCCCAGATGAGTGTGACGATGGTAAATTTCTTTACTATATCGTCATCGTAAACGATGTTGTCTGTCCTGTTTGAATTCATAAGTTGTTCTCCTTATTGTTTTGAATTTTTTTTGAATCTTGATCTAACATGCGCATCGAAGGTGTTGTGAGGTCGTCAAACTGACCACTCGATGTTGCCCAGAAAAAGGCGTATAAAAATCCGGCCCCTAAAACAAGCGCCATTGGAATAACTAATATAAGTACGCTCATTTTTTTCTCCAATCAATAAAACCAAATAAACTTGATAATAAAACTATAATAGTACTCATGGGCATGAGCACAGCTGCCCAGAATGGATTGATTAAACCAAAAAGTGCGCTCGTACCTGCAAGAATATTGTATATGAGAGCAAGTGCTAAATTTCTTTTAAGAGTGCGATCAGCTTGCAGGCCAATATTAAATAATTCCAAAAGTGGCTCAAGCCCACCTCTTAGAAAAAGAACATCAGAGCTATCAATTGTCAGATGTGAGCTGCCTTTAACTGAAATTCCGATATCGCTGGCACTTAATGCAAGAGCATCATTTAGGCCATCACCAATCATCATTGTTGAATGATATTTTTTGACAATTTCTTTTTTTTCTTCCGGATACAATTCACTAAATATAAAATCAGATTGAATACCACAAGCCTGGCCTTTTTGAAAAGCTCGAGATTTTTTATCTCCAGTAAGTAAGTAGCAGTTCAAATGACGGTTGCGTAATTTGTGAATAAGATCTTTAGACTCTTGTCGAAGTTCATCATTAAAATAAAGTCGGGCAACAGCCGTTCCATTTTTTAAAACAACAACTGCCAAATCATCTTCGTGCATATTCTCAGGTAGTGACTTTATTTCATAAGTATCGACCAAATCATGAACATCTGTTGGAATAACAACTTGTCCTCGTACCCCTGATCCAAAAGTTTCTTTAATATTTGTTAAAGATGGAGAAACATTAGTATTTTTCCATGCAGCTCTGAGGGCAAAAGCAACTGGATGGTAAGATTTTTTTTCTAATCCTAGAATGATTGATTTTAACTCTTCATTAATTTGATCTGGCCAAGTTTGAACGAGCGTAAGTTTTCCCTGTGTTAGAGTGCCAGTTTTATCAAAAAAGATATTTTTAATGTGGTTTAGTTTTTCAAATACATTAGCATTTCGAAGAGCAATCCCTTTATTTTGTGCTTTTTTAAACGCTATAGCCATTGTGAGTGGGCTACCAAAAGCCAAAGCGCAAGGACAAGCGACAACAATTAAAGCGAGGACGCGATTGAAAGATTCTTGGTAGGAGTGAAAATAACCCCAACCTATAAAATATAAACCAGCAACACTAAATACAGCTGTAACAAGTCTCTGAGCTAGTTTGTCAGATAAGTTAATATAATTATTTTTAATAAAGAGATGATCTTGAGTTTGCGTTAATAGTTTATTGAGCTGAGAGCCTTGCATGGTTGATACAGCTTGAATCAAAATGGATTCAGACAGGTTTTTAAATCCAGAGTAGACTTGCAATGCCTCAGTAAACACTTGTGGCATGGATTCACCATTGTAGTATGAAGTATCAATCAATGCTTTAGGAGAAATCAAAACTCCATCAACGGGGATCATTTGATCAGGAGCAACTTTAAAGACATCTCCAACCTTTATTTGTTCAGCAACTATAGGTGATTGATCTAAAAGTGTGTATTTTTGATTGACTAAGCTTGAACCCAATCTGACTGGAGATAAATAATACTGTTGTGTCATTTTCACAAAATACCGAGCCAACAATATTAAAAAAATAAAACTGGCCGTTGAGTCAAAGTAGAAATCATTTGATCCAATAAAAAGATTGTAAGTTGAAAAAGCAAAACTTGAGACCAGTGCGATGACTATAGGTAGGTCGATATGAATCACTCTGTATTTGAGTGCATTCCACGCCCCAAAATAAAAACTTTGGGCTGAGTAGAGTAGTAAAGGTAAAAATAAAACGAGATTCATCCATCTAAAAAACTGTAAGGCTATGCCATCAGCTCCGGCATAAATAGCAAATGCAAAAATCATAAGATTTCCGGCCACAGCGCCAGCGACTGCAATTTTTTTAAGATCATCTCGATTTTTTAAGTTTCGAGATTTACTTTCTAAATCTGTTTTTTTAATGAGATAAGCTTGATATCCAAGATCTTCAATGAGTTTTGCAACTTGCGATAATTGCCCTTTGTCAGTGAGTTCGACCGTTAATAGATTCTGACCAAAGTTGACTCGGGCCAATTTACAATCAGGATAGAAATCAGGTATTTTTTCAATAAGGTGAACACAACTAGAACATTGCAAGTTTTCAATAAAAAAATGATATTGGTTATCATTTATAAAGGTTTGCGCGTAATCCGGTTTATCTAGGTATAAGTAAGGATTTGATTCTTTGTGGTCTTTGACAAATGCAAAATCAGAATCAAGCTTTTCACAAGCGGCGCAGCAATAGCGCTGACCACCAATTGTATTGGTTCCGCAATATTGACAATGCTGGATGCTCTCGCCTAAACTAGTTTTTGTTTTTTCCATAACTCTTCAAGCATAAATATGACATGCTAAAAGCACTAGAGTTATGATCTATGTCATAAACAAAATAGAATTATTTATTCATCAGTCCAGATCTGTTTAAAATTTTGATGTTTCGACCTTCTGTTTGATCGATAAATCCAGCTTTTTCAAACTGAGCTAGGGTGCGAATGACACTTTCAGGAGTAGTGCCCGCCCATTCGGCAATTTCTTTTCGGGTCCAGTTTTGGTGTTCAAAATGATCTTGTAGATAAATAATAGCTTCTGCGACTCTTTGTGGGACATCTTTATCCATTTGATCTGTCCATTTTGAATCAGCCAGCTTTAAATCTTCCGAGAGTGCCTTCATAATTTGAAAGCTAGCCATTGGAAATTTACTAAAAATATCCATGACCACATTTTTTGGAATAAAACAAACAATCGAACTTTCGACAGTTGTTGCCGAAACATTGTATTTTTCGTTAGTAAATAAAGATTGATAACCGATAGCATGACCAGCACCAACGTATCTGACTGTGTGAGCTTGTCCAGATTCTGATACAGCTTCTAATTTAACAAGACCTTCGGACACAGTATATAAACCGAGTGGATCGTTGCCTTGGTAAAAAATGGTTTGGTGTGGTTTGTACGTTGTTTTAATTTTAGCAGCATCCAGTAGTGCTAGTACATCCGAGCTTACCGAGCAAATAATATTGTGATCTTTATGTCCACATTTATGACATGAGCTAAGTTCTCTTAAATTAATAACGGATGCTGCTTTCATTATAAAAACCTTGTATTTATGGCTTAAGATTTTAGCAAAATAATTTAATTCATAAAAGGATTAAATATAATTTTATAATAATTATGCTCTTTTAGTTTTTTTCCCTACAGTTTTTTTTGTAGTAACTTTCTTTTTGGCTGTTTTTTTAGTTTTAGTTTTAGCTAAAATCATCTTTTCGATTTTTAACCTTTGAGCTTGGGCTTTAGCTTTGTAAGTTTTAAAGTTTTTTTCAACTTCGTCAGCAGATTTTTTAACTTGAGCGACAACCTTAGTGACTTCTTTTTGTAAATCATTTTCGGCAGCCACTACTTTTTTTGCGAGCTCTTTATATTTTTTTACAGCTTCATCGGCAGATAGTTTTTGAACCTTATTTTGGATATCATGACTAACTGCTTGAACTTCAGCAATCACTTGTTTAACTTTGTCAGTATGAGCAATTTTCTGAATTAAATTTTGAATTTTGCCTAATGCCATAGTTTTCTCCTCGTTACCGATTTGTTTGAATAGACTTAATTAATCATGAAAAGTGATAATTATAAAGTAAAATTAAATTTATCAACCAATGCTCCGGGAACTTTCATAGCACCTAAATTTCTTTTTTGATATGTTCCTATGTCCACAAAAATAGAACTTTGCTCAGTTAATTCAATGAGTTGTGAGCCAAATATATTATAGAGTGATTCGTCAAATCTCAGATCTTGAATTGGTCCAACAATTTCACCATTTTCAACCCAGAAACATGCAAATCGCGTCATACCAGTTATACGGGCCGACTGAATATCACTGTAGTTAATGTAATGTAAGTTTGAAATATAAATTCCAGTGTTAAGTTCCTGTAAAGCTTGATCGGCATTCATTGAGCCCGAAAGAAGCTCAATTGAACGAGGTATCTCGCGAACATCTGCATTATTTGAATTTAGACCAAACTCTTGAGCTGTTGCTGAACTTGTTAAAAATTGTTTTAAATGTCCATGCTCAATAAGCTTGATGTGGGGTAAACTGAGTTCACCAATAGAGTTGAATTCAGGAGTTAATCCAAGTTCAAAATTTTCTAAAATTGTCACTTTTGGTGAAAAGAATAATTGCTTTTCAGCTAGTTTTTTTAAAGGAGCAACGCCTTTTTTGTAGTTGCCTTGACTGAACGATCCCCAAGACATTGTTCCTAAAATTTCTGCTACAGCCATGGGTTCAAGATAGACACGGTATTGTCCACGCGGAATTTTTTGAATTGGTTTCTTTAATAGAACAAGCTTATTTTTTGTTGCATACGCTTGGCTAGAAAAATTTTTTTCACTAAAATCATGTTCTGAATAATAGCCTTTGGCTGCAAGAGGACCACTATATAGAGAATAATCAAAAAAGAAAAAATCAGTTTCAAAAAAATGAAATTGCCCTTCAGAGTTGATCGAAGCTTGTCTAAGCGGCCCAGAACACCAAAGCCCCGCCAGATCGTCTTGCGAAAAATTTTTATAAATAATTTCAGGGATTTCGGTCACATTTGGGTAATTTGATTTTTTGATAACTTCAGAATGACCGTTGTTTTTGATTCTAAAAAACTGTGGGTTGGCATCAGTTAAAGGTAATTGCGTACGAGCTTCTAAAATCAAATTATGAGCAGCGTCTAGGTCTAATGACTCATTAAGAGTTAAATTTAGACACATTTTAATTAAACGTTGGTCTTTGTGTAATTGGAGTGTTAGTTCGTGTTGATGAACTTGTGTGTTCTGCCTGACTTTTGATTGGTTGAATCTGATAAAAGTACTTTCTTCTGAATGTAAGAACAAACTGAGCTGTTCATTAGATTCAAGTAATTTAAAAATATTTTGTGATAAATTGTGAATGTAATTTTTAATCATTTTAGCCACCAAAAACTTCTATATTATTAAAAAGTGCATACGGAGATGAGTGACCAACTCGAATAATCTGGCTTGGTTCACCTTTTCCACAGTAGGGTGATCCGTATGTTTCGACACTATCTTTTTGTGAAAGTGCTTTTAGGCTATTCCAGAATGGTACCGTAACGCCTCTATAGTTTGGATTTTTAAGAGTTTTAGTTATGCGGCCGTTTTCAATCAGTTGTCCATATTCGCAACCGAATTGAAATTTACGACGATAGTCATCTATAGACCATGAACGATTGGCGTGCATGATAACTCCTCGTTCAGTTTGCGAAATCATTTCAGCAAGTGTTGATTGACCACCTTCAAGATTAATATTAGCCATTCGATCAATTGGCGGTCTATTCCAAGAACTTGCACGTGAATTCGCAACACCAGTTATTTTGTTTTCAAAAAGTCTTTGGCTGCGGTATTGGCTTTCTAAACTGCCGAGTGCAGCTTGTAAAACGCCATCTTTGATCAGGTATTGCTTAATCGCTTTATTGCCGACTTCATCGAATACATAGCTTGACATTTCATTCTCAGAGTTCGGATCAAAAACGACATTCATGATGGGGCTACCATACTGTAATTGACCAAAATCAGTTGGTTGAACAAAACTCCAACCTGCAAAATTACGTTCGTCACCTAAGATGCGATCAAGTTCAAGTGGGTGGCCGATTGATTCATGAATTTGTAAAAGC
>Ga0255170_1000804_pt1 | contig 10295 bp, 6 predicted proteins | sample Atl_Yuk_RepA_8d_FD_186015 | JGI IMG/M metagenome (GOLD analysis project Ga0255170, IMG submission 186015) | Freshwater microbial communities from Altamaha River, Georgia, United States - Atl_Yuk_RepA_8d | ecosystem: Environmental > Aquatic > Freshwater > River | place: USA: Georgia | collected...
GACAAGCCGCGCTACGCCGCTGGCGCCCTTGGCCCCACCCCAAAGACCGCCAGCATCAGCCCCGATGTGAACGACCCGGGTGCCCGCAACATCACCTTCGAGGAACTGCGCCACGCCTATTACGAGCAGGTCGAGGCCCTGGTCGAAGGCGGCGTGGACGTGCTGCTGGTCGAGACGATTTTCGACACACTCAACGCCAAGGCCGCGCTGTTCGCGATCGACGAGTATTTCGAAAAGAGTGGCGAGCGTCTGCCCCTGATCATCAGCGGCACCGTGACCGACGCCTCGGGCCGCATCCTGAGCGGCCAGACCGTCACCGCCTTCTGGCACAGCGTGCGCCACGCGCGCCCGCTGGCCATTGGTCTGAACTGCGCGCTGGGCGCCGCGCTCATGCGCCCCTATGTGCAGGAGCTGAGCAAGGCTGTGGGCGACGAGGCCTTCATCAGCTGCTACCCCAACGCCGGCCTGCCCAACCCCATGAGCGAGACCGGCTTTGACGAAACGCCGGATGTCACCAGCCGCCTGCTGCACGAATTTGCGGCCGAAGGCCTGGTCAACATCGTGGGCGGTTGCTGCGGCACCACGCCCGAGCACATCGGCGCGATCGGCCAGGCCGTGGGCCCGCTGGCGCCGCGTGCCGTGCACAGTGGGTTCTTCTACCGCGAAGCGGCTTGAGTTTTGAGCTGGCCGCACCGGTGCATCATTTGCGCCGGTGGTCGGAAAGCTGCAGATCGTCAATGGCCGGCACCAGTGCCATCACCGCGAGCAGCAGTGCAATCGGCAACGTGAAGGCGTAGCCTGCGAACTTGAAGCCCAGCGCGCCGGTGATGCCGCCCACCAGAAAGCACGACAGCAGGCCACCCAGAACTTTGAGCCGCTCCCGATCGGCACGCACCTTCAGGGGGATGTGCGGGTCACGGTTCCAGTACAGCAGTTTGCCCAGCTCAATGCCCAGATCGGTCACGATGCCCGTCATGTGGGTGGTGCGGATGACTGCATTCGAGAGTTTGGTGACGATGGCGTTCTGCAGGCCCATGATGAAGCACAACAGCACCACGGTGAAAGGCACCAGCAGGGTTTCAAAGCGGGCCAGCTGAGCGCCCAGCAGCCCAAAGCACAGGATCAGCGCGGCTTCGAGCAGCAGCGGCAGCGCGTATTCGCTGCTGAGGTCTTTGCGCCGCGCAAAATTGATGAGCAGCGCGCAGGTCATGGCCCCGCACACAAAGGCCAGCACCGCCACAACGCCATCCACCACCAGGTCCAGCTGCCCCAGCACCAGCTGGTCGGCCACGTTGGAAACCATGCCGGTCACGTGCGAGGTGTACTGCTGCACCGCAAGAAAACCGCCGGCATTGATGGCGCCGGCCACAAAGGCCAGCACCAGGCCGAGTTGCCGGTTGGCGGCGGTGCTGCGCTGGCGGCCGATCAGAAAGCGTGCGTAATGGGCGGGCATGGACCGACTTTAGCGCAGCGCCGTTTACAGATTCTGGATGTGTGAGCCGATCAACTTAAAAGCACCCGAAGGCATTTGCCTGACAGTTGCCGAGGTCAATGTTTTGCTCGATCCTGACCCACATATGAACGAAGGCGGTCACAACTGATTGCGCAAACTTTGCTGCCAGATATGCCGATACACCAGCTGCGCCACCTCCGCTTTGTCATCTGTCGTGTAAGGCGGCTCAGGCAGTGACAGATACACCTGATCGAGGATAAAGCTTTCAACCTCGGCCTGGGTCTGCTCCTTCTCTGTCCAGCGATCCAGTGGGGCAATGATGGCCAGCACCCCCTCCAGCAAATCGCGGCTGGCTTGCTTGATGCGCTCACGCTCGGTCTTGTTCAGATCACCACGCTGCACCAGATCAAACAGGGCCAACTGCTCTTCGCTCAAGCCCTCCTGCACGGCGCGTTGTTGCTCCACGTCCAGCGCCGCCAGCACATCGGTCAGCTTGGCAAAAGTGTCTTCAATCGTGGCGCGGTCCTTGTCCTGGTTGTAGGCAGCGATGATTTCCTGGTACTTCTTTTCGTAGTTCATGCGCAGCGGGTTTTGCGCCAGCATCTGGGCCAGTTTTTCTTCCACGATCTGGCGAATGTCTTCAATGGCCGTGGCTTTGCGCTTGACCTTGCTGGCGAACTCGTTGCGCAGCTTTTCCATGTTGATCTGCGACAAATCCACCCGCAGACCACTGGCTTGGTCGTCACCGGCCGCGTGGGTGGCAATGGCTTCGTTGACGATGCGGCGCAGCTCTTTGAGCAACTCGCTCACATCGGCCGTGTCGCGCCGCTCGCTCAGCTTTTTGTAAATCGCTTCGATGTTGTCGTGCCGCTCGGCGTAGACCAGGGCTGACGGCTCCACCAGCAGTGCCTTGAACCGGGCAAACACCACCCGCGCCAAAATTTCGTAGCGGCGCTTGGTCTCGTCGCTCGTGTACACCGCCTCCACCGCATCGGCCAGCAAGCCAATGCGCGTGAAACCCTTGGTGCCATGCAAGCGGTTGGCATCAAAGCCCAAGCTCAGCAAATGCGCTTCGGTCACCGCAATCGCATCGGCCAATGCCGCCACCCGCTCCTCGATAGGGGCCACGATCTCGGCCTCGCCCCCATCGTCACCCAGCGCATATTGCGCCAGGGCTTCGCGCAGGCTTTTGAGCATGCCGTTGTAGTCGACGATCAGGCCAAAGTCCTTGCCCGGGTACACCCGGTTGGCGCGTGCAATCGCCTGCATCAGCGTGTGCGCCCGCATGGGCTTGTCGATGTACAGCGTGGACAAACTTTCCACGTCAAAACCCGTGAGCCACATGGCGCACACGACCGCCACGCGAAACGGATGCTTGGCATTCTTGAACGCCGTCTCCACATCCACACGCTGGCCATCGGCGGTTTCAAAACCCAGCTTCATCACCTCGCGGTGCGGGATGATGTCAAAGCCCCATTCCTTGAAGTCGGCCACCTCGTTTTGGGCCTCGCTGATGATCAGCTCGATGATGGTCTCGTCCATCCAGTTGGCTTGGGCCAACAGCCTGTCACGCTGCGCGTGCAATTGCTGTCGGGCTTCGTCATCGGCTGCGGCATGAATCGCGTTCAGCTTGCGCTGTGCCTGGGCACGTATTTCTGCTGCGTGCGCTTTCCATTTGGGGGCAATCAGCTGCAACATGCGGGCGCAAGTGATCTTGTCCACACACACCAGCATGGCCTTGCCCGCCTCCCAGCGGGTGCTGCAATGCGTCACAAAGTCGGTGGCGATGCGCTCCAGCCGCTCATCGGCGGTGATGACTTCGTAGTCCTTGCCCAGCAGTTTTTCCAGCAAGGCTGTTTGGTCTGCGTCCAGATTGGCAGCGTCCACAGCGGCGGCGATCTTGTCGTTCAAATCCAGCTTGGCCAGTCCCAGCTTTTCGCCACGGTTTTCATAAACCAGCTTGACGGTGGCGCCGTCTTCTTCGCTGCGCTTGAAGTCGTAGCGCGACACATACTCGCCAAAAATGCGCTTGGTCAGGTGGTCGTGCTTGAACAGCGGCGTGCCCGTGAAGCCAATGAAAGCCGCGTTGGGCAGCGCCATGCGCATGTTGCGTGCCAGCTTGCCCGACTGGGTGCGGTGCGCCTCGTCCGACACCACAATGATGTCGTCGCGCTCGCTGTACGGCGCATCGGGCGCAACGTCCTGATTGAACTTGTGGATCAGGCTGAACACAAAGCGGTGGTTTTCGGACAGCAGGCGCTGCAACTCACGGCCCGAGCTGGCACGCGGCGTTTGCTCGTCGGCCACGCCACAGCCAATGAAAGTCTTGTAAATCTGGCTGTCCAGATCGTCCCGGTCGGTCATGAACACAAAGGTGAAATTGCCCGGCACCGTGCGCAGCACCTTCTCGGCAAAAAACGCCATCGAATACGACTTGCCACTGCCCTGCGTGTGCCACACCACGCCCAGGCGGCCCAGGTCCGGGTGCGCCCGCTCGATGATCTGCAGGTATTGCGGAGGTGGCTCTGCGGCTATCGGGTACGTCAATTCAGGCTCATTGGCCGCCGTGCTCAGCGCAGCGGGCGGCAGCTCCACCGTGCGGTGCGTCAAGCGCTTGCCCGTTGGAAAATCGCGCTTCAAAGCCTCTTGCCGAATGACCGAATCCACCGCCTGGTTCACGCCCAGATACTGGTGGTTGCGGGCCACCACCTTGCGCGTGTGGCCCGCCTTGCTGGCGTCAAACAAGATGAAGTTTTCCAGAATGTCGAGCAAACGGTCTTTGGCCAGCATGCCATTGAGCAGCACCTCGGCGGCCACGTTGCCCACATCCTTTTCGTTCAGGCGCTTCCATTCGCCAAAGTGCTCCCAGGTGCTGGTGATCGAGCCAAACCGTGCGTTGTGCCCGTTGCTCACCACCAAAAACGCGTTGTGGTGAAAAGCGTGCGCCACCACGTTCTCGTCCATGTAGTCGCGCAAATTGCCGTCAAACCCGGCGCGGATGTTTTTGTAAACCGCTTTGAGCTCGATGAACACCAGCGGCAAACCGTTGACGAAGCACACCAGATCTGCCCGGCGGTTGTAGTTGGGCGTGCGCAAGCCCGTGAGCTTGAGTTCACGCACCACCAAAAAGCGGTTGTTGGCCGGGTGGCGAAAGTCGATGACTTGGGCCTGCGTGTGGCTCAGCTGGCCTTGCGCATTCTTAAAACTCACCGGCACGCCATCGCGCACCAGCTTGTGAAACGCCTGGTTGTGTTGCAGCAGCGAACGCGAAAAATCGTGGTGCGTCAGCTGCGTGACCGCGTCTTCAATGGCGGGCGGCGGCAGCTGCGGGTTGAGCCGCCCCAGCGCCTCGCGCAAGTCGCGCACCAGCACCGCCTCGCGCTCGCTCGTGCGCCCCAGCGTGCCGGTGGGGCCAAAGGTTTCCTGGTTCCAGGCGTACACGCTCTCCCAACCCAGCACCCGTTCCAGGTGCTCGGCAAAAGTGGCCTGCACCAGGCGGTCTTCACTGTGGATGTCGGTGTACGCCATGCTTTATTTCATTCGGTTCTTGGCTTGGATTTGGCTCAAATTTGGCTCATTCAACCCGATTTGAAATTTAAAAACCCGTTGAAAATCAATGAGTTAGGGTTTTCATCAAAGCCATTTGGCGCATCAATCCAGCAAACCTCATGCCGATTGAGCGCCTTTTGAGCCAAATGGAGACTACCACTTTTAACTACCTATCAAACGGTAGCGTGCACCATTGCGCTGGCCCGTCATGACCACCACCGATTGAGCGGTCAGTTCGGTCAGGGCGCGTTTCAATTGCGACCGGCTGACCTCTTGCCCAATGCGAAGACTGATCTCACCAATTTTCGAATCCGGGTAGCGCCGCAAGTCTTCGCGAATCAACTCTTGCAAGCGATGCGGCTCAATGCGGGCCAGCGTGGTGGGCTGTACCAGCTGGGCACCCTGCAACAAAGCAGGGTCGACGAAATAGCGGGTGCCCTGCGTGCGGCCCACGGTTTGCACCAGGGCCAGCGCAGGCAAGCGCCCCAGCCCACACACGAAGATTCTGGAGTCGGATCTTCAAGACATTCCGCTCAACAGCGAACGCACTGTAGTTGTGGGCGATGAGCAGGTCTCCTTGGCCCACGCCATTACCAAGGACTTCCAGATTGGCGGAATGCGCTATGTCCAGACAGCAGATGGGCTCCAATGGACTACCTCCATCGTGACGTTGAAAACCGAAGACAAGCATCTGCTGAGTTTGCAGGTCGTTTGTGAAGCCATGAATACTGCGGCACGACTTCCACCTCCCAAGAAGCCGTATTTCATTCGCCAAGCATTGAGTGAATTGGGCGGCGGCCTTGACGGTGAAATTCCTGTCACAGATCGTCCATTTCGCCTCGGCGAGAATGAGGCATCTGTTGCTGCTGCCTTGATTCTTGGTACCGCGAGGAACACGCTACCAATTGTCTATGTCAGCGCGGGCTTTCGTGAGGGCTATCTGGTAAATCCAGATGAGTTGGCGAAGTTCGTTTCGGGCATGGCCCACGTCGTTGTGGAGCCTTCTCGTGCGTTTTCTTTCGAAGTTAAAGGTTTGACGGAGGCAACGAACGTTTTCGGTGGCACGGTGGGTGTTTACTGGCCTAACTCTCATGCCCGAAGCGCATACTTTCTGGACGATGCGACGCCTAACCCGCGCACAGTACAGCTTCAAGTAGCGAAGGACATCAGAATCGCTCTGTCAAATCGTCGGCAGGTCACTCTGTGCACGTGGATAAATCTCAAGGAAGCAGTTGCGCGGAACCGCTTCGAGCAACTCAAGTCCGTAGGATCAACAGAACTTGAAGAGTATGTTCAAGCGTTTGACGCTGATTTGGCCGCCAAGCAGGCCCGGTTAGCAGAGGCTGAAGACGAAATCGCTCGATTGACTGCGGAGATTCGCCGACTGTCAGCAGCATCTCAGTCCTCAGCAAGCGGCCTCATCCAACGCGGGAATGAACAGGACCTGTATCAACACGAAATCGTGGACATCATTATTGATGCCCTCACTGACGCAAACCGCGTAGCGCGGGATGGAAGTCGTCGGCAGCATGTTCTTCAAGACTTGATAAAGGCCAACCCGGCCACGGGTGCGCGGCAAGCGCTTGAGGAGGAGATCAAGACACTCTTCAAGACCTATCAAGGCATGGATGCAAAAACGAGGAATGCACTCGCACGACTGGGCTTTGATCTCTCCGAAGATGGTAAGCACTACAAAGCTGTCTTTCAGGGTGACGGGCGCTACACGTTCTCCCTCTCGAAGACCAGTAGCGATCATCGTGCGGGAAAGAACTTAGCCAGCGACATTAATAACAAAATCTTCTAACTTCGCTTAATCTGACTCCCGTACATCGACCCTGCAAAGTCAGCAGATCATTTACAAAAAAAGCGCCCGAAGGCGCTTTTTTGTTGTGGGCGGCGAAGCTCACTTCTTCTTGCCCACGACCCGGATCATCTCCAGGCACTGCTTGGCGTAACCCCACTCGTTGTCGTACCAGGCGACGATCTTCATGAAATTCTTGTCCAGCGCGATGCCGGCGGTGGCGTCGAACACGCTGGCGCAGGGCTCGCCACGGAAGTCGGTGGAGACCACTTTCTCGTCGGTGTAGCCCAGGATGCCCTTGAGCGCGCCTTCGCTTTGCGCCTTCATTTCGGCGCAGACTTCTTCGTAGCTGGCCTCTTTTTCCAGCTCGATGGTCAGGTCGACCACCGACACGTCAGACGTGGGCACGCGGAAGGCCATGCCGGTGATCTTCTTGTTGAGTTCAGGAATCACCTTGCCCACGGCCTTGGCAGCGCCCGTGCTGCTGGGGATGATGTTTTCCAGAATGCCGCGGCCGCCGCGCCAGTCCTTGCGTGAGGAGCTGTCCACAGTGGCCTGGCTGGCGGTGGCGGCGTGCACGGTGGTCATCAGGCCGCGCTTGATGCCCCACTTGTCGTTGAGCACCTTGGCCACAGGGGCCAGGCAGTTGGTGGTGCAGGACGCGTTGGAGATGATGGCTTCGCCGGCGTATTTCTTGTGGTTCACGCCGTAGACGAACATGGGCACCGTGTCCTTGGACGGGGCGGAGATCACCACCTTCTTGGCGCCGGCCTGCAGGTGCATCTGGCTGGTGGGTTCGGTCAGGTAATGGCCTGTGCACTCGAGCACGATGTCCACGCCCATGGCGCCCCATTGCAGGTTGTGTGCGTCACGCTCGTGCGAGAGCTTGATCTTCTTGCCATTGACGATCAGTGCGTCGTCGGTGTGCTCCACCGTGCCATCAAAGCGGCCGTGCACGCTGTCGTACTTGAGCATGTAGGCCAGGTAGTCGGAGGGCTTGGGGTCGTTGATGCCCACGATCTGGATGTCGCTGTAGCCGTGCTTGAGCGCGGCGCGCAGGGCCAGGCGGCCGATGCGGCCGAATCCGTTGATGCCAACCTTGATGGTCATGGTGAGTGCCTTTGGAGGAAGTTACTGAACGGTTACGTAACCGGTTTGTAGACCATGGCCCTTTCACGAGCCTGATCCCGCAGCCCCCGTTGCCGGAGGCTGCGCCGGTCAGGAAATCAGGACTTGAGCAGGGCGGCGTGGACCGTGTCGGCCACGTTTTCTGCGGTGAAGCCGAAATGCTTGAACAGCACCGGGGCCGGGGCCGATTCGCCGTAGGTGTCGATGCCGACCACGGCAGCGCAGCCGTATTTCCACCAGCCGTCGGTGGAGCCCATTTCGACCGCCACGCGGGGCAGGCCGGCGGGCAGCACGCTTTGCTTGTATTCCACGCTCTGGCGGTCAAACACGCTGGTGCTGGGCATGGAGACCACGCGCACGCCGATCTTGCGCTCGGCCAGCAGCTTTTGCGCAGCCAGGGCCAGCTGCACTTCGGAGCCGGTGGCGATGATCACGCCGTGGGTCTTTTGAATGCCCACGCTCTCGGGCTCGGACAGCACATAAGCACCGCGGCTGATGTCGCCCAGATCGCTCTTGGGCGAATAAGCCAGGTTCTGGCGCGACAGGCACAGGGCGCTGGGGCGGTTCGCGTTTTGCAGAGCCACGGCCCAGGCCACGGCGGTTTCGGCCGTGTCGGCCGGGCGCCACACGTCCAGACCCGGGATCAGGCGCAGGCTGGCTACATGCTCGATCGACTGGTGCGTCGGGCCGTCTTCGCCCAGACCGATGGAGTCGTGGGTGAACACATGCACCACGCGCTGCTTCATCAGCGCGGCCATGCGAATCGCATTGCGGCTGTAGTCGCTGAACGTGAGGAAGGTGCCGCCGTAGGGGATGTAGCCGCCGTGCAGGGCCACGCCGTTCATGATGGCGGCCATGCCGAATTCGCGCACACCGTAGTTGATGTGGCGACCGATCTGGCCTTCAGCCGTTTTCACCACATCACCGGCCAGATCGACGCGCAAGGCCGGGGTGGACTTGGTGTTGGTCAGGTTGGAGCCGGTCAGGTCGGCCGAGCCGCCCAGCAGTTCGGGCACGGCGGCGGTGAAGGCTTCCAGCGCGATCTGGCTGGCCTTGCGGCTGGCCACGGTTTCGGCCTTGGTGTGGGCGGCGACCACGGCGTCGAACGCGACCTGGTTGAAGTTCTTGGGCAGTTCGCCCTTCATGCGGCGCACGAATTCTTTGGCTTCGGCCGGGAAGGCGGCCTTGTAGGCGGCAAAGCTGGCGTTCCAGGCGGCTTCGCGTTCGGCGCCAGCGGCCTTGGCGTCCCAGTCGGCGTACACCTCTTTGGGCACCTTGAAAGGCTCGTGGCTCCAGCCCAGCGCTTCGCGGGTGAGCTTGATTTCTTCGGCACCCAGCGGCTCGCCGTGGGCCTTGGCGGTGTTGGCGCGGTTGGGCGAGCCCTTGCCGATGGCGGTCTTGCAGACGATCAGCGTGGGCTTGTCGGCGCTGTGTTTGGCAGACGCAATGGCCTTGGACAGGGCCTCGGCATCGTGGCCGTCGACCGCGTCGATCACGTTCCAGCCGCAGGCGGCAAAGCGCTGGGGCGTGTTGTCGATGAACCAGGGGGCGACCTGGCCGTCGATCGAGATGCCGTTGTCGTCGTACAGGGCGATCAGCTTGTTGAGTTTCCAGGCGCCGGCCAGGGCCACAGCCTCGTGGCTGATGCCTTCCATCAGGCAGCCGTCACCCAGGAACACATAAGTGTGGTGGTTGACGATGGTGTGGCCGGGTTTGTTGAACTCGGCGGCCAGCATCTTTTCGGCCAGGGCCATGCCCACGGCGTTGGTGATGCCCTGACCCAACGGGCCGGTGGTGGTTTCCACGCCGGGGGTCACGCCCACTTCGGGATGGCCGGCGGTCTTGCTGTGCAGCTGGCGGAAGTTTTTCAGTTCCTCGATCGGCAGCTTGTAGCCCGTCAGGTGCAGCAGCGCATAGATCAGCATCGAGGCGTGGCCGTTGGAGAGCACGAAGCGGTCACGGTTGGCCCAGTGCGGGTTTTTCGGGTTGTGCTGCAGGTGATCGCCCCACAGCGCCACGGCCATGTCGGCCATGCCCATGGGGGCGCCGGGGTGACCGGAGTTGGCTTGTTGAACGGCGTCCATTGCCAGTGCGCGGATCGCATTGGCCATCTGTTGCTTGTTTGCCATGAGGGGCAGCTCCGGTCTGTAGATTCGGGAAAACCCCGGATTTTAACGGCCGTAGCCGCGTCCAAGGCCGTAACCGGAGTTACAGCTGAAGGCCTTCAGGTCATCCTCGGGCTTGACCCGAGATGTAATGGATGCCTCCCTCCCTGCGGGGACGAAGAAGGGGCATGCACAGGAGCGCGCTAGCTGTTTGAGGGTATGAAGCTTGCCGGGAAGGCGAGGTGGATCCTCGAATGGA
>Ga0255170_1000822_pt1 | contig 10099 bp, 10 predicted proteins | sample Atl_Yuk_RepA_8d_FD_186015 | JGI IMG/M metagenome (GOLD analysis project Ga0255170, IMG submission 186015) | Freshwater microbial communities from Altamaha River, Georgia, United States - Atl_Yuk_RepA_8d | ecosystem: Environmental > Aquatic > Freshwater > River | place: USA: Georgia | collected...
GCCGTGGTGCGCTCCGAAAACAAGGAGGACATTCACCGGCTGGCCAAAAAGTACATCCAAGCCCACAGCGTTATCCGCTCGGATGAATTACCGGGCTACAAGGCGCTGCCGTACGAGGGCTACACTCACCAAACGGTGAATCACTCTCTGGAGTTCTCGACCGATGAGGGGGTGAACCAGAATCAGGCTGAAAGCTACTTCTCCCGCATGCGCCGCGCTGTCATGGGCGTGTGGCACCGGATCACGCCCAAATACATGCTGGAGTACATGCAGGAAATCGCGTGGCGCGAGGACACTCGCCGCACCAACACGCAGCAGCAGCTGGTATCTATCGTCAAGATGGTCTTCGCTGCTGGCGTCTCAGTCGACTGGACAAACTACGGCCGCAAGGGGTACGGCCGGCGAGTCGATGACCTCAGTATTCCCGGCCTGACCTGATAGACCGCCCGCAAGCTGCGGGGCTGAATTCATCGCGGCGTTACCAACCCACCGCCAGACGGCGCGCATTTGCTTGGTTCTTTCGCAGCGACGCGATTCAAGGCGTTCAAGGACGCCACGCTTCATGAGGTCGCGACAGAGGTCCTTCGCCCGCTTTGTCACCACCCTCGATGGTGTCGATGCGTCGAAGTGGACACGCCACAAGTAAGCCTTCAATTCATCCGTTCCAATGCCTTGACCTGCACGAGACTGGAAGAAATGGATGACATCACGGATAACGCCACCATAAGGGCTGGTGGAGTGCCGCTCATTGAGCCGAATAGCCCGGATGTCATCGACATCAATCAGCGACAGCTCCTTAATTCTCTGATCACAATGAGCGATCGTCAAAGGCAATGCAATTCGCTCAGCCTCCAAGGCCTTTAGCTTCTCTCGAATTGCCTCGATCTCCAGCTCAACGGCCGGCAATCGGCCCGCAGCGTACGCTCGGGTCGAAATCAGCCGGTTCAAAATGTTTCCAAGTCGGTTCATTCCCCAACTTCATCACCTTTTGAACCGGCTGTCTTGTGCTGCAGATACTGAATAGCGCGGCCCTCAACAAAAAGCCCGCATCAGCGGGCTTTTTTTGCGTTCAGATGACCACTGAGCCGAGCATGGGCAGGGGGCCAGTCGCCGATTTCTGGTACCCCAGCATGAGGCGGCTGGCCCCCTGCTCCCCCTCTGCGGGTCTAGAAAAGCCGAATCAGCGGATCATCATCCCGCCATCGGCCACGATGGTCTGCCCCGTGACATAGCGCCCCGCCGGACTGGCCAGAAACACCGCCACCCCCCCAATGTCATCCGGCTCACCCATGCGCCGCAGCGGCGTCTCGTTGTTGTACTTGGCGCTCAGCACCGGGTCCTCGTGCAGGGCCTTCGCAAAATCGGTCTTGATCAGGCCCGGCGCGATGCAGTTGATGCGGATGTTGTCCGGCCCCCACTCGACGGCCAGATTGCGTGCCAGCTGCATGTCGGCCGCCTTGGAGACGTTGTAGGCACCGATCACGGCCGAGCCATGCAGGCCGCCAATCGACGACACGATGACGATGGCGCCATCCTTTTTGGCCTTCATGTCCGGATAGACCATGGTGCACAACCAGGTGTTGGACAGCACGTTGTTGCGCATGACCTTGTCGAACACCTCGTCGCTCATGCCGGTGGTGGGGCCGTAGTAGGGGTTGGTGGCGGCGTTGCACACCAGGATGTCAATGGGGCCCCAGGCGGAGCGGGTCTGGTCCACAAGCGCCTGCAGCTGTTCCTTGCTGGAGATGCTGGCCGCGATCGCCATGGCCTGCCCGCCCGCCGCACGGATTTCCTCCACCACTTTTTCGCAGGCGTCGAGTTTGCGGCTGGAGACGACGACTTTGGCGCCGGCTTTGGCCAGCTGGTGGGCAATGGACCGGCCGATGCCACGGCTGGAGCCGGTGACGATGGCGACTTTGTCTTTCAGGTCGAACAGGGACATGCGGTTGGCTCCTTCGTTTGTTGTGCGCAGTTTGTTGCTTGCGTGCGTTCTTGTCTGTCCTTTGCGTGTCAGGTTTTGGCGTTTGTGGGGGTGTCCGTTGGGGGCGTGGGGCAGTGGCTGCGGCCTCATGCTGCGGGGGTACGCAGAAATCGGCCACAGCCACTGCCCCACGCCCCCAACGGACACGAGGAGCGTCGCCGTTGATTGACCACCGAGCCGAAGGTGCCGGGGTACGCCGTGCGACGATTTCTGTGTACTCACAGCATGAGGAGTGCGGCGTACCCCGGCACCTTCGGCGGCCTCCGATAAGGCACATAAAGCCGTGCAAAATCAGCGCATTCAAAACGAGAGAGACGATAACGTGGAACAAATCGATGCCGTAGTGATCGGCGCGGGTGTGGTGGGACTGGCCGTGGGGCGCGAACTGGCGCTGCAAGGCCTCGAAGTCATGGTGCTGGAATCCGAAAACGCGATAGGCACCGGCACCAGTTCGCGCAACAGCGAAGTCATCCACGCCGGCATCTACTACCCGGCTGGCTCCCTCAAGGCACGTCTGTGCGTGCAGGGCAAGCAAATGCTCTACGCCTATTGCGCCGAGCGCGGCGTCGCGCACCAGCGCCTGGGCAAACTCATCGTCGCCACCAGCCCCGAGCAGGTGGCGCAACTGGCCGGCATCCAGGCCAAGGCCGCAGCCAACGGCGTGCACGACCTGCGCCAGATCAGCGCCGCCGAAGCCCGGGCCATCGAGCCGGCGCTGCGATGCGACGCTGCGCTGCTCTCGCCCAGCACCGGCATTGTGGACAGCCACGGCCTCATGCTGGCCCTGCAGGGCGACATGGAAAACGCCGGTGGCCTGCTGGCGCTGCTCTCGCCGGTTCAAAGCATCGGCGTGGGGCAGGGCACGGCCAGCCACCCGCTGCGCGTGTGCACCGAAGACGGCACCGAACTGGCCGCGCGTTTTGTTGTCAATGCTGCCGGGCTGAATGCCGTGGCGGTGGCCTACCGCATCGAAGGTCTGAACAAAGCGCTGCTGCCCCAGGCCTCCTACGCCAAAGGCAACTACTTCACGCTGGCGGGCAAGGCGCCGTTCTCGCACCTGATCTACCCGGTGCCCGAGCATGCGGGGCTGGGCGTGCACCTCACGCTCGATCTGGGCGGGCAGGCCAAGTTCGGGCCAGACGTGCAGTGGGTCGATGACCCGGCCGATCTGGTGGTCGATCCGCGCCGGGGCGATGCTTTTTATGCCGAGGTCCGCAAGTACTGGCCCGAGCTGCCCGACGGCGCGCTGCAGGCGGGCTATGCCGGCATGCGCCCCAAGATCAGCGGCCCGCATGAGGCGGCAGCCGACTTCATGGTGCAGGGGCCGCAGCAGCACGGTGTGGCGGGGCTGGTCAATCTGCTGGGCATCGAATCGCCGGGGCTGACCAGCTCGCTGGCCATTGCCGCCGAGGTGCGCGCACAACTGCTTTGACCGCAAATTGATCGCTTGTGAGACAGGGCTGCAGGCACCTGCACCTCTATCATGACCTGCATCTCACACGATGCTCGACACCGCATGCACCCTCTTGATGAAGCCATCGATCTGAAGCTTGCCGCGCCCGGCGAATGCATGGGTGCCACCCATCCGGCCTATGCCAACATGGTGGGACCGTTCGGTGGTACGACCGCAGCACAATTGCTGCAAGCGGCCTGGCTGCATCCGGACCGTCTGGGTGAGCCGGTGGCACTCACTGTGAACTTTGCTGCACCGGTGGCCGATGGCCAGATCCGCTTTCTGGTGCGCGCGGCCCGTACCAATCGATCGACTCAGCACTGGATCATTGAAGCCCGGCAAGGTGATGAGACGGTGGCCACGGCCACGGCGGTCTTTGCGCTGCGCCGCGAGACCTGGTCGGCCGGTGAAGCACGCATGCCGCAAGGTCTGCCGCCTGCCGATGCCCTGGAGCGCATGCAACTCAAGGGCCTGATGCCTTGGCCTCAACGCTATGACATGAGGTTCACCGAAGGCGCTTTCCCCTCCGTCTTTGACGAACAGGAGCAGGACCACTCGCGTTCGTGTCTGTGGGTGCGCGACGAACCGGCGCGACCCATGGATTTCGCCTCGCTGACCGCCATGAGCGACAGCTTTTTCCCGCGCATTTATGTCCGACGCCGGCGGCGAGTACCGATTGGCACGGTGACGCTGACCACCTATTTCCATGCCGACAGTGCTTTGCTGGCAGAAGTGGCAGACAGACATGTGCTGGGGGTGGCCAAAGCGCTCAATTTCCGAAACGGTTATTTCGACCAGACCGGCGAACTCTGGAGTCCCGAGGGCCACTTGCTGGCCAGCACCCACCAGCTGGTGTATTTCAAGGACTGAGCTTTCGGACATTTGATCCAGCGCAAGCTTTGCACAAGCGCTGGGCACACCCTCTTGAAAACCCGCTCGCCGGGAGCATGTAGGCGTCAACCGAACTTTTCTGAAAGGACGCAACATGAACTCCCTGATCCAGCGTGGCAGCCTGTTTGATGAATTTTTCAAGGACCTGGCGCCCGGCTTTTACGTGCGCCCCCTGCACGGAGACCCGCTGCCCAGCCCGGGCCAGATCAGGCTCGATGTGAAAGAGTCCGCCAGGGACTACACCGTCACGGCCGAAATGCCCGGTGTGCCGCGCGAGGACATCCATGTGACGATCGATGGCGGCGTGGTGACCATCAGCGCCGAGGTCAAGCAGCAGGATGCCAAGACGGAAGGCGAGAAGGTGTTGCGCAGCGAGCGTTACTACGGCCAGATTGCACGCAGCTTCAGCCTGCCGGTGGACATCGACAAGGCCAATGCCAAGGCCAAATACGACCACGGCGTGCTGAGCCTGACGTTGCCCAAGCAGGCGGCAGCGGGCGCGCACCGTTTGAACATCGAGTAAGTCTTGTTCACGCAAAGACAAAGGAACCCATTGGGTCCCTTTGTCTTTGAGGTCGCGCCACAACAGAGGGTCGAGGCTGACACTGGCCGGGGTGACGATTTCTGCGTACCCGCAGCATGAGGAGCCCCGGCCAGTGTCAGCCTCGGCCCGGCACTCAGTTCGCCCGCATCTGCTGCAGCGCGCTGGCCACCTCGGTCACCAGTGACGGGCCTTTGTAGATCAGGCCGCTGTAAATCTGCACCACGTCGGCGCCGGCACGGATCTTCTCAATCGCATCGTGGCCACTCAGGATGCCGCCCACGCCGATGATCGGGAAGTGCGGGCCCAGCGCTTCGCGCAGCAGGCGGATCACCCGGTTGCTGGCCTCGCGCACCGGGGCGCCCGACAGGCCACCGGTTTCCTCGGCATGCGGCAGACCGCTGACGGCGTCGCGCGCCAGCGTGGTGTTGGTGGCGATCACACCGTCCATGCCGTGCTTTTTCAGCGTGGCGGCGATCACGCCAATTTGTGTTTCGTCCAGATCGGGGGCGATCTTCAGGAACATGGGCACGCGGCGGCCGTGCTCGGTGGCCAGTGCTTCGCGGCGGGCCGTCAGCGCACCCAGCAGGCCGTCGAGCGCCTCATCGCTTTGCAGTGCGCGCAGGTTTTTGGTGTTGGGGCTGGAGATGTTCACCGTCACGTAGTCGGCATGCGGGTACACGCCGGCCAACGCGATCAGATAGTCGTCGGTGGCGTTTTCGATGGGCGTGGCAGCGTTCTTGCCGATGTTCAGGCCCAGCAGGCGACCATGGTGGCGAAAGTGCGAGCGCCTGACGTTGGCAATGAAGGCGTCCAGCCCGTCGTTGTTGAAGCCCAGCCGGTTGATCAGGGCCTGCGCCTCGGGCAGGCGGAACATGCGCGGCTTGGGGTTGCCCGGCTGCGCCTTGGGCGTGACGGTGCCGACCTCGACAAAGCCGAAACCCATGGCGCCCAGGCCATCGATGCAGCGGGCGTTCTTGTCCAGCCCGGCGGCCAGACCGACGCGGTTGGGGAACGTGAGACCTGCCAAAGTGACCGGATTGGACACAAAAGGTTGTCGGTAGAAGCGGTCCAGCGGGGTGTTCTGGGTGCGCGAGAGGCCGTCCAGCGTGAGTTCGTGGGCCTCTTCGGGGTCCATCTTGAACAGGAAGGGGCGGACGAGGGCGTAGGGGATCAGGGACATCTTGGATAATCGCGGGTCTTTTTGCAATTGTCTCAGAGCCCGCACCATGACCCAGGATGAACTCAAGGCCCTCGTTGGCCAGGCCGCCCTCCAGTACGTTGTTCCCGGCGAGATCGTTGGCGTGGGCACTGGCTCCACGGTCAACAAATTCATCGACGCGCTGGCCACCATGAAAGACCAGATCAAGGGCGCGGTGTCCAGCTCCGAAGCCTCGACGGTGCGCCTCAAAGCCCTGGGCATTCCGGTGTTCGACAGCAACGCCGTGGAGAGCCTGTCGGTCTACATCGACGGCGCCGACGAAATCGACCACCGTGGCCACATGGTCAAGGGCGGTGGCGCGGCCCTCACGCGCGAGAAAATCGTGGCGGCCCAGTCGAAAAAGTTCGTCTGCATTGCCGACGAAAGCAAGCTGGTGGACGTGCTGGGCGCCTTTCCGCTGCCGGTCGAGGTGATTCCGATGGCCACCGCGCGCGTGATGCGCCAGTTTGCGGCCATGGGGGGGGCGGCCGCCGTGCGCCTGAAAGACGGCCAGCCGCTGGTGACCGACAACGGCCAGCACATCGTCGATGTGAAGGGCCTGAAGATCACCGACCCGCTGGCTTTTGAAACCGAAGTCAGCCAGTGGCCCGGCGTGGTGACCGTGGGCGTGTTCGCCCACCAGAAAGCCCAGGTGTGCCTGCTGGGCACCCCCTCGGGCGTGAAGGCGCTGACCTTCTGATTTTCTGGGCTGTATAGGAGCGCGCCCCTGCGCGCGAATGCCTTCTGGCATGCCCTCTGTTTTCTCTGGCTATTCGGTCGCAGGGGCGGCCTCCTACAGCGTTCTCATGACTTCTCAAAAAATCAACCGTCGCGCGGTGCTGGCGCTTGCCGCAGCCGCGCTCACTGCCGCTGCCGGTGCGCAATCGCCGGCCCCCGTCAAACTGGCCATGATCGAGAGCCTGTCCGGACCCTTTGCCAACACCGGCGAGGCCGTGGTGCGCAACATCGTCTGGGCGATCGAGCGCGTCAACGCCCGTGGCGGCGTGAAGACCGCGCAGGGCCAGCGCCCGCTGGAGCTGCTGCGCTACGACAGCAAGGGCCAGAACGAGGAGGCCCTGTCGGCGCTGCGCGCGGCCATCGACGATGGCGCGCAGGTGATCCTGCAGGGCAACTCCTCGGCGCAGGCGCTGGTGCTGATCGACGCGATCAACAAGCACAACGAGCGCGAGCCGGGTAAGCGTGTGCTGTTCCTGAATTACTCTGCGGTAGACCCGGTGTTGACCAACGACAAGTGCAGCTTCTGGCATTTCCGCTTTGACGCCCATGCCGACATGCGCATGACGGCGCTGATGCAGGTGCTCAAGGACGACAAAAAAGTCAAATCCGCCTACCTGATCGGGCAGGACTACAGCTTTGGCCAGGCGGTGCTGCGCGAGGCGCGCCGCCAGATCGAAGACCTGCGTCCGGACATGAAGATCGTGGGCGAAGAGCTGCACCCGGTGGGCCGCGTGAAGGACTTTTTGCCTTACGCTAGCAAAATCAAGGCCAGTGGTGCGCAGGCGGTCATCACCGGCAACTGGGGCAATGACCTGACGCTGCTGGTCAAGGCCGCGCGCGAGGTGGGCTTTGAGGGCAAGTTCTACACTTTCTACGGCAACGCGCTGGGCGCACCGGCTGCCATCGGCGAGGCCGGCGTGGGCCGCGTGGTGGCTGTGGCCGACTGGCTGCCCAATGTGCCTGGCAAGGAGAGCGCCGCGTTCTACAAGGCTTTCCGCGAGCGCTTTGCCAAGCCGCAGGAAGACTATGTGCACCTGCGCATGCAGCTCATGATCGAGGCGCTGGCGCAGGCCATCGACAAGGCCGCTTCGTCCGAGCCACTGGCGGTGGCCAGGCAGCTCGAAAAAGCCAGAGTCAGCATGGCCGGGCAGGGAGGCTTCATGCGTGCCGAAGACCACCAGTTCCAGCAGCCGCTGGTGGTGGGCCTGATGCAGCGCCAGGGTGAGCCGGGCGTGCCTTTCGATGTGGAAGGCTCGGGCTACGGCTTCAGGGTCATCCAGACGCTCAAGCCCGAGCAGGCCCGTCTGCCGCACACCTGCAGGATGGTGCGGCCGGACTGACCAGACTTATTTTGACCGGGCTTATTTGGCGTTGGCCTTCATGAGCTCGGTCTTGAGCGCGTTCATGCGCTGCTGCAGCGGGCCAAAGGGGCCGTACTTGTGCTGCTCGGCGCTCATGCCGGTCACATAGGGGCCAAAGGCCGCGTCCACCGGCTTGTTCCAGCGGGCCGGGAAGTCACGCTCCAGATGGGGTTTGACTTTGCGCGGCTGGCTCAGCACAAAGGCCGCCACATCGTAGGCTTCGTCGTCGCTCAGCTGCGGCTGGCCGTGGGCGGCGCCCAGCGGCATGTTGGTCTTGATGAAGGCCGAGGCCGTCAGCAGCCGGTTCATGCCCGCACCGGTGTTGAAGCTGTCCTTGCCCCACAGCGGCGGGAACGCATAGCCCGTGGCGCTGCCCGGTGGGCCGTTGCGCACGCCTGCACCATTCTCGCCGTGGCAACTGGCGCATTTTTCTGCATAGACCTTGCTGCCCGCCACCGTGTCGGCCTTGCGGTCCGGCGCCTTGAAGGGCGGCAGGCCCTGGCCTTGCACCTTGGCAGCCACCGGCACATCCTTGGACAGGAAGTGCATGTAGGTGACGAAGGCCTTCATCTCGCGGCTGTCCAGGGGCAGCGGCTTGCCGGCCATGCTGCGTTCCATGCAGCCGTTGACGCGCTCTTCGATGGTGCTGACTTCGTCCTCGCGGCCACGGTACTGCGGGAAGGTGGCATGGGTGCCCACCCAGGGCATGGCAAACGGTTTGGTGCCTCCGGCTTCGTGGCAGGACACGCAGGCGAGGTTGTTGCCGGCGTAACGCATCTTGGGGTTCTTCACCTCCGGGCCGATGTGGGCGAAGGTGCGCTCGCTCAACTCCTTGCCGTATTTCACGAGCTTGCCGTAGGGATCGTCGGGCAGGGCGCTGGTGTCGTAGGTTTCTGGCGACTGGATGGTCCAGGGCTTGGCGGCGGCGGGGGCTTGGGTTTGCGCCTGGGCCAGCAGGCTGGCGGCCAGAAGGGTGAGGGACAGGCAGGTTTTCATGGGACTCCGTAGAACTGCTGAAGGGGGTGTATGACCTTCATGCTCAGGCTACGGAATATTTATTCGCAAGGACTGATAAATCGCAAGCCGGCGCTTTGGCTTGCAGCGACCTTGTTCTGGATCAAATGGGCTGGGGCGAAGCGGCCACCTTGTGGCCGCTTTGTACGCGCTCTGCCTGCAGCTGCAAAGTCTGCGATCCCGGCATTCACCTGGGAAGCTGCTGACCGCCGCCTTCAGGCCGGAACATCTTGAACTTTTGCGTCTCGCCAATCGTGAAGTAATCGGCCGGGCCACCGCCGCGCAGCACGACCTCGGCTGCGGCGGTGTCGAACACGCCGTTCACCAGCAGCCGCTCGTCGATGTGGATGCCCACCACTTCGCCCAGCACCAGCCAGGTGTCGATCGGCTCGCCCGCCGCACTGTGCAGCTGCACGATCTGGCTGCGCCGGCATTCAAAGCTCACCGGGCTGCCCTGCACGCGGGGCACGGCCACGCAGCGCGAGGCTTCGGTCTGCAGGCCGGCCAGGGCAAATTCGTCCACCTCCGGGCCGACGGCGGCGCAGGTCTGGTTCATGGCCTCGGCCTGGGGGCGCGTGACCAGGTTCCAGACGAACTCGCCGGTGGCTTCGATGTTGGCCAGCGTGTCCTTGCGGCCGATGCTGGCAAAACCGATGACGGGCGGCACGTAGTTGAAGGCATTGAAAAAGCTGTAGGGCGCCAGATTGAGCACGCCGCTGGCGCTGCGACTGGAGATCCAGCCGATCGGGCGCGGACCGACGATGGCGTTGAACGGGTCATGGCGCAGGCCGTGGCCGTGGCGAGGTTCGTAGAAATGGGTCATGGTCATGGGTGTGCGAGGGTATTGGGGTGGGCCAGGCGCTGCGTTCCTGTGGCGGTGAAGGCCCAAGTGCTAGAGTGCCCGGGATCGTGCAGGAGA
>Ga0255170_1000832_pt1 | contig 10030 bp, 14 predicted proteins | sample Atl_Yuk_RepA_8d_FD_186015 | JGI IMG/M metagenome (GOLD analysis project Ga0255170, IMG submission 186015) | Freshwater microbial communities from Altamaha River, Georgia, United States - Atl_Yuk_RepA_8d | ecosystem: Environmental > Aquatic > Freshwater > River | place: USA: Georgia | collected...
CTGGTAGCTCACGCGCACGTTGCCCCGACCGCGCGGGAACACCAGACCACCGTGGGCGAGAGGCGGAACTTGTTGTAGAAGTTCACGAAGGCCTGCTCGAAGTCGGCGATGCCGCCCGCGCCATCGGCCGTCAGGCCAGTGTTGCCGGTGGGCAGCGTGTTGATGTAGGCGTTGGAGCCGGGCTTGAAGGCCTGGTACAGCAGGCCATCGAAGTCCAGCGCGGAGGTGGAGTGGTCGGCCGCGCCCAGGCTGGAGGCCAATTGCGCCGTCGGGGCGGGCAGCGCCGTGAGGGTGGCGCTGTTGACGCTGGTGACGGCCACCAGTTTTTCGGCGCCAATGGAGTTGCGCAGCGGGGTGTCCACCGGGTGGAGCTTCTTGGAAGGCGCCTCCAGGTTGTAGGCCTGCACACCGGTGGTGGCGGTGCCTGGTTGGACAAAGGACTTGATGAGCGGGTCCGGGCTGGACTGAGCGACTTTCATCAACTCCAGGGTTTCGGCGGTCAGGTTGGCACCCATGTGGATCTCCTCAGAAATAAGTGGGTCAGGTTGTTAACGGTTGATGAAATGGCATCCACGGACGCCCTCAGCGGGCCGCGACACCGCCCTTGGCATGAAGCATCTTGATGAGCGAGGCCGCGTCATTGACCTGGCCGTGCGCGTCCAGCACAGGTCGCACATCGCCCTCGGTCTTGGCAAAGCCGCCGTCCGATGCAGACTGCGCGTCGTCCTGCAGATCCATGCTCTTGCTGATGGCCATGGCGTTCAGGAGGGCCTTGCCCGGTGCGGGCATGGCTTTGAGGCGCGTGAGTTCGCCCTGCAGGTGGGTGTTTTCTTGAGACAGTCGCTGCACATGGGCCTGCACCAGCGCGACCTTTTCCAGCGCCAGCGCGGTCTGCTCGGCCAACTTGGCCACATCGGCGCCTTGGACATGGGTTGGTTTGGCATCGGCTGGCGAGGCATCGGCTTTGGCCGTGCTGCACGCCACCCCCAACTCCACCAGGCTGTCGTGCATGGCCTGCATCTTTTGCATGCTCACGCCAGAAAAGCGGCGCCCGACCTTTTGAACGGTGCCAGCGCCTTCGCCTTGGGTGGACATGCCATCGGCCAAGGCCACATCCTGGGTCCGTGCAGCGTTGTCCTCCTGGATCTCGCTGGCAATGAATTCCTTGAGGGCGCTCACCGCGGTTTGCAGGGCATTGACCTGCTTGGCGGCTTCACTGCCCTCCTCGCCGTCCTCGCCCTGCGCCATCTCGTCGCGTTCCTTTTGCAGCACGTACTGGATGCTGCCAAGCGCCTGCAGGGCTTGGCCCGCGTCCCAGATTTCTTCCCCGGCGGATTTGCCCACCTGAGCGTCGGCGGATTGGGCCACAGCGTCGGCGGTCGGATCGACGTTCACCTGCGCGGCAGTGGTGTCCGCCACTGGTGCGTCAGCAGTGCCCTCGGTTTCGGCATCTGCTTTGGCCAGGGCCACCAGACGCTGGGCGCTGATAGCGCCCTGATCGAGCATCTGCGCCAAATGCGTCACAGCCGCCTCCTCTGCGCTGGGTGCGGCATCGCTCGCAGTTGCTTCCGCTTTCCACAACGTGATCAGGGCTTCGGGGTTGGCGGGCCGGTCCACCAGGCTGATCTCGGTCAGGCGCAAAGCATTGATCACGTTGTCCACCTTCTCGATGGCTTTGCCGCCGATGGAAAAGCCTTTGTAGACCCCCGCCTTGACCTTGCTCCAGGCGTTGTCATCGACCACATGGGCGCTGATGAAGGTGCCCTTGTCGTCCATCTCCACCGACTTGGCCACGCCCACGGCGCTGGGCTGCCCGAGCCGCTGAAACCTTGGCCAAAGCCCAGGCCAGCGTGCAAAGCGCCGGTGACTTTCTGCATGCGCTGCTGCCCACGCCGAGCAACGGCGCCAATGTGGAAGACACCCGGGGCTACAAGACCATCATGAGGCTGTTTGACGGGGAAGGCCAAGGCGCCCAACTGGCGAGCGCACGCGGCACCAAGTGGGGCCTGCTCAATGCGGTGACACAGTACGTGGACCACGAAGCGCGGGCCCGCAGCGCCGACACCCGCCAGGACAGCGCCCTTTTTGGCGTGGGCGCCACCCTCAAGAGCCGCGCCCTGCAGATGCTGACGGCCTGAGGAAGGGCCAGAAGTGACCCGACCCTGTCAGACGACTTCAATGCTGAAGGGGAAGTTTTGGCGCCGCAGGCGTCAAAGCTTCTGCGACCGGCAGATCCTGGAACACCGGGCGCGCATGCCTTTGCAAGATGCTGCCCACCCGGGCGTAGACCTCGGAGAGCTCCTCGGCGCTGGCGCGGTGCAACTGCTGCTGCAACTCCTGGAGTTGCTCAAGCTCGCCGCTTGGCACGTTTGGCCACAGGGGCTTCGGAGGGCTTGTCATGCTTGAGGTCCGCTTTGGCGTTGAGCACTTCTTTGATCGCCTCTGCGATCAGGCGTTTGACCACGTCGGGCGAGTGGCGGTAGAGGTTGATGATCTGCTCAACCAGGATGCGCTCGTCGGCATCGCGTGGTTCGTCGTCGGTATGCGGGAGATCCATCCAGCCGTGAGGCTTGCCCAGACGCGCCTCGATTTGCCGCACCGTAGCATTGCCCAGTTCCCGCCGGCCGTTGCGCACGTGGGAGAGGTAGCGGTCAGAGACCTCCACCTTTTCGGCAAACAACTTGAACATCCCGCGGTCAGGCAGGTGGCTGTGCGCTTCACGGAACTCCCGAAAGAGCCGGGCAAAGTTTTCTTGACGGAAATGGGAAACATCCATGAAGCCAACCCTCCTAAAGGTTCTTGTACCAACAGCACTGTGCAGGTTTTTGATGCAGGTGTGTGCACCGTAGAACCGGTAGCGAATTGCGCTTGTTGCGCATCGCCATTGTTGCTATGCTATCTCTTTGATAGTTCATTATATGTCATGTCTTGCGCGAGACAACCCTCCATGAAAACCCCTAATTTGACCCCTATCGCCCCGAATGACCCCGCCAGCGCGGCTGCCGACGCTTCAGGACCTGTCAGCGCAATGACCTACTGGAAGCGCCATGGCATCAAACATTGCGAGCAATTGGCTATCGCTTGTGGCACCAGCTATGACTACTGGAAGCAAATTGCCAATCTGCGAAAGCGCCCCAGCATCGAACTCGCGCGCCGCTTGGTCGCGCTCAGCCAGGGCGAGATGTCCCTGGAGATGCTGCTCACCCCCAAGCACCACCTGCGCCCCAGCGGCGCCGCCCCCATGCCCGATGGCAACAAGGTCGGCGTCGCCCAACACCGCCGCAAGAGCCGCCCCCCGCCGCCTCCGGATGAAATTCACTGAGTCCCTTTTTTTGGCCCTATGTGCTATCAATTTGATAGCTTGCAAAACCTCAACCGACCTCATCCGGGTCCATCGCATGAACTACTACAACTTCCACATCGGCGACTACGCCCGCAGGACCCGGCACCTCACGGTGCTGGAAGACCTCTTCTACCGCCGCTTGCTGGACCTCTACTACACCACCGAGACCCCACTGCCCCTGGATCTGGCGCAGTTGTATCGGCTGACGATGGCCAGCGAGGAGAGCTTCAGGGAAGCCCTGCGCAGCGTGCTCAATGAATTCTTCAGGCAGACCGAGGAAGGCTGGGTCAACGCTCGCGCGGACGAGGAAATCGCCGTCATGCGCGAGAAGCAGCAAAAGCAGCGCGAACGGGCCAACAAGCGCTGGAAGTTGCCTGGGGATGACTCAGAACAGGGTGAATTTGCGACTGCGGCAATGCCAGACGCAAGCGTTGGCAATGCCAGTGACGTGCACACGGCAATGCCAGACGCATGCGCTGGCAATGCCAGTGACATGCACGCGGCAATGCCGCGGCATACCGAAATGGATGCCGCGGCATCAAAAAACGATGCCGCGGCATTGCCACCAACACCAACACCAACACCAACACCAACACCAACACCAGAACCAATACCAATACCAAAGGAAAAGAAGAAACAACGCGAAGACGCGTTGTTGCCACCCGAGGGGGTCCCCCCTCGCCTTTGGCAGGACTTTCTGGCCATCCGTACCGCCAAGCGCTTACCGCTGACCGCCAACGCCCTGGCCGACATCAAGCGCGAGGCCCGCAAGGCCGGTCTCTCCTTGACCTTGGCCTTGGAGGCCTGCAGCACCCACGGCTGGGCCGGCTTCAAGGCCGACTGGATTGCCCGAATGCAGGCCGCGACATCAGCCCAGAGGGCCCCACCCACCCACTTCAACCGCCAGATCGCCATCGAGGAGAGCAACCGCGCGGTGGCCGAAGCATTCATCAAGGAAATGGAGGCACAAGATGCAGAACAGCGAACACAGTGAACTGGCGCTCTTCCTGAGCGAAGCCCTGTCGTACTGGCGCGCCGACCTGTCCCGGTTTTCTCTGACCGTGTGGCAGCAAGCCTGCGAGCCTTTCAGCCTGGAGCAGGTGCGCAAGGCCTTCACGGCGCACGCCACCGATCCACAGCGCGGCATGTTCGCCCCCAAGGTCGCCGACATCGTTCGCGTCCTGCAGGGCACCCATGGCGACCGCTCCCTGATCGCCTGGGGCAAGACGCTGCAGGCCATGAGCGGCGTGGGCGCCTGGCGCGATGTGGTCTTCGACGACCCGGTGATCCACGCCGTGGTTCATGACCTGGGCGGCTGGATCAAGCTGTGCCGCACGCACACGAGCGAACTGGGCTTCGTGCAGCACCGCTTTTGCCAGTCCTACCAGGCCTATGCCGCGCAGCAGGACCTGAGCTACCCCGCCGTGCTCGCCGGCGAATGCGCCACCGCGGCCGACTACCAACGCTTTGGCCTGCCGGCGCCCGAACCGATGGCCATCGGTGACCCCCACAAGGCCCGTCTGGTGCACGCACGCGGATCCTGCGGCGCCAGTCACCTGGTGTTTCCCCTCCACTTTGTCCAACCCACCGACCGCAAGGAGTCCTTCGATGCCCATGCAGATGCAAATGAACCTGCTCACACCCGACGTGCAAGCTGAGCGACTGGCACGCAACCGCGGCGCCGAGCGCGCAGCCGATCACGCCGACCGCGTCCAGCCCGGCTGGTCCGAGCAGGCCTACGAGTTCCTGTTCCAGTTCGTGGCCACCCACCGAAAACCGTTCATGACCGAAGACGTGCGCCAGGCCGCCACCCTGGCCGGCTTTGCCCCGCCACCGGATGCCCGCGCCTGGGGGCTGGTCGTCACGCGGGCCGCACGGGCCAACCTGATCAAGCGCGTGGGCTTTGGGCCACGCAAATCCGCAGGCACCCACATGGGCCCGACCAGCATCTGGGTGGGCGCATGAAGCGAAACCCCCTGGCCATGCGCGTGACCACCTCCGGCACGAGCAAGTACCGCAACACCAAGTGCACGGTGGATGGAGAGTCCTACCGCAGCAAACGCGAAGCCCAGCGCCACCGCACCTTGATGGTGATGCAGCGCGGCGGCCTGATCGCTGACCTGCAGCGCGAAGTCCCCTTCGTACTCGCCCCTTCCGTGCGCTTCGCCGCCAAGCGCGCCACACCCGCCCTGCGCTACTTCGCCGATTTTGTCTACACGCAAGACGGCCAGCGCGTCGTGGAGGACTGCAAGGGCCTGCGCACCGAGGGCTACCGCATCAAACGCCACCTCATGTTGGCCCTGCATGGCATCGAAATTCTGGAAACGTGAGGCAACACACACATCAATTTTTTTTTCGCATCTTGCAAAGCTATCAATTTGCTATCAGATAGCCCATGCGTGCGCTTTGCACGCGTTAACAGGAGAAACCAAATGGAGTTCAAGAAAGCAGTGAGACGCAGTGCCAAAGCACGATTGGCCCTCTCTGTGTTGATTCATCAGCCAAACTGAGCCAGTGTTCACGTTGAATATTGAGCCACTGGTTTTAGGGAAGTTTTGTTCAGTTGGTTGTGGATAAGTCTAGCTGCTCGGTGTCTTTGGCTTCTCCTTTCTGGGCTTTGGCCCGCTGAGGTTTGGTGGGAACGGCGGCGGCCGTTGAGTTCTTGAACCGCCAGCTTTCATTGCCTGTCTCCACGATGTGGCAGTGGTGCGTCAGACGGTCCAGCAGCGCCGTGGTCATCTTGGCATCGCCAAACACGTTGCTCCATTCCGAGAAGTTCAGGTTGGTCGTGATGACCACGCTGGTGCGCTCGTAGAGTTTGGAGAGCAAGTGAAACAGCAGTGCCCCGCCGGACTGGGTGAATGGCAGGTAGCCCATCTCGTCTAGGATCACCATGTCCACGTACATCAGCCGATAGGCCAGTTGACCGGTTTTGTTTTGCGCTTTCTCCAGCTCCAGAGCGTTGACCAGTTCCACCGTGGAGAAGAATCGAACCCGCTTGCCATGAGCACGGATGGCTTGGACGCCCAGACTGGTGGCCAGGTGGGTTTTGCCCGTGCCCGGGCCACCCACCAACACCACGTTGTGCGCCGAATTCACAAACTCCAGGCTGTGGAGCTTTTGGACCAAGGCCTCGTCCACATGGGCCTGCGTGAAGTCAAAGCCCAACAAATCCCGGTGCGCCGGGAATCGGGCCACACGCATTTGATAGGCCATAGAGCGCACCTCGCGTTGCGCCTTCTCGGCCTTGATCAATTGCATCAGCACCGTTTCGTGGTCCAGCGACTTGATGCGGGCCGTGCCTTGAACTTCCGGCCAGGCACTGGCCATGCCGTGCAAGCCCAGCTCCTTGAAGTCAGCAATCAGATCAAGCATGGCTGACCTCCTGTCCGCTCATCTGCTGACTTCGCAGCCGGTCATACCGGTCCACATTGGCCTGTGACGGCCTGCTCAGGTTCAGGTGGGTGTGCACCGGCTCGTTGCTTCGGGTTTGTTCCTTCAGCCGCGAGAGCACGTTCAGCACATGCTCGGCGCTGACCCGCCCGGACTGCAAGGCCAGCTCAGCGGCCACCAGCACAGCTTCCAGCCCGTGCAAGGTCACCGCGTTGAGCACCTGCGCCATGACCCGATCTCCACCGGGGTGCCGCAGCAACTGATCCTGCAACTGCCGTAATGGCTCGGGCATCGTCCTGAACGGTGCTCCATTGCGCAAAGCGCCGGGCTTGCGCTCGATCAGCGCGATGTAGTGCGTCCAGTCATAAATGGTCTGGTCCCGCTCAAAGCAGCGCTTGAGCCGGATGAACTCCCCCTCCGGCGAGACCACCATCAAATGGTCGTGATACACCCGCACACTCACCATCGCGTTGACCCATTCGCAGGGCACGCTGTAACGGTTACGCTGGAAACTGATCAGCGATGTGGAAGACACCCGCGCCGGGTGCTCGATGTACCCATCAAATGGCCGGGGATTGGGCATCAGCCGCAGCCGCTCGTCTTGGTACACATCGGCAATGCTCATCTGAATCCATTCGGGATGCTGCAAATGCTCCCAGGCGTCGACACAGGCTTTGTGCAGCCAGGCGTTGAGTTCTTCGAGCGAGTTCCAGCGCCGCTCACTGGCCTCGCGCCAGATGCCCCGTCGCCGGTCCTGTACGTTCTTCTCAACGATGCCTTTCTCCCAACCCGATGCCCGGTTGCAGAACTCAGGATCAAACAGGTAGTGGCCCGTCATCGTTTCAAAGCGGGCGTTGACGATGCGCTTCTTGCCTTCGCCCACCTTGTCCACCGCCGTCTTCATGTTGTCGTAGATGCCGCGCTTGGTGACGCCGCCAAACACAGCAAACGCCCGGGCATGGGCCTCAAACAACATCTCGTGCGCCTGGTTGTAATAGGCCGACAGCACAAACGCCCGGCTGGCCGCCAGTTTGGTGTGCGCCACCTCCAGGCGCCTGCGCAAACCGCCAATGACCGCGTACTCGGTGCTCCAGTCAAACTGGAACGCCTCGCCCATGTCAAAGTGCATCGGCACAAAACCCTGCCCCTTGGCCGCCAAGTCCTGCTCTTTGCGCCAGCGCAGGGCAAAGGTGTACACCGGCCCTCGGCTGCCCGGATAGCCCAGCGCCCGCAGCCCTTCAAACAATGCCTTGGTGCCCCGGCGCTCGCGTTTGTTGCGATGACTGTCGGTCTTCAGCCACTGCGCCAGCACCTCCTCAAATGGCTCCAAAATCCCCGGACCTGATGCCCGCTTCGGATAACGGGGCTCCACCATCTCGGGCTGATCCAGCCACTTCTTGGCCGTATTGCGAGAAATCCCCAGCCGGTTGCTGGCCTCGCGAATGGATATGCCGTCCCTCAAGACAAGACGGCGCAATTTGCTCAATGTACTCACGTTGATCACTCCAGACCACCCTGCCCAAAAAATCAGCAGGGTAGCCCTCAACGTGGCTCAATTTTCAGTGTGTAAACCTCGGAAATTGGCTCAATTTTGGTTGTGATTCAACACAGGGTTTTGCAGACCTTCCCTGAGGCAAACTACTATCGGCAATTCGCCAGTCAGACCTCCACGGTGGAGGCATGACTTAAACCAAACGTCCTCCACGATTCTGGGGAGGTTCAATATCAATAGACAGCGGCCGCGTAAGCGGTGGTTGTACAGTCCATTAGAATTTTCTTTAGATGACGACAGCTAAACCAGTGAGAGGGCCTCGTGCGGACAATCGCTTGCCTGAACTGTTGGACGCGGCAGCACGCCTGTTTGCGCGCAGCGGATACGCTGCAACCTCTATGCGCGACATTGCTGCCGAGGTCAAGATGCTGCCCGGCTCTCTCTATTACCACTTTGCATCCAAAGAAGAGCTGTTGCTTGCCGTGTATCGCGCAGGTGTTCAAAAGCTTCACATTGCAGCCAACGGAGCCTTAGAAGGGGAGACAGAGCCTTGGGCTAGGCTGGAAGCACTTTGTAAAGCTCACTTAGATACTGTGCTGCGTGATAGTGATTACGCCCAAGTGCTGATTCGGGTTTTACCTGACGATGTCCCGCAGGCTGCAGATCAATTGAGAGAACTTAGGGCGAGCTACGAGGAATTTTTCCGAATGGCTGTGGCCCAACTGCCTCTACCTCTTAACTCTGACCGCCGCATTCTCCGCCTGATGCTTATTGGGGCACTCAACTGGGCCCCTTTATGGTTCAACCCTCATGGCCGCGACTCTCCGCAGGCTCTTGCTAAAACCTTCATAGGCTATTTGAAGGAACCAGAAGGTGGTGACCCTGACGCTGTTTCGTGTAGCACTTAACCCACGGGTTTAACCGCCCCGGGAATGAACTGACCCCCAGAAGTTGGACGAACTTCAAGGGGTTTCATGAAGAAGTATCAAACAGAGTTCAAGCTGGAAGTGGTCAGGAGCTTTTTGGCTGGCGAAGGTGGAGCAAAGCTGCTGGCGCGGCGATGGTCATTGCCTGAGGAGAAGATCCGCAGCTGGGTGAGCCACTACCGCCTCCACGGCATCGACGGGTTGCGTCCCAAACGCAGCGCGTACAGTGCACAGTTCAAGCTGCAGGTTCTATCTCATCAGGACCGTGAACAGCTTTCAAGCCGCCAGGTGGCGGCGGTCTACGACATTCGCAATCCAAACCAAGTGGTGGTCTGGCTACGCAAACTCGATGAGGGCGGCGTGGAGGCCCTTGGGAGCAAGAAGCAAGGGCGCCCCAATATGAAGCCAGAAAGACGCTGCCCAGCGCCGCCAAGTCCTGCCATCACAGATTCGGCGCAGACCCTGCGTGAAGAGAACGGGCGACTGCGCGCGGAGGTGGCGTACCTAAAAAAATTGCAGGCCTTGATCCGGGAGAAGAGATCAGCTGCGCTGACAAAGCGCGTCTGATTGCTGGGTTGAGGCGTCACCACAAACTGGCGGACCTGTTGCAGGTAGCAGGCCTTGCCCGCAGCACGTTCTACTACCAATGTCAGGCAATCTTGCGTACCGAACAGCAGAGCGACATGGAACTCAAAATCCGCGCTGTCTATGACGAGCACAAGGGTCGCTATGGCTACAGACGCATCACGGGGGGCTGTCAGGATTTCTGTGTGTGAGGCGCTTGGGTGATTTGGCTTCTGGTCAGTTTCTTGACTGCCTTCAGGCCCCTGCCAGGCCGCCGAAGGCGCCCCGGTTGAGCCATGCAGTCATGGTTCA
>Ga0255170_1000853_pt1 | contig 9890 bp, 7 predicted proteins | sample Atl_Yuk_RepA_8d_FD_186015 | JGI IMG/M metagenome (GOLD analysis project Ga0255170, IMG submission 186015) | Freshwater microbial communities from Altamaha River, Georgia, United States - Atl_Yuk_RepA_8d | ecosystem: Environmental > Aquatic > Freshwater > River | place: USA: Georgia | collected...
TGCACCATACGAACGGCCCGCTCACGGACCTCAGGGGAGAACTTGGGTGACTTGTTCATGGCTCCATTCTCTTAAAGGTTGGAGCCTCCTCAATTCACGGGGCCGTTCACCCTAGGCTTGGACGTAGCGCGCCGTTTCCCGCACGGATTGTTCAAGAGTGAAATTTAGCTGCAACCCCAATTCGGTTCGCGCTTTCGTGATGGATGGTACGTATCTGTTGCGAAAGTTTTGCGCAGATGGACTACCGGCAATGCGGACCGGTTTGCCGGGCGAAAGCGTATCACGGACCAAGTTTGCCAAATCGCGGATGGTGATGGGCGCGTCCGAACCTACGTTGTAAGCTTGACCAGCGCTGCCTCGTTCAAGGATGGCCGTCAGCCAGTGGGCAAGGTCGCGCTGATCCATGTAGGAGCGCACAGGCGTTCCATCGCCACCTACGGTGATTTCGGACGCTGTAAGGGCATCTCTTATGAAGTTGCCTATAGCGAAGTGCACATCCAGAGGCAGGTCGCGTCCGACAAATGTAAAACAGCGAGCGATGATTGTCTGGAGACCATGGCGATCTTCGTATAGCGCACACAGGTGTTCAGCACAGCGCTTGGCAACGCTATAGGCATGTTGCGCATTCAGCGGGTCAGGCATGCCGCTGTATTGCTCGGGGATCTGCTCCATGTCCTGCGGCTGCGGACCGTAGACCCCTCCCGAGCTGGCCAGCAGGAAGCGGGGGATGTTGTGGGCTATCGCGTAGTCGAGCAGATGTCGGGTACCGTCGACGATCTGGGTATATCGCTCCAGCATCCCGAGTCGGGGGCCAAACGTCGATTCAGCGGCGGCGTGCAGCACGTGTGTGAATGTCGGATTGGACGGAAACGTTGACGGCTGTAGGATGTCGCCGCGGTGGAAACGCAACCAAGGCTGGCCAAAGAACTCCGGGTATTGGGCTAGGAAGCTTTCCGGCGACCGGCTTAGCACGGTGACGAAGGGCATTGCGCTTCCGAGTTTGTGGCATTCCAGCCAACGCCTCAGAAGGGCTTTTCCAAAAAATCCGGTGCCCCCAGTGAGTAGCAGAACCATGGTCTGAAGATTTCTTCTGCAGAGCTCAGCGCTGCGTCGGTACAGCGTACAGCACGCAGTCAAACGAGTTGAAGTAATGCTGCCGAATGTGGAACTTGTAGTCCGGGCATATACGTAGCAGGAGTTCCGGAAGCTCCCATAGGTCCTGCGGATTGTGGTACAGCGATAGCGTCAGAACGGGCCGGCTACGCTCAATTAGGCGAGTCGCACCTTTCAGAACTTGCGCTTCAGCGCCTTCCACATCAAGTTTGACAAGATCCACTCGGCCCTGGGGCAGCATCTCATCGATTGCAACGGCTGCAATTTGGATATCCCCACCAGCGCGAATAGCGCCACCTTCGCCTTGACCAGAACTGAAGGTCAAAATACTGTGCCTGTCAGCGGCCGCCAAGGGCAAGCAGATGACCTCAGGGTGACGACTTGATACATGGCTCACCAAGCCAGCGTAATTTGCTGGATCCGGCTCCATCAGGAAGGCCTGACGCAAATTAATGCCTGTCTGTTTTAAAAGGTCAGTATAGGTGTCACCGTTGTAGGCGCCGCAGTCCAGGTAACTGATGGGCCGGCCATACAAACGCGGCAAGCTGAGGTCATTGAAGTATTGGTTTTCATAAGACCGAAAGCTGGAAAAAGGCAGATCCAGTCCAAGACGGAAAGCACAGAGCCTGAAAAGAATTTCTCGGCTCTCATCATCCGCCAGCTGGCTCGCCACTTTGCCGATACGCTCTAAGTTCGATGCAAGCGCATTGCGCGGACTCAGCCAGTACCGCCAGCCTAAGTCGGCGTTGAACTGGGTGTAGGTGTCCCAAGGCATGAGCGGTTTTTCGAAACCGTTGTTCAACGAGATTTCTACTAGCTGATCGTATGGCGTGTTGCGGTTGAATATGCCGAGCGCGAGTTGGGCGTGCGGATTTTTCTTCGCAAGCGTCGCCCAGTCGACAACGGGCAAGCCTATAACTTGTCCTACGACAGGTTTCGTTTCGACAAAGCCCGCAACCTCGATGCCGCTTGATTGCATGATGCCAGCCAAGCCACGATCAAACCCCCCAGCGCCAAAAATCCACACGGGGCGAGCGCAATCGACGCGAACGTCAGGCTGGGCCATAGCCCGTACCTGCAGCTCAACAAAATCCTTTTCACTAAAAACCGTCGTCATCGTCATACGATTCATGATTATTTAGTGGGGAACGGCGCGAATAGCACTAGCTTCGGTTCGGATTTCGTTCAATGTGACTTCGTCCAGGAAAGGATGCATGTCATCCAGTTCGGGGGTTGCGAACTTACCGTTTTCGTCAACACGGGACTTGATACGCGGAACGAATTCCTGGTCGGGATCGACATACAGATCGATAAGTAGTGGCCCGTCGTCCTGGAGTAACTGGTCTAGTTTGGAGAGATCGGCTTCAGATGTAATCGACTCGGCGCGCAAGCCATAAGCTCTTGCTACCGCCTTAAAGTCTGGAAACTCAACGCCCGACTCTGGCGTGGCACCGATGACGCGGCCGAAGAAGTTCTCGTGGGTCTGCCTGATGGACAGGTAACCTCGGTTGTTGAGTACGACGATAATGACATTCAGACCAGTCGTTTTCAGGGTTTGTAGTTCCTGAATGTTCATCTGTAGGCTGCCATCGCCAGCAAAGCAAATCACACGGCGGGTGCCGCTTTCCTGCGCAGCTGTGGCTGCGCCAAGAGCAGCTGGCAGGTCATAACCCATCGAGGCGGATCCCGAGTTGCTGAACAAGCGCTGCTTCTTCTGGAGGGTTGCGACCTGGAATGGCAAGATGCAGGCTGATGCATTGCCGGAAACGACGATGTCATCCGGTCGCATCTGTTTGAAGATGCGGTCGACCATGAGATAGGGGTTCAGCGAGGAACTGGGTTTTTGCTTGTGTTCTGCCGCGGCGCTGTAGGTGGTGCCGATTTTTCGGCACCATTGTGCCCAAGGTTGGTAGCTGGGCAACCGAGTACAGGAAAGCTCTTCCTCTAGTACATCCAGAAAATCAACCAAGTCAGCCTCGATCCCCAGATCGGGCTGAATAGTTGGCTTGTTGAGTTCCGCCCTATCGATATCAACCTGTACGATACATGCGTTTTTAGCGAAGGCTTTCCAGTTGTAACTTGTCTGACGGATGTTAAGCCTCGAGCCCAGTACGAGGACAAAGTCGGCCGCCTGGGTGCAGAAATTACCTGCACGGGTTCCGATGGTACCGGGCCTGCCGGCAAACAAGGGGTGGTCGGATGCGATCAGGTCGTGCGTCCATGCTGTGGCCAGTGGGATACCGTACCGCTCAATCAGGGCCAGCAGACGGTGCTCAGTCCGAGATAATCTGACACCCGTACCACCAAGAATCAGAGGACGGTTGGACTGCTGTAGCTTATCTGCAATGCATCGGCACGCGGCACGCAGTTGGACTGTATTGACCGTTTTCTTTGGCTGCATAGCAGGGGGTATCTCGATGGCCATCGTAGACTGCTGGATATCCAGCGGAATATCTAGCCATACCGGACCGGGTCGACCACCCGTCGCCTCGGCGTATGCCGTAGGCAGCATAGTCTCTAAATCTTTTTCCGAGCGGACGATTTGGGCGTATTTACAGATTGGACTGGCCATCGCAATAGTAGGTCCTTCCTGATCGCCAAGTTGACGCAGATCAGGCAAATCGTAGAAGGACAAGCAAGTCTCACGCTTGATTTGACCCGAAATCACGATCATCGGTATTGAGTCGGTGAACGCGCCAAACACACCATTGAGCGCATTGACTGAGCCAGGACCAGTGGTCAGCATTACGATGGCTGGCTTGCCGCTGATGCGTGCGTAGCCCTCAGCTGCCATAGCGCATGCCTGCTCATGGTGCATGAAGGTGCAATGCAACTTGGCGTGCCCTCCCAGCGCTTGGTTAAGAAACATGGCGCCGCCGCCTGTAACAGTAAAAATTTGCTCAATGCCACGATCGACAAGCCAGTCAGCGATTTGCTCGGAAATAATCTTCATTCAGAGTCCACGGTTAAGAATGAGACTTTTAAGCGAAGGGGTTTCGCTGTAGGGCCCGTCGATGTGATCGATCGTCAAGCGCTCGTCGGCCTTGATGGCCTTGAGCAGCTTCTCCCCATTCATCACTTCTCTGCAGGACAGTTGACCTTTATGTAGCGGAATCGCCAGATAGAAGTCCTTCTCGAAGTCCTCCTTGCTGATTACATAGCCTGGTTCCAAGTCTCGGCAAGCGTAAGCACCACGTACCAGTGCATCTAGGTACTCGGTCTCCTTGCGTGAAATGACGCGACGGCTTTCACTGACACCACCGCACATTTCCTTGGCTTTTTTGAAGGCCTTAAACCACACATCACATTGCTCAGGGAGGGAGCAATAGGAGGATACTGGCACGTCTTCATAGTTGATGTCTATGTGGCGCTCCCAAGTGCGTGCTCCCTTTGCATAAGAAATCAACATTGAGGAATGCCAGTCGTTGTATTCGTGCGTAGATAGTCCGATTACATGGTTCGGATAGCGGTTGTGAAGGTAGTCGATCTGGTCCAAGCAAAGTTCGCTGTCCTCACTAGGGTAAAGAGAGACGCAATGGTTGATAGCCAGCGGGATATCGCGTTTTTCAAAAAATCTAACCAGGTCGTCAAGATCTTTTTCTGAAGCGCCACCAGTGGATACTATGGTCGGTCTACGAGTGGAGGCGATTTTTTCGATCAAGACCCAGTCGTTCATGTCGGAGCTAGCGATCTTGATGATCGGCATATCAAACTCTACACACAAATCAACTGAGGCTTCATCAAAGGGAGTCGACATAGGTATGCACCCGATGTTTTTGATTTCCTCGACCATTCGTGAGAACTCCATCCGGCTGAGCTGGGTGTCCTCGGTCTTCTTGATGTAACGTAACTCATTGTTACCCTTGAAGTCTGGGTGAATAAACTCATCCACATCGCGGAACTGCAATTTAATGGCAGCCTTTACATTGTTGTATCGGACAACAGTACCATGATCGCGAATAATTTTTAGGCCGCGATTCAGCTTGCCCCAGTGGTTGTTGGCTAATTCCAGAACGAATAGGTTATCGAACAGGTCTTTGTCTCGTTGGCTGATCTTTTTCATTTTTCTCCACATTGGTAATTCAAAAGTGATGCCAATATCATGGGTGGGTTCAAATCTGAAGTACAACACCTGACCCGTTGAGGTCAGGCCATCCACGCGAGCCCACAAATTACAAATCACTGAAACCTGAAGATCGCGTGAAGATCACTAGCCTTCGACAACATAACTTCAGCATCCAGAAAATTGAAGATGTGCTTCAACGCTCGCCTTCAACCGTCAGCAGGGAACTCAAGCGGCTCATCGGCTTGCTTTTCTTTATGAGAGCGTTGGGAGACTACTAATGTCATGTCCTTTTTTAAAAATGAAGCCCCAGATAAGATTTGATGCTTGACGCCGTGTGGTCAAGCATGTCTTGTGTCAGCGCGGGTTGAACCCCGATCCAGAACGTATCGTTCATGATTCTGTCTGTGTTTGTGAGTTGTCCGTGCACACGGAAATTTCTACCTTGCATATACGGCTGGCGCGTCAGATCTCCTGCAAAAAGCAGACGGGTTCCGACTTTTCTCTGGTCCAGGTGTGTCAGTAAATCCACCCGACTGCCGGGTGCCCGTTCACGCAAGGTGATGGGAAATCCGAACCAGGAGGGGCTGGCGTGCTCGGTCGCCTGTGGCAGAACGAGGAATTCTTCACAGCCCTTCAGTTGCGCGTGAAGATACGCAAAATTCGATTTGCGTTGGGCCACGAACTGATCGGCCTTCTGCAATTGGGCCAAACCACACGCGGCCTGCATGTCGGTGATTTTCAGGTTGTAGCCCATGTGGCTGTAGGTGTATTTGTGGTCGTAGCCAGCGGGCAGGTCGCCCAGCTTCTGGCAGAAGCGTTTCCCACAGGTGTTGTCTTTGCCGGGCGCACAATAGCAGTCACGTCCCCAGTCCCTGAAACTTTCTGCGATTTTGGCCAGCAGGGGGTCGTTGGTGAACACGGCGCCACCTTCACCCATGGTGATGTGGTGCGCAGGATAAAAGCTCAGGGTGCCCATGTTGCCAAACGTGCCGACCTTGCGTCCCCGATAGGTCGAGCCCAATGCATCGCAGCAGTCCTCGATCAGCCAGAGTCCATGTTTCTTGCACAGACGATTGACCACATCGAGGTTAAATGGGTTACCCAGCGTGTGAGCCAGCATGATGGCCTTGGTACGGGGAGTGATGGCGTTTTCGATCTGCTCGGCTTGGATGTTGTAGGTGCCCATCTCGACATCGATGAACACCGGGACGGCGCCCACTTGCAGGATCGGGTTGACGGTGGTGGGGAAGCCCGCTGCCACGCCAATGACTTCATCACCCGGGACAATGGCCCGTTCGCCCAGTTGGGGGCTGGTCAGGACACTGAAGGCCACCAGATTGGCTGATGACCCGGAATTCACAGTAATCAGATGATTGACCCCCAGATACTGGGCCAGTTGCTGCTCAAAGGCCTGATTGAAACGTCCGGAGGTCAGCCAACCGTCCAGGGCGGCATCGACCATGTACTGCAGTTCCAGGGCGTCGATTTTCTTTCCGGAGGGGGGGACGGACGTCACTCCCGGAAAAAATCGCTCAGGTGCGAGGCTTTGGCCGGCGTATTCTTCAACCAGTGCATGGATCTTTTCACGCAATGTGTCGGTCTTGGAAGCGGTCATGGTTGAAGGATCCGTGCTTGAAATTCCCCAATTTGCTCTCGTGACAATGTGTTCAGGTCATGTCCGTCGAGCCAGGCCCGGTACCACTGAACCGTTTTCTCCAGAGCCATGTCCAGAGGCATTGCTGAGCGCCAGCCCAGCTGTGTGTGGGCTTTGTGGCAGTCGAGCTTGAGCGTCTTGGCTTCGTGTGGATGTTGGCCTTCGAGAAGATTCCAGCTGGCCTGAGGTCCCCACAGTCCTGCCATGCGCTCCACAATCGCGTTGACCGTAAGGGCATCCTGGCTGTCGGGACCGAAATTCCAAGCGCCAGAAAAGGCTTGTCCATGTTCATATAGATGTTGTGCCAGCGTCAAATAACCATGCAGGGGGTCCAGTACGAATTGCCATGGACGGATAGCATGCGGTGAGCGGATCTGAAGCGGCTGTTGGGTGCGCCAGGCTTGGATGGCATCGGGGATCAAACGGTCGGTCGATGTGTCTCCACCGCCGATCACGTTGCCAGCGCGGGCTGTGGCGACTGCGATGGGACCATGGCTTCCCAGCTCGGGAAAGGAGCGGCAATAGGATTGGGTGACCAGTTCCGAGCAGGCTTTGCTGCTGCTGTAGGGGTCATGTCCACCCAGTTGGTCGTTTTCTCGGTAAGGCCAGATCCATTCGCGGTTCTCATAGCATTTGTCGGTGGTGATGTTGACCACCGCACGCAACTGTGGGCATTTTCTTGCTGCTTCTAGCAGATGCACCGTGCCGATCACGTTGGTGCTGTAGGTCGACACGGGGTCGGCGTAGGCGTTGCGAACCAGTGCCTGTGCGGCCATGTGGATCACGATGTCCGGCTCTGCGGTCTGCATAGCCTGCTTAAGTGCTGGCAGGTCGCGCACGTCTGCGGTGATGCTGTGCATGTCCTGACCGACACAGGCCAGGTTGTACAGACTGGACTCGGACTCTGAAGGCAAGGCATAGCCGGTTACTTGGGCGCCCAGTTGCTGGAGCCACAAAGCCAGCCAGCTCCCTTTGAAGCCGGTGTGCCCGGTGAGGAAGACCCGACGTCCACGCCAGAACTGTGGATTCATGCCCAGACCTTCCAGGGAGCCTGACCGGCTTGCCACAGGTCTTCGAGTTGCTGTTTTTCACGCAAGGTATCCATGGCTTTCCAGAAGCCCTGGTGCTTATAGGCGGCCAGCTGTCGACGCTCGACCAGCTGCGCAATCGGTTGTCCTTCCCATGAACTGTGGTCTCCTTCGATCAGATCGAAGACCTTCGGTGAGAGTACGAAGTAGCCGCCATTAATCCACCCACCATCTCTGGGCTTTTCGGTGAAGGCATAGACGCGCTGGTCATCCATTTCCATGGCTCCAAAACGTCCTGGAGGCTGCACTGCCGTCATGGTGGCCCATGTGTTCTGGCTGTGATGAAAACTAATGGATTCAGTGATGTTCACATTGCCCACGCCATCGCCGTAGGTCATACAGAACACGTCGTCCGAGATGTAATCGCGGATTCTTTTGATGCGTCCGCCTGTCTGGGTGTGCTCTCCCGTGTCAATCAGCGTGACTTTCCAGGATTCAGCTTTTTTGTGGTGGACCTTCATGGACCCGTCAGAAAAGTCAAATGTCACATCCGACATGTGCAGGCAGTAATTGGCGAAATACTCCTTGATGACGTAACCCTTGTAGCCGCAGCAGATGATGAAATCGTTGACGCCATGGTGGGCGTAGATCTTCATGATGTGCCACAGCATGGGACGCCCGCCAATCTCGACCATCGGCTTGGGCTTGAGCATAGTTTCTTCGGACAGGCGGGTTCCGAGTCCACCCGCGAGAATGACGGCTTTCATGGGTCTGGCATGTTGGAACTTTGACAGTTGCGGTATGAAGCAAATTTCAGGCCAAATTAAAACTCCAAAAGCTTGGCGAGTTCGGATAGGAAGCCTGCGCCATGAAAATAGTTCCTATAGTGATCTAAATAAATAATAAATAACCTAATTAATTTATAAATTAATGGGAGTGATGAGGGGCGGGTAAGGTTGTGTTGAGGTCTGCGTGAAGCCCGAGGCGTAGTAGACGGTTCCGTTTTTGCAAGGGCAGGTTTGGGCATAAATTTTGCTGCTTAGGGTGAATCTGGCTATTCCTCCTACCACCATGAAACTGCGAATTCACCTGACCATCATGCAGCCCGCGGGGTATGTGCATTCTTTGGGTTTCCTGGACCAGGCACGCTATGTGCGCTACCAGATGCGTCGTTTGGGTGCTGAGGTGAGCATTGGCAAGAACCGCTTGCGCGAGGATTCGGTCAACATCATTTTTGGTGCCCATCTGGGCTTTCCTGCCGAACTCAAGCAGCGCTACACCTGCGTTTTTTTCAACCTGGAGCAACTGGGTGAGGGAGGGGCGCCAGTCAACCGGGACTATCTGAACTTGCTCGCGTCGTCAGCTGTGCTGGACTACGATGAACGGAATCTGGCGGCTTATGGCTGTCAGCCCGGAGCCGTGCCTGTGTTGCCTTTTCTGGCGGCACCTTATCTGTCACGTGAAGATAACCTGCCACTCGAGGACCGGCCCATTGATCTGCTGTTTTTTGGGAGCATGAACGAGCGGCGCCATGCAATGATCGACCGGATCGAGGCGTGCGGATGGCATGTAGCCCTGTTTGATCGGCCGCTGTATGGCGAGGAGCGCGATCACTTTATTCGCCAGGCCAAGGTGGTTTTCAATTGCCACTTTTACGAGACCAGTCGGTTTGAGCAGGCAAGAGCGTTTCATGCTTTGTCGCTCGGCACACCAGTGGTTTCGGAACGGACCTCCAGGACGGAGCCACCGGCCGCGTTTGAAGAAGCTGTGACCTGGCTGGTCGATGAGCAGTTGGAAACGTTTTTCCAGAATGAGTTCATGTCCCCGGCATGGCTCGCTGTTGCTGCGCGCCAGTTGAAGTATTTCGCCACATGCGATCCGCTGCCACATTGGCAAGTGGCGCATGAATACTGCAGAGCTATCTTTGAAATGGGGCGATGCGTTCAGCAAAAGACATGGCAACCAACCCAGATCATGCTGTCCATGGGTGATGAAGATCGGTATCTGCCTGGCTGGCTCAACATCAGTG
>Ga0255170_1000857_pt1 | contig 9850 bp, 8 predicted proteins | sample Atl_Yuk_RepA_8d_FD_186015 | JGI IMG/M metagenome (GOLD analysis project Ga0255170, IMG submission 186015) | Freshwater microbial communities from Altamaha River, Georgia, United States - Atl_Yuk_RepA_8d | ecosystem: Environmental > Aquatic > Freshwater > River | place: USA: Georgia | collected...
GATCGCATGAATTTTATTATTTAAAGCAGCGTCTGTTACAATTTTTTCAGCTTGGTGTTTGGTTTCAAAGTAACCAAGATTTAAATGGTGTATAGAATAATCCGAACTTTCACTTAGGACTGTCGGCAAAAAACTAGATCCAATTGCTACAACAGAAGACAAATTTAAAAGTTTAGCATTTTGTTGTTCAGTTAATACATTAACAACGTTCTTTGTGCCATTAACATTGACATGGTTCATGAGTGTACGTTGATTTTTATTATAAGCAACAACGCCAGCTAAATGATAAATATATTCTTTGTTTTTAAATGCTTCGCGAAGAGTTTCGATCTGTGTAACATCGCCATATTCATAGTTTAACTTAAGATGATTTATTTCAGATAAGTCACTATTTTTACGAACTAACGCAGTGACATGATGCCCTTCTTCTTGCAATCGACGGCATAGCCAAGACCCAAGAAATCCATTGGCACCTGTGACAAGCACATTCATATTTTTTTCCCCTTAGACTGAACAGTATATTTTTTTAAATACTGAGCTAATTGATAAAACAAGTAAGAAATCAAAAGCCCCATAAGTGCACCTGCTAGAATATCGCTAGGATAGTGTACGCCATTGTATACTCTTGAATAAGCTATTGTAGTAGCTAGGGCAAAGTAAATAGTTTTTCCAGGTGGAAAAACAAAACTTAAATAGTTCGCAATTGCAAAGCTGTTAGATGAATGATTTGAATAAAAGCTTTTTTTAGGTTGCGCAGGACTTCGTTGTTCAATTTTGAGCTCGTGTTGCGTAAAAGGACGCGGCCGATTAAATTGTTTTTTTATGACTGATCCTGTAAAATCACTTAGTCCAATTGAACACGCAAAACAAAAAAAATGAATAATGCCGAGTTTTCCATATTTTTTAATTAAAAAATATAAAATTAAGCATGCCGCTGGAATTGAAAAAAAAATATTTTTATGAATATCAGTTATGATGGGAAAAAATAAACTCAAAATTTCATTAGAAAGTGTTTGATTAACAACGTGTGCAATTTTTTGATCTAACTGTAAAAGTGTTTCTAGCATGATTTAATGTGACATGGAAGTAGCTAAAATGCAAAAGGGTTCAGTATTAAACTGAACCCTTTCTAAAATAAAGGTTTATGCTGAAAATAACTATACTAACAGATAATAAAATCTTCTAAACCCTTACCTTCTTTAATGCCAGCTGCTTTTAAGGCTTCGACAACTGATTTACCTTCTCTTAACGCATTTTTAGCTTTTTCCATATTTGACTTCAAATTGCCTGATGCAGACTTAGATAGACTAATTATTTTTGAAATGGCCAAAATCTCTTTTTGTTGAGAAACAGCATCAGAACTTAAATTTTGTAATCCTTTAGCAAATAACTCTAAATCTTCTTTAGATTCTTTACCATTAGAAATCATCATGATGATCTCATTAAGAATTTCAGGTCTTTTCGCTACAGCATCTAAAATTAGCGAACCACCAGTTAATCTAACGCCAGCATTTGTTGCTGCTGAGTTTAATATATCACGGACAACTACTTTTTCAGATTCGCTGAGAGTTTTCTTTGAAACCGCAAACTTACCGTCTGCATCTTTATTTTCTTTAATGGCATCTAAAATTGATTTTCGAGCCGCTTCAGTTGCTTTACCTTCAGTGACCATTTCAGCAATACGAGCTGATATAGCTTCGCGTGATCTAGATATAGAATCTAATTTCTCTTTACCAATTGCTGCCGCAAAAACTGATCCAGAAGCAAGAAATACTGTTGCCATTAAAATATGTTTCATTGAACACTCCTTTATTTATATAATTTAAATATTCAAATTTCATTCCAACTCTTAATAAACCCAATCTTTATATTTTCATTACCAACGAATTAAGTGACGTTTTTCGAAGTATAGTGTAAAAAACTTTGTCACTACGTTTATTCTCTTTTAGACCATGATTGTCGTTTTTATAGATACTCAATGAACCCATCTCTTTCGTTATTCGTTAGTTTTTATGCTATGACCGTTGTTTCTACTCATATTGACATTGCTATTCATTGATTGAGTTACGCTTTCTACATCTTTTTGAGACATTTTATACGTAGATTCTGTACTGACTCTTAATGAGACATATCGTTTAGTATTTTGAACGACAGATTTTACACCATTCACGAGAGTATAGACGAGTTTTACTTCTGATGACAAATCATCTGCTTGCTTTTCATAGTCATCAGCTTCCATTTGATACATATCACCGAATGCAATTTGACCAAATAGATCAATATTTTTTGAAATTGCTTCGATACTTTGAAAATCAACTTTTGCCATAGAAAATAATTGCATGAGATTGAAAATTTCATTTTTGAGCAGCGGAAACGCTATGTGATTAAGTTTTTCAATAGCTTGTGTGCTTATCATAAATTTGTGAGCCAAACTTTCATTTGATTTGTTTTTTCTTAATTGAATTTTCAAATATCCTAGTCGAATTTGAGTATGTGCAAATATTTTTTCAGTCGTTTTTAGAGATTTAAAGTATAATTGTTGATCAACAAATCCAATAGCTTTTAAAAAATCTGCTTCAAGACTAAATTGAGTGATTAGATCAATAAAACTTTGAACAGGATCTGCTTTTGTTGGCGCTGATTTTCTTTGTAATTCGATAAGTTCAGAAGACAGTTTTTGTAAAGCCAAGCTTTCTTTAACCATATTAAACAACTTTGGTTGCTTGTTAATTTGCTGAGTATAGTATCGCATCAAAAGCATATAAGTTGATAATAGTTCTTGAAAATTGTTTGTATTTTTTTTGATGTAATCGCTCGTGTTTTTATAGATTTCGACTGACTCAGCTTGAGAGTCTTTGGCCTCTTGAGAAGCTAAATGAACATTAATTGTTTCAACAAAATCTGTAGTAATAATTTGTGATGTTTCAATTTGTTTCTTTAGTTTTAACAAATCTGTTTGTGCGTCTGATATTTCAGGAAATAACAACTTTTTGTCTGTTGTTTGCGCCAAATCTACTTTAATTTTTTTAATAAATTCTTTGTTGAGAGTTTCGTATCGTCCCGTTGATAAATGTTGTATGTTTTCAAAAATCAATGAATATATTTTTAGCTCTTGTAATAAAGAATCTCGAATATTTGAAGGCAAATAATCATTTCCGAGTTTTTGATAAACAGATTTTTTTGATGTTTCATCTGGATCTAAATTAGATATTTTGTCTGCTAACCAACCAGCAAAAGTTTTCAATCCAATAAAAGCATTGTAAGTATTATCAACGTAAAACTTTTTTCTGTCGTCAAATTTATTCATTTGTTGAATGAATGATGATTCTATTTTTGACCACCAAGTTGAGTAGTTATCTGTTGCTGCTCTTGGATCATAATAGTCTGCAACTAAATTAGTTGGTTGCGTTAGGTAATCTAAAATAGATTGATTATTTACTTTATACGACAGAAGGTCTTGAGTTGAAAGAGTGTTTAGTTGACTTTTTCTTAGATAATCGCTTCCGTTTCTTTTGTAAACCTGACAAATGTCAATATGCTTATTGTTTTGAACAATTGTTGGAAACATTAAATAAAAACCTGAAAATTTTGCTTCGTCAGCTGTGATTGATGTCTGAGATGGACCACAGAGCATCGAATACATTAAAAATAATGGGCTATTGTGTAAATACAGATTTGATGTGCTTAGCGGGAATTTTGCTGTTTTATCGATGAGTGTATTTACATCATTAATTGAATAAGCATATGAATATGACAACATTTTGTCTTGAATCGGATAAGGTTGGCCAAGTTCTGCTTGAGACATTAGTTTAGTTAAAAAATTATGTGCTTTTGGCCCATAAGGTCGATATGTGTGAACTTGTGATTTAGAATCAATAAAACGATTGAGATACCGATTAATTTCGGATAATTGTCGACTTTGTTTTTGGACATCACCCGACGCTAAATTAGTGAGGACAGTTTTTATAAACTGATTATCAGCAGTAGCATCATCAGAAAAAAAGTTTTGATTATTCAAATACTTAAGTGCAATACTTTTAATTTTATCACTTTGAGCAAGTGTCATTTGTCTTGGTCGTAGTAAATATTCATTGATATCTTTACGATCTTGATTGTCAAATTCAGTTCTAACGCCAAATAAAGGCAGGCTGATCTCGGGAAAGTAATCTGTTCTGTTGTCTTCATGTTTGCTTTTTAAAACTTCATTAAAGTGTGAATAAAAATCACGAGCATATTTCATTTGATGTGCGGTTTGTTTGTTTGTTTCAGCCCACAACTCTAATTGCTCTTCATTTTCCGAGTTTAAGTTAAATCTCCAGTCATTTAGGAGGTCAGTCATTTCTAGAATTTTTTCTGGCAACTGATTTAAATGCTCTGAATTTTGCGAAGATTGATTGAAGCGCCACTTGTTTATCGACAAGCTTGAAGCGATCTTTTCAATGTCTGAAATTAAATTTGCTGTAGTCACACGATGCATAAGATTATTACCAACTCTCATAAAAAGTGGACTTACAAAATGATCTACAACTAAAAAATTAGTAAATTTAGCGACTGTAAATAAATATTTAAATCCTGCAGCTTCCCAACCCATTGGTGTAAGATGAACTAAAAGTTCCATTTTACGCATTTTAAGAACCCAGTTAGTGGCTTTAAGCGCAGCTTTTTCCGATGTTTTTAACAGTTTCTGTGCATACTGTGTCGACGCTCCTTTTTTAACAAGTCTTTCTACAAATTCTGAACCATATTGACCGGCTAGTAAGTTCACCAATTGAGAACCATATTGATTTGCTTTTTTCTTCACTGTCCATTGTGCTAATGTTGTATTACATTTTTGATCAATTTCATGTGCGGCTTTGTTACTTAATCGTGCCGACACGCAATCCTGAAATAATATTAGCGTATCTGCCGTAATACTTGATACAAGCGATCCAACCATCATGCCTTGATACATTAAACCAGTCATAGCTCGAGCTTTAAGAGCAGGTGATAGGTTTTTAGATCTAAAATCAATATAATATCCTTGAGAAACTGTAAAAGCATAAAATGAAATCCATGCAGTTGGATCAAAAGTTTGTTCAAGGTGATGAACCATAGCCATTGGATTAGCATTGTGTTGATTCATTATTGTTCTAAAAATAATAGCGCCATCAATAATATGAAAGTGCATTTTCGTAGGGGTTAAATGAATGGCTGAATTCAACAATATTCCACGTTTTTGAGCTTTGACTTGATCTTGAATTTGCAAATTCTGAATTTGTTTTCTAATTTGGGAAAAGTAAGACTTATCATCTTCTTTTGATGCTTCGTAAAGAAGTTTTAATTGCGAGGCTTGTTCTGGTGATAATTGCGTCATCACATCGGTTAAATTAATTTGTTGTCCCTCAGATAATGAGGACCTGCCTTGAGCTAAAAGAGTAACACTCAATAATGAAATAGTAGTAAAAACAAAAAGTACTTTGAGGAATTGTCTCATTCGTAGATACTCCCTTTATAGAGATATCTACTGCAAAGATAGTTCTTGTCATAAGCACTGAATGAAACTTTAGATGTCTCATTTTGAGAACTAACAAAAATTGTTATACACTTTATGAAAAGCGCATTTCACATTGGTTAAATAATTTTTATATTTTAGTGGCTAGAACCTGATCTTCTTTGCGGCGCTGGTGCGTCTTTCAATGATTTGGTTTTTGACGCTTCAATTAATTGGTCGTTTTTCATTTTTTTAGCAGCAGTTGAAGCTATGTTGCGAATTTTTATCTGTGCGTCTTTGGCTAATTCGTTTGTACATTTATAATCCTGTGGCAATAGTTTTTCATATTCAAGGATTGATTTTTGAATTACTGTTACTTCTGGCAGTTCTATATTAAAATCATTTTGAATAAAATTGTGATATAGCTTGCCATTACGACTACAAATAATTTCTGCATTATCAATAAGTGAATAATTAAAGAATTTCCAAACTAATGATCCGTAACTAACAGCTAATGCAGATGTTAATCCAAGAATGACAGCTGGAACTAGTACGTCGATTGCTATCTTACCTGCGATTAGCCCCGGCAGTACAGCATGAGCTTTTTGCGGCAGGAAAAAGTTTATAACGCCGAATTGACGAGCTTTTTCACTTAAATTTTTGATATTATTTTCGAACGATAGAGATCGGTCATATTTAACTCGAACGCCATTTAGGATAATTGCATCATCTGTCGTCAGCACAATTTTTGTTTTATTATCAATAATAATCACATCATTTTTAATTTTGTAATTGATTTTAATTTGATCAGAAATGTGAGTGTCTATAAATGAATGGTCTTCACTTGGTAGAATTTCTTTGAGTGCTGTTTTTAGCTTAATTCCATCTTCATTATTTAGAATTTGCAAAATAAATTGTTTTTTTTGATTGAATCGATCAGAAGCCAAGCTCTCTTTAGGCGAACCTAAAGCAGAGGCATATGCGTTTAGAATTAAAATAAAAGATAAGATTAATTTCATAAAATCTCCAACTACTGACGGTTGATGTTTTCGCAATAGTTAGAGATTACTATAAAGAAATACAAACAAGTGATAATTTAAAGCTTGCTTGAAAAAATTAATCTAAAGTCGTGTGTTCTTATTTTGAGATCGTAACTTTTTCGATTACGATAGGTTCAACTGGTCGATCCATTGGGCCTGTTTTCGTTTTACCAATTTGATCAACGATATCATAGCCTTCAACAACTTCGCCGAAGATAGCATGTCTGTTATCTAACCAGGGAGTAGGTACAGTCGTAATAAAAAATTGACTTCCGTTTGTATTTGGACCGGCATTTGCCATAGAAAGCAAACCTGGTTTATTATGTTTTAATTCTGGATGAAACTCGTCATTAAATCTATACCCTGGGCCACCTGTGCCAGTGCCAAGTGGGCAACCACCTTGAATCATAAAATCTTTAATAACTCTATGAAATACAAGTCCGTCATAAAATGGTTTTGTCATTTTTTGACCAGTTTTAGGATCAGTGTATTCTTTTGTACCCTCTGCTAATGATACAAAGTTTTCGACAGTTTTAGGTGCTTTATCAGCAAATAATTTGACTTTAAAATTACCTTTATTGGTTTGAAAATGAGCGTACATTGATTATTTTCCTTTACGAATTGATTTTATTGTAATTGTTTGTGCAGGTACATTTTCGAAAGATCCATCCGTAGATGTCTTGGTCACTGTTCTTACAGATTTAATTTTGTCGACAACTTCCATTCCAGAAATGACTTCACCAAATACGGCATAGCCATAGCGATCATCAGAAACATGATCTAGCCTTTGGTTATCAACAACATTTATAAAAAATTGTGCTGTCGCAGAGTTTATGTCGTTGGTTCTCGCCATTGCAATAGTTCCACGTTTATTTGATAAACCATTTTTAGCTTCGTTTTTGATAGGGTCGAATAAAACTTTTTTTTCAGAAAGATCAGCTAAGTGACCGCCACCTTGAATCATAAAACCATCGATTACTCGGTGAAAGATCGTGTTGTCATAAAATTTTTTATCGACATATTTTAGAAAATTTTCGACCGAGATGGGTGCTTTTTCTGAATTAAGTTTAATTTTAATTTCACCTAATGAAGTGTTTAAAATAACAACTGCAGATTTTGGTTCTTCTTTGAGATTATTTTTAGCATGTGATTTAAATGACCAAGTCATTAAAACAAAAGCTAACAAGTAAATCCAAATAACAACGTTGACCTGTGATAGATTCTTCACTTTTTCACTGTTTTTCATAGTGAAAACTTATTCAACTGGGTTTCTGCGGTCAAGGTTACTCAATAGGCTGCTTATTTTTACTCCAAGTTGTTTGACCATTTGGGCTTATAATAGTTATGAGAATCATTTGTGATGCGGCGTTCTTCAGTTCCGTCAACACTGATAGTATAGAGCTGAAAACTTCCGCTACGGTTACTACTAAAAACAATAAAACGTCCATCAGGCGAAAAACTAGGATCTTCATTACTGGCGCGCTTTCCGTTAGCCTTTGTGGCAGTTGTAAGTCGTTTAATGTTAGCCCCATCACTGTCCATTATAAAAATATCGAAATAGTTTTCAAACATACTTGCAAAAGCTATTTTTTTACCGTCAGGTGACCATGACGGAGTTGAGTTGTATTTTCCTTCAAATGTTAAGCGTTTGACATTGCTTCCGTCAGAGCTCATCACGTAAATCATAGGTTTTCCGCCACGATCTGATGAAAAGGCAATCTTTGATCCATCTTTGGATAATGCAGCTTCAACATTCATAGCTCCAGCTGGTCCTTTAGTTAGCTGTGAAACAATTTCCCCTTTAGATGTAATTTTAAAAATGTCGGGAGCACCACTTTGCGAAATTGTTAAATATATATGTTTACCATCTGGAGAATAACTTGCTCCAGAATTTAAACCATTGCGATTTGATATGATCATTCTTTTTCCTGAAGCTAAATCTTGTTCAAACAAAGTTAAATTCATTTGAGCAGACCCAATTTTTCTAGTGTATATGGAATAAACGACTTTACGTGCATCAGGTGACCAATTAGGTGAAATAGCTACACTTCGATCACGAGTCACAAGATTTTGTTCTGAACCATCTTGGTTCAAAGTAATGACTTCTTTGTGTCCAGTGCGATCTGTTGTTGCAACAATTTTCGATAAGAAAGAGCCTCGCTGACCTGTTAAAGCTTCGAGAATATCATTCGCAATGATATGGCCAATTTGAACTGTTTGATTGGTCTTTCCGTTATATTTTTTGCCAACGACAGTTTTTCCTTCGTTTACTTGGTAAAGATACAATTCGATAGAAATATCATCTCCAATTAAGCTAAATGACGCTCGAATTAAAAAGTCTGCTTCGATTGATTTCCACGTATCAAATTTAAAACCACTTGGATCCATGACCTTTGATTTAATTGGCGTAGTAGATGTGTTTTCAAGAAAAGCAGAGCTCGACATCATTTTAAAATAAGTTGATTTTTCAAGATCTTCGGTGGTGACTTTATGGATTTCGGCTGCAACTTTAACATTCTGTGAAGATTTGTGAGTATTAATTTGATTGAATACAGGAAATGCTAAGTTACTTTTTTTAGCCTGCGCTTCTCCGATTTTAATATAGGCTTGATCAGACCAAGCATGCTGGCTGAAAATACTCAAAATAAAAAACAAGCTAGTTAGTTTTAAGAATTGTAACATGTGTAAAACTCCTTTAAGGGGTTATTCGGGAAAGCCAATGAGAACACCGTCTTCTTTATAAACTTCAGTAAATTTATCTGGTACAGATGGAAATGGTAGTGATTTTTCAATCGCACGTAAACAATATTCATCATAGGTTGGATTACCAGAAGATTGAAAAATATTTTTAGATACTAAAGATCCGTCAGGATTAAATTTAACAAGTACTTTTGTTTTAAGTGGTTTACCTACAAGCCACTGTGGTAATTGCCAATGATTTTTAATTTTAGTGTCAAGTTGAACCAAATAACTATCAGATTGTATTTTATCTAAGCCGGTTAGGGCTGTTCCTTTTGATAGAACTCGACCTTTAATAGGTCGCGCCGTAATTTGAGTTTGCTTCGAATTTTGTGATTTTTCTAATTCAACAGATTGTCTAATTTTTTCTATGGCGCTTAGTTTTTTTAATTTAGCTAGCGCGTCTTTTTGTTTTTTTTGAGTAGATTTTAAATTAATTGACTCATTATCAAGTTTGACAGATTTAGTTTCACTATTTTTATTTTTCGCTTCTTTGACGGTCGATTTGTTTGCTTCTAAAGACTGTTGGGGAATTTCTTTTTCCGGTAGATCTTTAGGGCGAACTTGTTCGTTGACTTCAGAGTTCAAAATATCTGCTTGA
>Ga0255170_1000858_pt1 | contig 9849 bp, 7 predicted proteins | sample Atl_Yuk_RepA_8d_FD_186015 | JGI IMG/M metagenome (GOLD analysis project Ga0255170, IMG submission 186015) | Freshwater microbial communities from Altamaha River, Georgia, United States - Atl_Yuk_RepA_8d | ecosystem: Environmental > Aquatic > Freshwater > River | place: USA: Georgia | collected...
AGACCCAGTTCAATGTGTCCTGCCAACAGGTGCCGGCGGCGCCGGCCTTTATCTCCTGTCCCCGATCAACTCAGGTGGGGGAGTTTGAGGTGGCCATCACTGGGGGAATTTGGGTGGCCTTCGGGGGATGGAGAGGTTTTCGACAGAGGCGGGACGACCAGGAGTGGTCGAGCTTGGACGGCAGTTCTTTGTGAAAAAACATGGTAGCGAGTGGTCTTGTGCCAGTTGCCATGGGGAATCTCCTACACGCAGTGGTCGCCATGCATCCACCGGAAAGGCGCTGGAACCTCTGGCGCCGGCTTTCAACCCCAAGAGCCTGACCGACACTGCGCGGGTGGACAAATGGTTCAGACGCAATTGCAAGGATGTGCTTAGTCGGGAATGCACTGCTGGAGAGAAAGCGGATGTGCTGGCCTGGCTGAACAGCCTCAAGTGATTTCGTGACAGGTGGACTCTGTGCAGTTGAATTTTTTTACGACGGTGACTTTGCTGTGCAGTCTGAGCGCAGTCCACGCAGGCAGTCACGATTTCAAGCCTATTCAAGCATTACCCCAATACGCCCAAGAATGTGCTGCATGCCATGTAGCCTATCCGCCTGCACTGCTGTCGGCAGATTCTTGGCAGCGGATAGTGACGGGGCTCTCGCAGCATTACGGGGTGGATGCCAGCCTGGATGCTGCGCAAATCGACACGATTGGGCGGTGGCTGGCAAGCGAGGCGGGGGCTTACAAGAAAGTTCAAACTTCTCCACCAGAAGACCGTATCAGCCGATCAGATTGGTTTGTCCGAAAACATAGACGCGTTGATCCCGAAATCTGGCGACTCGCGAGCGTGAAAAGTCCAGCGCAGTGCACTGCCTGCCACATCCAAGCTGACCAGGGACGCTTCGACGAACATGATTTACGTACGCCTGCCGGCATGAAAAAAGGCTTTCGATGAAAGCTGACACATCTCCGTCACCAACCCGTCGTGTGACAGACGCGCCAACCCGTATGTTCCACTGGTTGTTTGCACTGTGTTTCACTGGGGCCTACCTGACTTCTGAGAGTGAACGTGTGCAAGTCGTTCATGCCGCCTTCGGTTACACCATGGTGGCTTTACTGGTCTTTCGTTTGATTTATGGCTGGCTGGGGCCGCGTCCGGTGCGCTGGTCGTCTGTCATCACAAAGTTAAAGAGTGGGTGGGCGTGGTGCCGAACTTTTCAGCTGCAGGATGTATCCGCTGCAAATCTGAGGAGCGCCCAGAACTTTGCACTGGTGCTGGCCACAAGCTGTTTATTGGTCCTTGCGGTGCCTTTGATTTTGAGTGGTCATGTGCTGTATATCGGGACAGTGGATTGGCTGGAATCGGTTCATGAGTTCGTGGCCAACATCATGCTGCTTTTGGTACTGGCACATCTGGGCTTACTTTTGCTGATCAGCGTTTGGTGTGGCAAGAACCTCGCAATTCCCATGTGGCGCGGGCGAGTGGCTGGGGCTGGCCCGGATCTGGTGGCCACCCCCCGCATTTGGCTAGCGTTTGTTCTGTTAATGGTCTCGAGTGCATTTGGCCTGTGGTCAGTGCTCTGACACGCATGCCTTTCATATTTGATTCAGCTTGCCCACTAACAATCAAACTTGTTCGATTTTTGTGATGACAAGGAGCTAGTGATGAACCCAATCTTTCGCCTGATCCCACTCTTAACGGGTTGCCTGGCAATTTTGAGTGCATGTGGGGGTGGTGGTGGCGGTTCTGCCTTGACCACAGTCAATCCTCCCGTGGCTGGCACGATCAGTGGTCTGGGTTCCGTCATTGTGAATGGCGTTCGTTATGAGACGATTGGCGCCTCAGTCATTGACGCCGACGACAGTCACACCATCAGCACTCCTTTGGGACTGGGTATGACTGTGAGCATCGACCCCTTGACCTCCAGTGCAACCACTGCAGGAACTATTTATATTCAGACAGGCATCAAAGGGGGCACCTCTGCCGTCGACACCACTGCGAAAACCCTCAATGTGGCTGGATTGCCTGTGACCACCGATTCAGCAACATTTATTGTCACTTCTGCGGGTCAGGCGGGAAGTTTTGCCGATCTGGCTGACAACCTCAATGTGGAGGTGTACGGACTGCCCCAAACCGATGGAACATTCAAGGCGACGCGAATCGAAATAGAAGCAACAGCGCAGGTGGTGCAGCTTGTTGGAACAGTCTCAAATCTGAACACCACTAACAAAACATTCACTTTGGGCAGTGGCAGTAACACGGTGACGATTGCCTATTCAGGGATAACTGTGCCTACTGGAATAGCTAATGGCTCTGTTGTCTCTGTTCATACAGCGACCACAGCGACTGCTTCGCAATACACTGCTACGAACATGTATTTGCGCTCGACAAATGTCTCCACTTTTACGCAGTACGCTGCAAATTACAGTGGAACCTCGGGTGTCCGCAATGAAGCGAACGAGCTTTACGGCATGGTGTCAAATCTCACTGGAACGCCGCCTTATACCAATGGGTGTTCCATGCAAGTGCAAGGGGTGCCAACGACCCTGCGCAGTGCAACACTGTGCGCTTCGCTCCAGAATGGTGACTATGTGGAAGTCAAAGGTTTGCTTACTGACGGAACACTTGCTGCATATCGGCTGGAGTTCAAAACAGCTGGCGGTGATCGTTCTTTGAATGGTTACTCTGACGACGAGAACGACAGCGATGGTGATGAGTTCAAATATCGTCGTCAGTACAACATGACTTCGGGCAGCTATTACTCTAGTGACAGTCGCTCTTCCTACGAGATCTATGGAACACTCAGTGCCTGTTCAGGCAGTACGTGCACTTTGACAAGCAACGGCAGCGTTTTGACAGCCGATGTGAGCACGGCATTTTGGGAGCACGGACAAGTGAGTAGCGGATTTGTGGAGGCCAAGGGTTACATGACCACAGCAAATACTTTCAAAGTAACCAAGATTGAAGCCAAATACTGACCTTTTGGACTTAACTGACAACACCTCTATGCTTGTGCTCGCATTTCCTTGATTGGGGATTGCCTAAGGCTCTTTCAAGAAAGAGCCTTTTTTCGCCGCAATCATTTTGAATGACTGCTCAGCATGCTTCTCAATGACAGCAATCGGTCGGCTTCTGCCCGTCACCGATCCCGACCCGATGACTCCTCCCAGCGGCGGATTCAACCGTTCAGTGCAGCACATTCGCTGAACTTCTCAACGGGCGCATGACCAAAAAATGAGGGGGCAAAAGCCCTCACTCCTCCGAAATCACCTGTCCATCGTGCTCCACATAAGGCCGGTATGGCCCGGTGCCACTGTGGTCGGCCTCGGTGGCCGGGACAAAAGCACCCTGCTGCGCGTCGAACACATGCACCTCGCCCTGCTCGATCACGTAATGCCAGCCGTGCAGCTGCAGGCGCGCGGCTTCGACAGCGCGGCGCACCATGGGGTATTCGAGCAGGCGCTCGAGCTGCAGCACCACGCTGCGTTGGCCGGTACGGTCCAGCGCTTCGGGGCTGACCTGCACCGGCAACAAGGCCTCGTCCACCAGGTGCAGCCAGTTGCGCAGGTTGACGGCTTCGTCGGGCGCGCCTTCGTAGGCCGCGCGGATGGCGCCGCAGTGGCTGTGCCCGCAGACGATGATGTGCTCGACCTGCAGGGTGAGTACCGCGTATTCGATGGCGGCGGCGGTGCCGTGCAGGCCATGTGAGCCGTCGTATGGCGGCACCAGCGCGCCCACATTGCGCACGATGAACAGCTCACCCGGCCCTGCGCCGGTCAGCAAATAGGGCACCAGGCGCGAGTCGGAGCAGCCGATAAACAGTGTCTTGGGGTGCTGCCCGTGGGCCACCAGGTCCTGAAAGCGCTGCTGGTGGCGCGGAAAGTAGTCCGAATGGAATTGCCGCAGGCGCAGGAGCAGCTCGTCGCCTTCAGCTGCGACTTCGCCACACCCCTCGCCTGCGGTCGAGCTCATTGCAGCAAGGGCGTGTCGGCCCCTTCCAGCTCAATGCCTTGCACCTGGGCCTGACCGACCAGCAGCAACATGTACTGGCGCAGGGCAGTGGCTCGCGACTGCAGCGTCAGCTCGCCTGCGATGCGGCCTTGTACCTGATCGAAAGCGGCCAGTTCGCCCGGCTTCTGGTCCAGCACATCGACGATGTGCAGGCCATAGCGCGAGTGCACCAGACGCGGCTGCAGGCCCTTGGCCACACCGCCGTCTTGCATGAACAGGAACTGCGCGAGTTCGGGCGCGCAGTCTTGCGGCCCTACCCAGCCCAGATCGCCGCCTTGCGCGCCGCTGGGGCAGTTGGAGAGTTCAGCCGCCAGTTGCGCAAAGCGCGCAGCGGGTGCGTCCTTGTGCGTGAGTTCGAGCAAGGCCGCTTCGGCGCGCTCGGCCAGCTTTTGCACCGGCACACCCGGCGTAACAGCAAACAGGATGTGGCGCAGCTGCGCCTGCTGGCCGTGGGTGAAGCGTGCTTTGTGCGATGCGTAATAGCGTTCGCAGGCCTCTGCGGTGGGCTCGGGCGTTACCACGGCGGCGTCCAGCATGTCTTCAATGACTTGCTGTTGCCCGGCACTCAAGGTGGGCGCGAAATCGCCGGATTCATCGGCGAGCAAACCCTGGCGCACGGCCTCCTGGCGAAGCACTTCGCCCCAGGCGCGTTCGCGAACCGTCTCCAGGTCTTCAGCGGGGCCGATGTGCAGGCGGCGGCCGTTGATGCGCACTTCAGGTGCCTTGGTCTGCGCGGCGCTCTGAGCGGCAGTGGCTGTCATGTCGATGGCGGCGGAGCTGCAACCGCATGCACTGGAACCGCAGCCCCGGGTAGCTTCAATTGTTTCAAGAGCAGGTGCATTCATGGCGTTCTCCTGCGTTCAACGGCCGCGCGAGGTCACGCCCAGGCGGCGGCTACGCACCACCTGGTAGGGGCGCACCACATAGGCCAGGGTGCCGAAACCGCTCCACACATGCACCAGACGGCTGAAGGGAAACAGCAGGAAGATGGTCATGCCCAGCACCAGGTGCACCAGATAGGGCCAGTCAAGTCCGGCAATGTGCCCGGCGTTGGGCTGGAAGGTGACGATGCCCTGCGCCCAGGCCGAGAGCTTGAGCATGACCGAGCCGTCGGTGTGGCCCAGCGAGAACGGCAGCGTGACCAGGCCCAGCACCAGCTGCACCCAGAGGATGACCAGGATCATCAGGTCGGTGCGGTGGCTGGTCAGGCGGATGCGCGGATCGAAGATGCGGCGGTGCAGCAGCAGCGTCAGGCCGATGAAGCAGAAGAAACCTGCCACGCCACCGGCGCTGATGGCCAGCAGCTGTTTTTGCGCCGGGGTGATGAAGGGTTCGTACACCCAGTGCGGTGTGAGCAGGCCCACGCTGTGCCCGAAGAACAGGAACAGGATGCCTGCGTGGAACAGGTTGCTGCCCCATTTGAGCTGGCCTTTGCGCAAGAGCTGCGAGGAATCGCTCTTCCAGGTGTACTGGTCGCGGTCAAAGCGCGCGAGGCTGCCCATGAGGAACACCGACAGGCAGATGTAGGGGTAGACGCTGAACAGGAAATTGTGGAGGACGTTCATGGCTGGACTCCATGGGAAGAAGCATTCGAGGAGGCGTTCCTGACGATGCGAACGGGTTGCGCTTGACCGGGACGGGACTGGCCTTCGGTGGAGCAGCCGCCAAAGACTTCGGGCTCGGCCCAGGACTCGTCCATGGGCGGCTCGGCAGGCACCGGCACGGCTTCGGCCTTTTCACCGGCGAGTTCGAGCACGGCGGCCAGCACGCTGGCGTAGGGGCTTGCGCGTTTGAGCAGGGCGCTGAAGATTTTGCGCACGATGTGCGCGGTCTCGGCCAGGAACTCGCGCGCCTGCTGCGGCGGCTGGGTGGAGGCGAACTCCAGCAGCACCGGCAGGTGGTCGGGCAGCTCCTCGGGGCCGAGGTAGAGCCCGGCCTGCTCGTAGGTCTGGATCAGGTCGATCATGGCCGGGCCACGGTCGCGCGAGTCGCCATGCACATGCTCGAAGAGGTGCAGCGCGGTGCTGCGGCCCCGGTCGAACAGCTCCACATAGTCGGCCTCGGTCTGCAGTGCGTCCTGCAACTGCAAGCGCCGGATCAGGGCCTGCAGCTCGTCCAGGCGGTGGCCGGGCACCGCCGCTTCGAGCTGCAAGGCATCGGCCAATTCATCCAGGTGGGCGCGCAGTTCGGCGTCGGGGTAGCGCAGCAGGTGCGCCAGCACCCGCAGGGTCAGGCGCATGGTGGGGGCTTGGGTTTTGAACATGGTCAGGCCTCCACCTTGATCGGGATGGTGCGCTTCTTCTCGCTGCCAAACAGGCTGGTCTCGGTCACGCCCTCGGAGCAGCCGTTGCCGAAACTGAAGCCGCAACCACCGCGCACATTGAAGGCGTTCTCGGCGTATTCGCGGTGCGTGGTCGGGATCACGAAACGGTCTTCGTAATTGGCGATTGCCATGGTGCGGTACATGTCCTCGACCTGCGCGGCAGAGAGCCCCACTTGGTCCAGCACGTTCTGGTTGACCACGCCGTCCACATGCTTGCCACGCTGGTACGCGCGCATGGCCAGCATCCGTTCGAGCGCGTTGGCCACGGGCATGGTGTCGCCAGCCGTGAGCAGGTTGGCCAGGTACTTGAGCGGGATGCGCAGCTGGCTCACATCCGGGATCTCGCCATTGACACCGATCTGGCCGGCGTTGGCCGCGGCCGTGATGGGCGAGAGCGGCGGCACGTACCAAACCATGGGCAGGGTGCGGTACTCGGGGTGCAGCGGCAGGGCCACCTTCCAGTCCACGGCCATCTTGTAGACCGGGCTGTTTCTGGCGGCTTCGAGCCAGGCGTCGGGAATGCCATCCAGACGGGCCTGCTCGATCACTTTCGGGTCGTGCGGGTCCAGGAAGATGTCGAGCTGGGCTTTGTACAGGTCGGTCTCGTTCGTCACGCTGGCCGCCTCGGCAATGCGGTCGGCGTCGTACAGCAGCACGCCCAGGTAGCGGATGCGGCCCACGCAGGTTTCGCTGCAAACCGTGGGCTGTCCGGCTTCGATGCGCGGGTAGCAGAAGATGCACTTCTCGGCCTTGCCGCTCTTCCAGTTGTAGTAGATTTTCTTGTAGGGGCAGCCCGACACGCACATGCGCCAGCCGCGGCACTTGTCCTGGTCGATCAGCACGATACCGTCTTCCTCGCGCTTGTAGATCGAGCCCGAGGGGCAGGACGCCACACAGGCCGGGTTCAGGCAGTGCTCGCACAGGCGCGGCAGGTACATCATGAAGGTGTTTTCAAACTCACCCACCATGGCCTTTTGGGCAGCCTCGAAGCCGTCGAAGTTCGGGTCCTTGCTGCGCTTGGCAAACTCGCCGCCCAGGATTTCTTCCCAGTTCGGGCCCCATTCGATTTTTTCCATGCGCTGGCCGGTGATCAGCGAGCGCGGACGCGCGGTGGGCGCGTGCTGCATCTCGGGGGCCGACTGCAGGTGGTCGTAATCGAAGGTGAAGGGCTCGTAGTAGTCGTCGATCTGCGGCAGGTGGGGGTTGGCGAAGATCTTCATCAAGAGCGACCACTTGCCACCCTGCTTCGGAACAATCGAGCCATCGGGTTTGCGCACCCAGCCCCCCTTCCACTTGTCCTGGTTTTCCCATTCCTTGGGGTAGCCGATGCCGGGCTTGGACTCGACGTTGTTGAACCAGGCGTATTCCACACCCGGGCGGCTGGTCCACACGTTCTTGCAGGTTACCGAACAGGTGTGGCAGCCGATGCATTTGTCCAGATTGAGGACCATGCCGATCTGTGCACGTACTTTCATGTCATTACTCCTTGTCTTTCGTGCCGGTGATCAGGGGTTCTCGCCCTGGGACTGGTAGGCGCGCGCGAGCTGGTCGTCGCGCGGGGTGTCGAGCCAGTCGACCTTGTGCATCTTGCGCACCACCACGAATTCGTCGCGGTTGGTGCCGATGGTTCCGTAGTAGTTGAAGCCGTAACTCAGCTGCGCGTAGCCGCCAATCATGTGGGTGGGCTTCAAGACGATGCGGGTGACCGAGTTGTGGATGCCACCGCGCACGCCGGTGATTTCCGAGCCCGGTGTGTTGATGATCTTTTCCTGCGAGTGGTACATCATCACCATGCCGTTCTTCACGCGCTGGCTCACCACCGCACGGCCGGCCACGGCGCCGTTGGCGTTGAAGAGTTCGATCCAGTCGTTGTCCGCAATGCCGGCGCTGCGGGCGTCGTCTTCGGACAGCCAGATCACGGTGCCGCCGCGGTTGAGCGTGAGCATGTACAGGTTGTCGCTGTAGGTGCTGTGGATGCCCCACTTCTGGTGCGGCGTGATGAAGTTCAGCACGATTTCCTTGTGGCCGTTGGGCTTGACGCCCTGCACCACGTCGGTGGTCTTCAGGTCCACCGGCGGGCGGTAGCTGCTGAAACCTTCGCCGAAAGCGATCATCCAGGGGTGGTCCTGGTAGAACTGCTGGCGACCCGTCAGGGTGCGCCATGGGATCAGCTCGTGCACATTGGTGTAGCCCGCGTTGTAGGACACGGTCTCGCTCTCGATGCCGCTCCAGGTGGGCGAAGAGATGATCTTGCGCGGCTGTGCCTGGATATCGCGGTAGCGGATCTTCTCGTCCTCGCGGTACAGCGCCAGGTGCGTGTGGTCGCGGCCGGTCTGCTGGCCCAGGGCGTCCCAGGCCTTGACGGCCACATGGCCATTGGTCTCGGGCGCGAGTTGCAGGATCACCTCGCAGGCGTCGATGTCGCTCACGATGCGCGGCATGCCCTTGCTCACGCCCTCGTCCTGCGTGGTGCCGTTGAGCTGGCCCAGCTGCTCGACCTCGATCTCGGTCTTCCAGCCGATGCCTTTGCCGCCATTGCCCAGCTTGTTCATCAGCGGGCCCAGGGCAGTGAAACGCTTGTAGAGGTTGGGGTAGTCACGCTCGACCACCGCGATCTGCGGCGCGGTCTTGCCAGGAATCAAATCGCACTCGCCCTTCTTCCACTCCTTGACTTCAAAAGGCTGGGCCAGTTCGGCCGCGCTGTCGTGCATCAGCGGGGTGAGCACGACTTCCTTTTCCACACCGAGGTGGCCAACGCAGACTTCGCTGAAACGCTTGGCAAAGCCCTTGTAGATTTCCCAGTCGCTCTTGCTCTGCCACACCGGATCCACCGCGGCCGACAGCGGGTGGATGAAGGGATGCATGTCGCTGGTGTTGAGGTCGTTCTTCTCGTACCAGCTGGCCGTGGGCAGCACGATGTCCGAGTACAGGCAGGTGGTGCTCATGCGGAAGTCCAGCGTGACCAGCAGGTCCAGCTTGCCCTGTGGCGCGTCCTTGTGCCACTTCACTTCCGTCGGCTTGGCTTCGTCCGCGCCGAGGTCCTTGCCCTGCACACCGTTCTCGGTGCCCAGCAGGTGCTTGCAGAAGTATTCATGGCCCTTGCCGGACGAGCCCAGCAGGTTGGAGCGCCAGACGAACATGTTGCGCGGCCAGTTCTGCGGGGCATCCGGGTCTTCGCAGCTCATCTCCAGCGAGCCGTCGCGCAGCGCCTTGACGACATAGTCTTTCGGGTCCATGCCAGCAGCTGTGGCATCTTTGACCACCTGCATCGGGTTGGTCTTGAGCTGAGGGGCGCTGGGCAGCCAGCCCATGCGCTCGGCACGCACGTTGTAGTCGATCATGCTGCCGCCGAACTTGGCCTTGTCGGCCAGTGGGGAGACGATCTCGGAAACGTCGAGTTTTTCATAGCGCCACTGGTCGGTGTGGGCATAGAAGAAGCTGGTGGAGTTTTGCTGGCGCGGCGGGCGGATCCAGTCCAGCGCAAAAGCCAGCGCGGTCCAGCCGGTCTGCGGACGCAGCTTTTCCTGACC
>Ga0255170_1000882_pt1 | contig 9649 bp, 9 predicted proteins | sample Atl_Yuk_RepA_8d_FD_186015 | JGI IMG/M metagenome (GOLD analysis project Ga0255170, IMG submission 186015) | Freshwater microbial communities from Altamaha River, Georgia, United States - Atl_Yuk_RepA_8d | ecosystem: Environmental > Aquatic > Freshwater > River | place: USA: Georgia | collected...
TGAGCGGATCATCGTTCTGGAAGACGACATGGTCACCTCGCCGCACTTTTTAAGCTACATGAACGAGGCGCTGAATCGGTTCGCCGATGACGAGCGGGTGATCAGTGTTCATGGCTACGTCTATCCCGTACAGCAAGCGCTGCCCGAGGCGTTTTTCCTGCGCGGTGCGGATTGCTGGGGCTGGGCTACCTGGCGCAGAGGTTGGGCGCTGTTCAATGCCGATGGACAAGCCTTGCTGGATGAGTTGAAGCGGTGCAATATGATCAAGTCCTTTGATTTTAATGGGACTTATGGTTATTCGCAGATGTTAGAAGGACAGATCAAGGGCACCAATGATTCATGGGCAATCCGCTGGTACGCCTCGGCATTTCTTGCTGACAAGTTGACTTTGTACCCCGGTCGTAGTTTGGTGCACAACATTGGTAATGATAGTAGTGGTACGCATTGCGGTAGTAATTCGATCCACGATGCAATACTGAGTAACTCGTTGATCGATTTATCAGGGATAGAGGTTAAGCATTCCGAATTGGGTTTTTCTGCTTTTGAATGTTTTTTTCGGCAGTCGAAAAGCACTCTGCTTTCAAAGGTGGGACATCGCTTTAAGCATGCTTTGAACAAGGTGCTCGCATGAGTTTTATCAAACCGCTTGTGAAAGACTGGCTTCCACCGGTGTTATTTCGAGCTGTTCGTCAACTGAACGGCAAAGGGATACGCTTTGAGGGCAGTTACAAATCCTGGGAGGAAGCGGCTGCGCTGTGTACCGGTTACGATGCCGAATCGATACTCGACAAAGTGTTGGAGGCAACCCTCAAAGTGAAGCGTGGCGAGGCAGCATTTGAGCGTGACTCTGTGCTTTTCGACGAAATTCAATACTCTTGGCCCGTTACAGCGGCGCTGATGTGGGCTGCAGCGAGAAATAACGGTGAACTGCATGTTCTAGATTTTGGTGGCTCACTGGGAAGCAGCTATTTCCAGAACAGAAAATTCTTATCTAAATTGCGAAGAAACTCTTGGACTGTTGTCGAGCAAAGAAATTTTGTTAAAATCGGAATGGATCAGATATCCGACGGTGTGTTGAATTTCAATTCTGATATTGATGAATGCTGTATGAGTCTTTCACCGAATCTGGTCTTGTTATCTAGTGTATTGCAGTATTTGCCTGCCCCCTTTTCAGTGCTTGAAAGCCTTGCCCAAAAGCAAGTCGGTTTAATTATTGTTGATAGAACGCCATTTTCAAACGATAAAATCGAAAAAATAAAAATACAGCATGTGCCGGAAAAAATATATTCTGCCAGTTATCCTTGCTGGTTCTTTAATCTGGATGATTTTATTCAAAAGATGATTTATTTTAATTATCGGCTTGTAGAGTCTTTTGATGCACTAGATAATCTGTCGGATCAAGCGAAGTGGCAAGGCTTGATCTTTGAGAAAGCTGAATAATCATGAACTACACAGGGAAACACATCCTCATCACCGGTGGCTTAGGTTTCATCGGCTCCAATCTGGCCCGTGCGCTAGTGGCCCATGGTGCCAAAGTCACCCTGGTCGATAGCCTGATCCCGCAATACGGTGGCAATCCGTTCAACATTGAAGATATCCGCGACAAGGTGACGGTGAATGTCTGCGATGTGCGCGACCCGTTCGCCATGGCCTATCTGCTGCAAGGCAAGGACTATCTGTTCAATCTGGCGGGGCAGACCAGCCACATGGATTCCATGTCCGACCCACAGACCGATCTCGATATCAACGCCACGGCGCAACTTTCCATTCTGGAGGCCTCCCGCAAGGCAAATCCGGGTATCAAGATCGTCTTTGCCAGTACCCGGCAACTTTACGGTAAGCCGGATTACCTGCCGGTTGACGAAAAGCACCCTATCCGTCCGGTGGACGTCAATGGCATCAACAAACTGGCGGGTGAGTGGTATCACCTACTCTACAACAACGTCTATGGTATCCGCGCCTGTGCGCTACGCTTGACCAACACCTACGGTCCCGGGATGCGCGTCAAGGATGCACGCCAGACCTTTCTGGGCATCTGGGTGCGCCTGCTGCTAGAGGGCAAACCCATCAAGGTGTTTGGTGATGGCTTGCAGTTGCGCGATTTCAATTACGTCGATGATTGCGTCGAAGCTTTATTGCTGGCGGGTGCAAGTGACCAGGCCAATGGCAAGGTTTATAACCTGGGCAGCACGGAAGTTGTCGGCCTCAAGGCCTTGGCCGGGATGATGGTGGAGCTGGGCTACGGCGGCACATTTGAGCTGATCCCCTTCCCACCCGAGCGCAAGGCTATTGATATCGGTGATTACTACAGCGACTTCAGCCTGATCACGCAGGAGTTGGGGTGGATACCCAAAGTTGATCTGAAGGAAGGCCTGAAGCGAACGATAGCGTACTACCAGACAAATCAGACGAAGTACTGGCAGGATTGAACATTGCCCTAGGGCACTCAGCGCCCTCTTGCCCTCATCGACTTTTGATTCAAACAAGGATTTACCGTGATATCAATGAATGACTTCAAAGCCGAGCCCGCCGAATTGCGCGAGGCGATGCTTGTTGCCGCCCGCCGGGTGCTGGAATCCGGCTGGTATGTCCTGGGCAACGAAGTCGTTGCCTTTGAAAAGCAGTGGGCGCAAGCTTGTGATGTCGCGCACGGCGTTGGCGTGGGTAACGGCATGGATGCCATCGAAATCGCCCTGCGTAGCCTTGACATTGGCCCTGGCGACGAAGTGATTACTACCACCATGACCGCCTTCGCCACTGTGCTGGCGATACTGCGGGCAGGTGCCACCCCGGTGCTTGCCGACATCGAAGCTGAGAGTGGGCTGCTTTCACTAGAAAGCGCCCAACGCTGCCTCAGCCCCAAGACCAAAGCTGTCGTGCTGGTGCATCTGTATGGCCAAGTTCGAGCCATGTCAGCATGGACAGCTTTCTGTGAGACAGCGGGCATTCATCTGATTGAAGATTGTGCCCAGGCCCACCTAGCCACTTGGCAAGGCAAGGTCGCCGGCAGTTTTGGCGCGGCTGGGGCATATAGCTTCTACCCCACAAAGAACCTCGGCGCCCCCGGTGATGCCGGCATGTTGGTCACCCACACTGCCAGCCTTGCCGAACGGGCCGCCCGCCTGCGTAACTACGGCCAAAGCGTGCGCTATCACCATCCCGAACTAGGCATGAACAGCCGTCTCGACGAAATGCAAGCTGCCATACTTGCTGAACGCCTGAAGTGGCTGCAACCCTTTACCGAACAGCGCCGCCACATCGCCTACGCCTATCGGGTAGGTATCACCAACCCGGTAGTCCGGCAATTGGCTGCCCCCGAAGAGCCTGCAGCGCATGTCTATCACCTGTATGTTGTCACCTGCCCGCAGCGGGATGCGCTGCAAGCCCATTTGCACACGCAAGGCGTCCAAGCCCTGATCCACTATCCAGTGCCTGTACATGAACAAACTCCCTGCCAATCGCTGCAACGCGACTCGCAAGGCCTGAAGGCCAGTGAAAACCACGCAGCCCAATGTCTCTCACTGCCCTGTCACCCACAGATGACAGAGACCGACATCGCTCAGGTCATCACCGCCGTCAATTCGTTCAAGGTCGCCTGATGGAACACTACGTCACCTTGTTCGACAGCCTTTTCCTACCGCAAGGTCTGGCGCTGCACATGTCGATGGAGCGTCACGTCAAGGACTACACCCTCTGGATTCTTTGTGTCGACGATGACGCCCATGCCATGCTGAGCAAATTGGAACTACCAAATGTACGGCTACTGCAACTCAGCAAACTGGAAACTGAAGAGTTGCTGCGAGTTAAACCTACCCGTAGCAAAGGCGAATACTGCTGGACCCTCACCCCGTTTGCACCACGATTTGTATTTAACACTGATGAGTCCGTAAAAAGGGTTACGTATCTAGATGCAGACATGGCATTCTTTGATGATCCGGGTCCCATATTTAAGGATTTTGAAAAATCTTTAAAATCAATTTTAATTACCAAGCATTCCTATGGGGCTGCGAATGATTCAACAAAATATTCAGGCAAGTATTGTGTTCAATTCATGATCTTTAAACGAGATGATGGAGAAGAAGTACGTAAATGGTGGGCGGATAAATGTATCGAATGGTGTTATGCTAAATTTGAGGGTGGAAAATTTGGAGATCAAAAATATTTAGATCAGTGGCCAAAAATATTTAGTGAATTTGTGCATGTTTCTGAAAATACAGAATATTTTCAAGCGCCATGGAATTGCAACAAATATCCATACTCCGATGCAATATTATATCACTTCCACGGTCTCCGGATAGTTAAATCTATGGTTACAAATTCGCCGCGAATATTCTTTTCTGGCGAATATATTCCAAAAAAAACTATTGATTTTATATACTTACCTTATTGTGATTTATTGTCCGATGCGGTAGAAAAAATAAAGAATATTGATTCAAGTTACATTCCTCGCGCACAATCCAAAATTAATAAAATAGCACTATTGTGGCGCTTGATAAAAAGAATTCGTGATTTTACATATTCGTTTCACTGTCAATTTAATACGCGCCCTGTAAAATGACTATAGCGAAAATTATTTCTTGTGTAGCATTAATATTGATTTTAATATTGTGTGTGTCTGGAATATTTAATATAGTTGACTATGAATACAGTACGGATGTAGAGCAGCTTTTCTTTAAGCATAGTTTTGAATGTCAATCCGGTGATATTTTTTGGGAGTTCAATACAATCACAGAGCCTGGTTTATATATTTCAAACATTTTAACTCCTGTATGTGCGTCAAATATTTATGAATATACTTATATTTTGGCTTTAACAGTTTTGATAATGAAAATTTTGGTTGCTATAAAATTCGAAAATGTTTTAGAATCTATAGTTTATCTTGCATTTTCATTTGTTTTTCTGGATTTATATACGCAAACACATTTATATCGACAAATATTATCTTCCTATCTGATGCTAATTTGGCTGAATGATGGTCGGCGGGACTGGCGTATAATTTTAATATCATTAATATTTCATAATGCAACAACGATGATATTATTTATTATATTCAACTTCAGGGTGATAATAAAAATATTACGTCAGCATTATTATTTGGTTTTTCTTTTCGGGGCGCCTATTTTATTTTATATTTCAGATATAACAATCGAAGCTGGGCTGGTTGAATATTTATTTTATAGATATGGATTTGCGTTTAGCGATAATAAGTTGTCAATATTGGATTCTTATGTTTTAAGTTTGCTTAAATATTTTATTGCTGGGATTATATTAGGATGCTTTGATAAAATAGTTAATAAAAAAAATAATTTACTAAATATATCGGTTCTTTGTGTAGTATTTTTTTGTTTTTCCATAGTGTTTAATTTTAATGGAGAATTTGTTTTTAGGATTTTGGTGCCATTTAAGTTTGTAATTGTTCCATATTTAATTTCTGTGACATTTATTCGATTATTAAAAAAAATGGCCTTTAATTCTACGAAATTTTTGGTGATAACGTAAAAATAAATTCAATAATATCATGAACGAAAAATCGCTCTCTGTTGCCTGCCTCATCCCACCACATTATGACTATCTGTGCTCTACAGTTATTGAAGGACTTAATGAATTAGGCCATCGATGCCTTGCCTTGGAGGCTTCAAATTATGCAATCCAAGTGAGTAATGTATACTTTAATAATTTTATAAAAGAATCTGATATTGTTTTGGTGTTTTCGGGAAATTTAGTAGATACTTCGCCGTTAAAATATGTAAATAAACGCTCAATTATTGCCTTTGTTGATGGTACTGACCTTCCTGAAGTGGCAACGATGCCACCCATTGAATTTAATCTAATTTTCAAACGAGAATTGCTTGCTGGAACGAAGAAGCTCTTAGGTGATCGTATAGTTGGTCTACAATTCGGAATCGAGAAAAGATATTTATCGGGAGTCAAAAAAAATAAAAGTATTAAACTATCATTTGTTGGGTCAATGTCAAATTTTCTACGCTCTACAGTGCATCAGGAGTTATTGTCAATAGACGACCCAGAGATTTTTTCTGGAGGAACAGGTGAAATCGCGTACGATGGCATCAATGGTTACGCTAAAGATACTCCGAAATATTTTAGTATCTTGCAGAACAGTTTGGCATCAGTTGATGTTCCCGGTAGAGGGTGGGACTGTGGACGCACTTGGGAGATTATTGGTTCTGGTGCGGCACTCATAAAGTACAGGTCTCCATTAATTAGTCAAATAGGACTTATCGAAGAGGAACATTATTTTGGTTTTTCTAATCTGGATGAACTGCATTCATTATGGATCAAATTATCAAGTGGAAGCCCCAAATTTTTAAACGTTGCAGAGCATTGCTTAGAGTTTTCTCTTAATAACCATACAACTAAAGCAAGAGCGCAGCAATTATTGGATGCATTAATTTCTACGGATTTGCATAACAAATTTTCACCTTCCACGGTTGGTTTGCCTGTAGCAAAGTCTTTATTTGATGGTAAAGATCGGCTCAAAAGAGTAGCCTACAGAATTCTGCGATATGGATATAATCGTGCGAAAAAAATAATTCCTACTGCCAATTAATTTTTAAAATTGTATAAATATGATTTATAAAATTTCAATAATTACAGTATCAAAAAATAATTTAAAAGGGCTTTTTAATACATATAATAGCTTAATTCGCCAAAATAATTTTCAATTTGAGTGGATTGTTATTGATGGGGCATCTACCGACGGCACTTCGGCGTGGTTTAGTAATTCCACTTTTCCATTTAAGGTAAAATACGTCTCAGAAGAAGACTCAGGTATTTACGATGCTATGAATAAAGGCGTTAAACTGTGCGAGGGAAAATATGTGCTATTTTTGAACTCTGGTGATATTCTTTACGATATTAATGTTATTGGCAAAATAATTGGCACTATTAACGATTTACCAAATGTTGAACTTATATTGGCTGGTTTCTCGTACTGTGGGCGAAATCGACTATCACGACCACTTTGGTGGAGGTATTGGTCTTTGCCAACGTCCCATCAGTCTATAATTTACAAGAAATCAATATTTGCAGAATTTTCTTTTAATATAAATTTTCGCTTTGCCGGGGACTATGATCATTTTTTAAGAATTTATCCATTGATCAATAATTTTCTAAGAGTTCGCTATATAACCTCAATCAACGAAAAATATGGGAGTGATGCATATATCAATAAAGTTATGGATGAATATGAATTATCTCTTTCATCCTATCTTTCGGTATTCTTGGCGGTTCCGTTAATTTTTTTAAAGCGTGGATACATTAAATTGCGCCTTTTTGTTTCAAACTCACTGTAGCTGTGATTTCTTGCCAATTTCACTCATTTATTGTTTTCTTTCAAATTTTTATATGTAATAATTTATGTCTTTGGGTAAAATTACACTTTCTATAGTAAGTCATGGTCAGGGGGGGCTTATTCGTTTGTTGTTAAAAGATTTGGTTGCTTTGTCTTTTTGTAATTTTGATGTAATTTTAACCATTAATATTCCAGAGGATGAGTCTCCTTATCAAGGATATCCGTTCCCGATTAAAATTATTCGAAACGCCTATCCTAAAGGCTTTGGAGCGAATCACAACGCGGCGTTTGCTCTAAGTATATCTGAATGGTTCTGTGTAGTTAATCCTGATATTCGTATACGGGATCTGAACTTAGAAAGTTTATTATCACCTTTTAACAATAAAACTGTAGCAGTGGTAGCTCCAATTGTTCTTTCGCCAAATGGCATAGTTGAAGACAATGCTAGACGTTTTCCGACATTTATAAGATTGACAAAGCGAGTTCTCTTCAATAAGCGTGGTGCAGATTACGAGTCCAGTGTTGCACCTTACTTTGTTGATTGGGTAGCGGGGATGTTTGTTGTCTTTAGACGTGATGCGTACAACCAAGTAGGGGGTTTTGATGACCGACGGTTCTACATGTACTTGGAGGATGCCGATATATGTCGCCGTCTTGCAAAGAAGGGCTGGCAAGTTATGGTTAACCCTTGTGTGAAAGTCATCCACGCAGCTCAACGTGCGAGTCGTCGTAATCTGCTACACATGCGCTGGCATTTTGTCAGTGCATTACGATATTTGACAGGTTTTTAAGGTGCTGAAATGATTTTTGTAACAGGCGGCGCCGGCTTCATTGGCGGCAACTTCGTGCTCGACTGGATCGCCGGCTGCGACGAGCCGGTGGTGAACCTCGACAAACTCACCTACGCAGGCAACCTGCAAACCCTGGCCAGCCTGCAGGGCCACCCGCGTCACACCTTTGTGCAGGGCGACATCGGCGACCGCGCGCTGGTAGAGCGCCTGCTGGCCCAGCACCAACCCCGCGCCGTGATCAACTTTGCCGCCGAAAGCCATGTGGACCGTTCCATCCACGGCCCGGGCGACTTCATCGAGACCAACATCGTGGGCACCTACAAGCTGCTGGAGGCGGTGCGGGGCTACTGGATTAGCTTGCCAAGAGGGGAGATGGATCCTCGGGTCAAGCCCGAGGATGACAAGTACCTCACGCAATCCTCTTTCCGTTTCCTGCACGTGTCCACCGATGAGGTGTATGGCTCGCTCTCGCCCACCGATCCGGCTTTTGCCGAGACGAACCGCTACGAGCCCAACAGCCCCTACAGTGCCAGCAAGGCCGCCAGCGACCATCTGGTCCGTGCCTGGCACCACACCTACGGCCTGCCGGTCCTCACCACCAACTGCTCCAACAACTACGGGCCCTACCACTTTCCTGAAAAGCTGATCCCGCTGATGATCGTCAACGCCCTGGCGGGCAAGGCCCTGCCGGTGTATGGCGACGGCATGCAGATTCGCGATTGGCTGTATGTCAAGGACCACTGCAGCGCCATCCGCCGCGTGCTCGAAGCCGGGCGTCTGGGCGAGACCTACAACGTGGGCGGCTGGAACGAGAAGCCCAACATCGAGATCGTAAAGACCGTGTGCGCCTTGCTCGATGAACTGCGCCCCAAGGCAGACGGCAGCAGCTACGCCGCGCAGATCAGCTATGTGACCGATCGCCCCGGCCATGATCGCCGCTACGCCATCGACGCCCGCAAGATCGAGCGTGAACTGGGCTGGAAGCCCGCCGAGACGTTTGAGAGCGGCATCCGCAAGACGGTGCAGTGGTACCTTGACAACCCCGAGTGGGTCCAGAACGTGCAGTCCGGTGCCTACCGCGAGTGGGTTTCAAAACAATACGAAGGGAGCGCAGCATGACGCGCAAAGGCATCATCCTCGCCGGCGGCTCGGGCACGCGGCTGTACCCGGTCACGCAGGCTGTGAGCAAACAGCTCATGCCGGTCTACGACAAGCCGATGGTCTATTACCCTTTGACCACGCTGATGCTGTCGGGCATTCGCGATGTGTTGCTGATCAGCACGCCGCAGGACACCCCGCGCTTTGCCGAACTGCTGGGCGACGGCAGCCAGTGGGGCATGAACATCCAGTACGCGGTGCAGCCCAGTCCGGACGGATTGGCGCAGGCCTTCATCATCGGCAAGGACTTTGTAGGCAACGATCCCAGTGCCCTGGTGCTCGGTGACAACATCTTCTACGGTCACGACCTGGTCAAGCTGCTGGCCAGCGCCGATGCCCGCACATCTGGCGCCAGCGTGTTCGCCTACCATGTACACGACCCCGAGCG
>Ga0255170_1000885_pt1 | contig 9625 bp, 13 predicted proteins | sample Atl_Yuk_RepA_8d_FD_186015 | JGI IMG/M metagenome (GOLD analysis project Ga0255170, IMG submission 186015) | Freshwater microbial communities from Altamaha River, Georgia, United States - Atl_Yuk_RepA_8d | ecosystem: Environmental > Aquatic > Freshwater > River | place: USA: Georgia | collected...
CTGGCCAACATCTTCCTGCTTCGTCTAATTCTTGTACGAATGTTTTTAAATTTTTCATACGTAGTTTCTCTTTTTAAATGTAGTTAGTGAGATACCTTTTTTTCTTAACTCATCTTCTTTTTGATCGCCAATCGATGCAGTTGTTTCATCGCCAGTTAATTCTTCTAATGGTTTCTTTAATGGTTTGTTACGAATCGCACCACGCACCATGTTCTCACCAGAAGTTGCCATTGATAATCCAGGTTCAATACCTTTATCAATAGATTCAGTCAACATTACTTCTTTGTTTTCTTTACTGGAGCTTTTGCTTTCGTTGATTTTCCTTGCGGTGATTTCTTTGAAGGTGAGCGTGCCTTTGCGTTCTGCATAGCTTTGCTGATTGGCTTCTTTTCCTCCACTTGTACCACTGGTGTTTCTTCCACTTTCGGTTGATTCAGTAATGAGGGTGCTTCTAGAGGATGTTTCTTGTCCTCCGTCGTGTCTACTTTCGCTGCGAATAAATTTTTCAAAAACGTGATAATCATCTTGTTTCTCCTCTAATAAAACTGCATATCCTCTACCATAAGAAACTACTTTACCACCTTTAATGTGAGCCTCTTTTGCTGCAGCTCCTCTAATTATAAAGATGCGTACATTTCCTTTGCCGTCTTTTAAATAGTTTTTGTGATTTTCATTTAAATCTATCTCATCCATATCTGTTCCAAGTGTAAGCATTTGAAAAGCATCATCGCCAGACAATTCGTAACCTTCTTGCAAGAAATGCTCTGCAAATATTTTGTCAATACTTTTAGGTCCTTTTGGTTGACTTTTTGTTTTACTTTGGTTACTTTTGATATCTGAAAATATTTTATCAAAATCACTAGTCTTTTTGTCTAAAGAAGGTTCTGGAGACTTTGGTTTAGATTTAGGTTTAGATTGCTGTTTTGGTTCTTCTTTAGTTTCTGTTGGTTTAATTTTATTAATATCTACCAGCCTATCATGCACTGAGCGATGAGTAACTTTACCCTCTTTACCATATCTTCCATGGCCATAATAATCTAATCCCATTTCTCTTGATTTCTCTGCTGCCTTAGAATCTTTGTGAGGCATCGATGCATTAGGATCGGATAGTGGTAATGTATCTTTCTTTTGTAGTTCACTAGCAACCCACTCTTTAGATGCATTACTCTTAGGTGGTGTTGCAACAAACTTTTTAATTCTTTTATGAATATCTAATAATTCTTTTTCTTTTGCCTGTTTAGTTGCATCATCAGCTTTAGTCAAATCATCTGAATTATCATATTCAACATAGTTGTCTTTAAATAATTCTGCAAACTTTGATCTTGATGCTTGTGCATCATCCCATTTCTTTTTACGGATTTCTTCTGGTACTGTACGACCACCACGTTGACCACGTTCAACGTTTCTTTGACGAGATACTTCATCAGCAGTATTAACCATAAGCATATGAGTATCATAACCCATTGCTTCAAGTTTACCTTTCATGTGAGATATCTTCTCGGCATCATCTCCTGTACCATTAATAATTAAACCGTTACGTCCTTCAATTGCTAAACGATGACGTAACTCTGCAACGTTTTTTGCTTTATCACGAATTGCATTACGTCTTTTTTCCTGATGTTTCGGCATCGTCTTATCAAGATGTTCTTTATCCATCAGATATTCTAATGCTTTATCAGAATTAATCTCAGTCATTCCATGACCACGTAATGTTCTGTCCATTACATAGTCTTTACCAGAACCAGGACCGCCCGCTAAGAATACTGCTTTGAAGATTGCTTTATCATGAACACCTTCATTCAATAGTAATTCAAAACCGAGATCAATATCTTCTTTAATCCCCATTCCTTTGCGAACATCATTAAACATTGCTTTAGCATGTTCATCTTTCATTGTAGATGGAACACCCTTTTTAAATCCTTTGTAATCATTATTTGATGCAAATGCTCGCATCTTTGATGCAGAGATACCACTTACACCTTCTGCATCTGGATCACGATCACCAGCAGAATGCACTTCTATATTTTTGAAATTATACAGAGCACCTTTGTGTACTCCATTGTATTTGTGTAATAGATTGCGGAATTCGTCAACACGATCAGAACCACCAACCATATGCAAATGAGTTACACCTTGTTTGTGCAACAATTCTGCTTGTTTTAAAAAGTTGGGATGTTCTTTGGTAGATACGGAGAAATTTGTACCTGGAAACGCACGTTTCGCATGACGTAGTTTTTGTGCGCCAGTTAGAGGATTCTTATCTGGATCCGTAGAATGTGATAAAACTATATGATGTGAACCGCCGACTTTATCTGCCAGTTTTTTGACAGTATCGACTAGTTTCTGATGGCCGTTTGTAATTGGATTCATGCGTCCAAATGCAAGGACAGCATGCTTTTCCACACTTTCTTTTAGGAAGTCTTTAAATTTCATTATTCTCCGCCTCTACAGCAGGTTGACTTCCTATTTAGTATTTTTTAATCGTATTCCCACTGTCCGTTGGATGCCACCTGACCTTTACAGTGAACTTTATCAAATTCTACCAAATAATTCTTAGGAATGTTCGCAAAATGTGCATGTTCAGTGTCTACAAACTGTAACATTTGATAGTTTTGACGTAGAACATCCATATAGTTGTCTATCAATGAAGGACACAATGAGTAAAGTCTGGTCACAAGTAAATCACTAGTAATTTTTGGATCTGGCATCCACGATGGAATACGTTTCTTAAACACATATTTACCAAACAATCCATCATATTCTTTGATATCAAATCCTTCATCAAGTTCTAATCTACCACTCATCTTGAATATACGATTGACTGATTGCATTGCTTGCTGTAGATTAGGATCAATCTTCAACTTCAACATTACATGATAAAGTAATGCAGTTTCAGCTTCACTCTTTCTTCCTGCTTGACTTAGTGCAATAACATCTTCATTATATTTCTCATGCATCTTCATAAAGTAATTTACAGACTTGGATATTGCAAGAAATTCCATTGCAGGAACTTCACGAACAGATGCATCTGCAAAAACAATGTATGCATTAGGAAATTTTTTTCTTATCGAAATTAATGTTTGCATAGTTTGGTCAAATCGTTCTTTATCACTGAATACGCCAATTGATGGACGTAGTGCCGATGTAACGATAAACAGTGGTTTATTTGGTATTAGAGATACTTCCATACTTCATCCTTATCACGTTCTACATTAATTGCGGTTGCTCTTGGATATGGATTTGCATCGTTGAAATCATTGATTAATATTCTCGCAGAGTTCTGTAATCCAATCACAAGTTCATAGTTTCTAAACCCTAATGATGTTAATAAATTGTGTGTCTGTCTTTCAATTTCTTTTGGCCTTGCAGTTGTAAATACGAACTGAGCACCTTTCTTTTGTAACTGTAACAGTCGTTCAACAGTTTTTGCCATAGGTTTTACTGGACTGTAGAAACTGTTACCTCCGACTCTACCTTGCGATTCAATAATCGTTCCATCAATATCACAGAAGATTACTGGTTTATTATTATACTCATGCCAATCTTCTTGTGTGCCAACATCTGTATACTCACGAACATTTACGTTTGAAAAAATGTGTCGTTCTTGTAATTGACTTGCAATAACATCAGATACAAATAACTCACGATTGTTTGCAACAAGTTTCTCAAACGAATCACAATACGATTTAACAGATTCAAATCCATAACCACCGACACAGAAAGTATCAGATACGACTCGTTTTTCAATAATGTCCGTAACTATACCTTGTTCGTTCTTAATGACAAAACTTTTTGATCCAAGTTTCTTTAATACTTCATGATCTGCAATATTTGAAGTACAAATAAAATTGTCAGATTCAGGCATATCAAACTTGAAAAAACTATCACAATCTTTGATGAATAGTTTTTGACTGTAATCGATATTTGCTTTTTGAATGATTGAATAAACTGTGTCGGCAGGTCCTGATGTCAACTCATCCAAAATTACAACTCTTACTCTTGGACCAAATTCATGCAAAAGAAATCCAAGTGAGTTATGTTCGTCATCATGTTTCTTTAGAATACCAATTGTAATACCGTAATCTGTATTCAACCATGGTTCTAATGCTTTCTGTATCATCATTTTATGTTCATAACCATACAGAAGATATTTTGGTTTGGTATTGGGAAATCTGGTAGATAAACCAGCAGCAGGGACAATTATTTCCATAGTCTATTAATCTCTCTCAAAATAAATTTACGATTATCATCATCTTTTTCTGTGTGTCGATAAACACGCAACAACATCAATATCAGTAAATAATCATCCTTTGTATTTGGAAATGCACTGAATACTTTTTCTTGCAACATGTTCAATTTAGCATCAAGTCTTAGATCAGTTTCACGTAGAAACCATTTACATTCTAAATCTTGTCGTAACTTTGCAAGATCAAACACATATGAATCATATTCAATTGTGACAGGATCAATCATTACAAATCCATCTCTGTCGTCATATATGATATTCTCTAATGTAAAATCACCATGGTAATTTGGTGATCTTGGTATAAACTTAGGTAGTTTATCAATCAATTCTTGTTTAGAGAATGGAAGATCATCAACAGAATCAACAAAATCTAGTTTCCGATGATATATTCCTGTATAATCATATAACTCTGATCCAACACTAAATGAATTTATATGAGTTATGATAAAGTCTGCTAGACGAATAATACTTCTTCTAGACAGATATTCTTTCATATCTAATCCATGTATATACTCCATACACATCCAAGTTTCACCATCAGTATCATAGATGAATGGAACAGGATACATCTCTCTATACAGAGCAGACATTCGTTCAACGTTTCTTTTTACATCACCAACTTTCTCAACATACAGAATTTTGTGATTATCAACTAGAGTTACTTTGTTACCTGAATGTCCTTTGAGTTCTTTGATTATCTTCTTAGGTGGAAGTCCATCGTTCATAATCATCTCTAATCAAAGAATGCCATGTTCCGTTGTGTAATCCTGGTGGAAATGGATTGTTCATGTTGACATACACTAAGTTTTCTCCAACAAGATTATTTTCACGTAGATTAGCTTGCATAAGATTTTCACCAATGTATACTGCACCAAGATCATGATAGTAATGATCCATATTCATAAACGTTGACATGTACTTCAACATATTCTTAAATGATGAAAATGCAAATTGATCGTTACCAAAATCTCGTTCTGGTACCATGCGACAATTTGGAATGTAAAGTTTTGAACTGTCAAGATTATCGAAAGGAATCTTAACATTCAATGCGTAATCACTTCTAGAACGAATTACCCAATCATAATTTTTATGTGTGACAAACACATGTTTCGATAGTAGACTGGAACAATAATTCATTGAACTCAACATGGCATACGTAAAACGTGGTGGAAACTTTGCAGCATTTGGAGTTCTCACATACATTTCATCAATCGTTTTACCTAGTTCTTTTGTAACTGGAGGATCCATCTTAAATTCTACAGGATCATATAAATTTACATATTCTTCCCATTCATCAAATTCCCAAGTATGAATGAATACATCCACATCATAATGATCTAGTAGATTTTTCTTATAGTATTCATAACCTTGTTTAAATGATCTGGCTTGACCAGACAGACATAGTGCAATTTTCATCGTTTTATACTCACATTTAGATCAGTCATTTTTGCTGGTACTTTGTTAATCCACAAATGACGCAATAACATCATATGTGGACAGTATCTTTCATACTTGTGAATACGAATGTTTTCTTCTCCGTATTGTTTAACACTTCTTAACCATTCTTCAAACGCAGGTTCAAACTGTGTTGAATGTAACTTTTCATAATCATCATACAAAAAGTAATATGGTGCATACTCTGTTGGAATTATTGCAAAGATATCTGATATTAGATTATACGATTCTTCAATAGGAGTCAGAATTGCATCTGGTTGTTGTAATACAGTCCAATTTGGAATTATATCAATATCATATCTACAGTAGAATATATTATCATAATCTTCTCTAATCAAAGAGTATGCCTGTTTTCTGGCAAAGTTCATTGATGCATTCGCAGCAACTTTATCATTAGGTGCATTCTTCGGATTAGTTGAACGAACTCGTTTTTCTATTTCTTCAAAGATATCTTTGTATGCAGAGTATTTCTCAAAACGATAATTTACTGGTTTTAGATTATCCAATACAAATCGTTTTTCTTCTACATCATCACTCCAAAGAAATGCATAAACATCTAATTTATTGATGTCTATGAACTGTTTCATCTTATTGACAGTATCACGAAATGTTCGGAACTGTCCTGATATCACCATGCAATTTTTCATTTTATCCAGAACCAAGTATCGCAGTCACCCTGCCAAATTTTCTTATCATGTTTTGCAATAAACTCATTTACCGCACGATTTACACCTTCAATAACAGTGTAGTCGTGGCCAGCAAAGATCGCACCATCTTTTAATTTAGAGTAATAATTATTACAGTCTTTTGTAAGTTGTTCATAAGTATGCAATCCATCGATGAATATCAGATCAAAGAACTTATCTTCAAATTGATCCACAGCATCATCTGAAGTTGCACGAATCAATTTAAATCTATCACCATACGATGCAAATCGTTCAACAACTTTTTGATACAGTTCTTGTCGATTGTTTAGTACGTTACCATTCCAATCAACATAATCATCATAAGGATCAATTGCATATAAAGTCAAACCTGGATTACAGTCTAACAATAATTGAGAACTGTCACCAATATCACAACCGATTTCAAGTACAACAGGATTCGGCAGTTGTTTCATAAACTGAACGAAGTGATACGCTGCAGGTTTAAATTCTTGAATTCTTTGAACATGCTCTGGATTGGGTTGTCCAAATGCTTGTTGAACTGTGTCTATTGTAAATACATCACTCATATTTTGCCTCTATTATCTTTCTCCATTCAGGAACTCTATCGTATTGATGAACTATTGAATATGGTTGTTCTGATTTGTTTGTAACTACTTTATCGCCAATCATTTTAGGTGATGCTTCAAGTAAAAATGGTTTGAATGAATTGATTTTACTTGGATCAACTGTTGTACCTAACTGACATGCCCATCCATCTTCTGATTTTGTGTATAATGATCTTGTGTTGTATGGATGCATGTTAATCATTACATTGAATGTTGATTGATCGCAGATAGGAATTGGTCGACCAATTGCTGCCAAGAAGATATTCAAACACAGATCACGCATTGCAGTTGATTTACCTGCAAGAACACCCACATTATAAATTTCATTGTCTTTAAATTTATTGTAGATGTATGGACCGTATGTCTCTAGTAGATTCTGATTACCCCAAGGTTCATCTTTGTATTTCATACTCTCAGATGAAAATACTAAATCCTTGTTACTCAGTTTAATTCTAGAATCTAATTCTGGAAATGGATTCTGTTGGAAGATAACGTCTTTAACGTCTGTTGTGATAACATATCTAAATTCATTCTCACTTAGATAGTTGTAGATGTGTAGAAATCTTTCTACATGAACCATGAATTGACTTTGATGAACAAGATTACCTTTTCCATCATGTCCAAAAGAAACAACCTCGAATCCGGCACCCAATACTTTTTCTACAGTATCATGGTCACAGTTCATAAGAACCATAACCTTCTTGCCATCAAATCCAGATTGATTGATTGAATTGATCCAATATTTTATCTTGGACCAATCATAGTTGGTAGAACATCCTATAATCAAGTCTTGCATTATAACTCCAATTAATAATAATTACTTATGCTTCTTTTTATTCCACTTCTTCATCATCGCCACAGGTTGTCCTGGTGTATCTTTGAGATAGTTTTTTAATAGTTCTGGTCTACCCCACTCACCTGCACCTGCTTTTGATACAAACTCTTGTTCTTCCTTGATTGTCTTTACAGTACCATTTGGCATAGCAAAGTATGCTTCAAATGTAATATCTGGAAAGTGTTGTTTTAATTTCAAAAACTCTTTCAAGTTTGCCATACTATCATCAAACAAACGAACACGACCAAACTGACCTGTCTTTAGATAGTTATAGATGATGATTGCTTTTTGAATCGCAGGCGAATACTTTGTACCCATCTTACCTGCACGTTCAACTCTAATCTTATCTATATCAAGTCCATGATCTCTAAATGTTGCAAGGAATGTTTTCTTATCATCAAAGTCATCTCTTGCAGTTAGAATAATAACTCTACTCTTAGGATTTGCTTGAGCATTTCTTAGAATGATTTTTGCCTTACTTAACATACGATCAATTGGTTTAGATTCAGCACGAAACTTTGCCGCACTTCTAAACTGTTTAAAATCAAATGACTCACCTTGCTTTAACTTATAGGTATTAAACTCTTGGTTCGTTAATTCACGTACTTGTTTTCCATCTTTCATTACCGAAATCTTTGCAGTAGTATGAAATAGTGTATCATCAATATCAAAGATAGTCAAGCCACCAAGGTCTTTACTTTTAGTTTCGTAAATATATTCTTCGAATAGTTGCATTATTTTTCTTCTTCGGTAAATACAGGTATTATTGGTTTTTGTCCATCTACACAAATGTCACCAACGAATGTGTAAACGTTTGAATCTATTGATACCTGTTTATACAATTGATTATTGAAACACTTATATGGATCTTTATAGTTCTGTACGAAATACACGATACCATATCCTACTCCTGCCAATATCATCAGAATCGGAATGTACTTGATGTACTTTACCAACTCTGGCATCATGCCAAGTAGTTTTGGTAGTATTTCCAATAACTGTTTCATTTTTTATCTCTGGCTTTGACTGCATCTGCAAGCATTCCTTTAATAATCAATAACACTCTACCTTTTTCCATCTCAGTCAAAGTTTTGACTAGGACTAACTTATCATCATAGGACTTTGCTTCTTGTAAGAATTCGGTTGGCACCGTCATCTTCTTTTTCTTTTTAGCTTTGTATTTCTCAAGCTGTTTTCTTGGATCTTCTTCTGACATTATCCTCTTGTGAGAGTTAGTATTTTCTGTATCTGTTTTTCAACTAATTCTTTTCTGTTTGGCCAGTAGATATATTCTTTATCTGCTGTTTTCAACAATTTTGTGAAGAACGGTAATACTAACTTCTCAACCTCCTTTAGTCTTGCCGCATATTCTTCGACTGTATCTGCTTTTTCAGTAATGACGGCGTTATATTCTTCTTCTGATACTGCTGAAAAACCAAAATCATCGTCATCATATTCAGCGAGAACTTTACTAATATCGTATCCCATTATTTACTCCAATTTTTTGCTGCATTAAAGTTTGCTTGTGAAAACTCTAATCTATCAACCAATTTCATTGCATTACCTCTTAACGAATCTACTGCAACAAATCCCTCTGGTGCTGTAACTTTAAATCCATCTTCAGTACGAATAAATGTACCTATAGATTTAATCGTTTCCAACTTACGAACAATCATCAATTTAGCATCAATCAATAAGTTCATAAATGTAAACATGTTTGTCAAATCTTGTGATGAACTTCTAAAGAAACGCATCACCTGATTTTTTTCTGTAATACGTTTCTGTTTAGTATCTTCTTTTTTTGCCTCTTGAATTG
>Ga0255170_1000887_pt1 | contig 9605 bp, 11 predicted proteins | sample Atl_Yuk_RepA_8d_FD_186015 | JGI IMG/M metagenome (GOLD analysis project Ga0255170, IMG submission 186015) | Freshwater microbial communities from Altamaha River, Georgia, United States - Atl_Yuk_RepA_8d | ecosystem: Environmental > Aquatic > Freshwater > River | place: USA: Georgia | collected...
GGTCATGCGCTCACGCTAACCCTCAATACGCTGACTCGCCGAGACCGAGACCATGATCGACCCAAAACTGAAACGCGCACTCGGCCAAGCCGCAAAAGGAGTCGAGGTCGTAGCAGCCGTGCACGACGGCGTGACCCGCGCCTATACCTCGCACTGGGTGACGCAGGTGTCGTTCGAAGAACCAATCATCATGGCGAGCGTCTCGCCCAAGCACGACACGTATCCGCTCATGAAAGCGAGCGGCGAGTTCACCGTGTCGTTTCTCGCCGGTGATCAGGTGCACATCGGGCAGTACTTCTCGTATCCGGGTCGCAAGTTTCATTACATTGCACCCGAGTATCTCGCGGTAGTTGAAGGGCGCCCCGTGGTGCCCGATTGTCTGGCGTGGGTGCACGCGAAGATCTTTCGGACGATGCCGATGCGCGACCACGAGCTGCTGTTCGCCGAAGTCGTGGAATACGGCTACGGCCGATTGCGTGAAGCGCCGCTCATCTATTCATCCCGCCACGGATGGAGAATCGCCAACGACAAGGCGCGCGCACCAGGTGAAAGCCCGCGCGATGCATTGCTTGCAAGGCTTGCGGCTGCGGGGTTCGACGCGAGCGCCAATGATGAAGATCCTGAAGCTGAATAGCTACAAGTCGCACGCTTGCCACTGACGCCTAGCATCAGCGCGTGACCACGGCCTTTGATCTTGCTGCCGAAGCGGCCGAGTTCTTGCGCAAACGTTTTGGCGGCAACCACGACATCGTCGCGGTGCTCGGCTCAGGCTGGGCCGATGCGGTCGGCGTGCTCGGCACCGGCGACCGCTGCGCCATCGGCGAGGTACCCGGGTTCAAGAAGCCGTCTGCACTCGGTCACGGTGGCGAGGCAATCTCCGTTTCTGTCGGATCATCGAGAGTGCTCGTACTCACCGGTCGCACTCATCTCTATGAAGGTCATGGCACCGCCCCAGTCGTGCACGGTGTGCGCACTGCTGCGGCACTCGGCTGCAGGGTCGCCGTGCTCACCAACGGTGCGGGTGTGCTGCGCGAAGACTGGACAATCGGCGAACCCGTCATGATCAGCGACCACATCAACTTGACGGGCCATTCCCCGATGACCGGCGATAACCCGCCTGCACCGTTTGCAGGTCGCTTCGTTGATCTCACCGATGCGTACAGCAAACGTCTGCGTGCGATAGCGCGAGGTGCCTCGCCAATGAACGAAGGGGTGTATCTCGGCTTGCACGGCCCGCACTACGAGACACCGGCCGAGATTCGCGCCGGGCGAAGTTGGGGTGCCGATTTGGTCGGGATGTCGACCGTGCTCGAGGTGATTGCGGCCCGACACGTTGGTTTGGAAGTGCTCGCCTTGTCGCTGCCCACCAACTTGGCCGCGGGCATCTCACCAACGCCCTTGTCGGGTGAGGAAGTGATTGCTGTCGGCAAACGGTCCGCAGCTCGTGCGGGTGAAGTGTTGCGGTCGGTGCTCTCGGCGATTGACGCCGCTGGTCACGCGGGCTAGCCAGCGCACCGACACCTCAACCGTTACGCCGTCATTCCCGCCAAGATTTCGCGCGTCGCCGACGCACCGATTCGCGTGGCACCCGCCGCAATCATCGCCAACGCAGCCGCAGTCGTGCGAATACCGCCGCTTGCCTTCACACCAACGCTGTCACCCACCGTTTCGCGCATGATCGCCACTGCTCGCTCGGTAGCGCCACCCGCCTTATGAAACCCGGTGCTTGTCTTCACGAAATCGGCGCCGCCAGCCACCACGGCACGACACGTGTTGCGCAACTCGTTATCACTCAACGCGGCCGACTCGCAGATCACCTTCAACACCCGTTCACCTGCCATCTCGTCAATGGCATTGCGCACCGCCTGTACCCCGGCTTCGACACCCTTCCAATCACCCGCGCGAACTAAGCCGAGGTTCACCACCACGTCAATCTCGTCGGCGCCATTGCGAACCGCCTCGGCTGCTTCAGCGGCTTTCATCGCCGACGTATGAGCACCCGAGGGAAACCCGACGACGGTGCATAGGCGCAAGCCCTCGTCCATCACCCCAAGAGGAAGCGGCAACCATGACGGCGAGATACACACCGCGGCCACCTGCCACGCGACAGCATCACGACACGTTGACAGAACTTCATCACGAGTTGCCTCCGGTGCAAGCAGCGTGTGGTCGATGAATTTCGCCAACTCAGCTGCGGTTTGCGGCGTCACATCACCGAGCGTACGCCGCTGCCTGTTCAGCGTGAGCCGTGTGGTGCTACGGTCGGCGACATGATCAGAGTCAGCGTCTACTACCCATCAACCGAAGGCGCAGCCTTTGACCACGAGTATTACCGCACTACACATGTGCCGCTGGCACAGAAAGCGTGGAGCCCGATTTCCACCACTGTTGAAAAGGGAGTCAACGGCCCACACGTTGCCGCCGTGCACATGACGTTTGCATCAATGGATGACTTCAATGCAGCGATGGGCTCGCCACTCACCGGCGATGTTATGACCGACGTCGCCAACTACACCAGCATCGTGCCGGTAATGCAGATCTCTGAGGTGGTCAGCTAGTACTTCTGCACCAAGTGCAACCTCGTGACCGACCGCGCGAGTTACTCCACTCGCATTCCGCTAATCGCGCGGGCAATCACGAGTTGTTGGATCTCGGACGTTCCCTCGAAAATGGTGTGAATCTTCGCGTCGCGGTGCCAGCGCTCGACCGGGTACTCGCGCGTATAGCCGTAACCGCCGAGAATCTGAATCGCCTCTTCGGTCACGCGCACCGCAGTTTCTGACGCGTAGTACTTGCTCATCGAGCCTTCGCCGTTCTTGAAGCCGCCGTTGCGCGCCAACCATGCCGCACGCCAGATGAGTAGGCGTGATGCGTCGATGCGCGTGATCATGTTCGCCAGTTTGAACGCGATTGCTTGATGCATGATGATCGGCTTGCCGAACGCCTTGCGCTCCTTGGCGTAGTCGAGCGCGTATTCGTACGCCGCGCGTGCGATGCCGAGTGCCTGCGCACCAACCGCAGGTCGCGTCGCCTCGAACGTCTTCATCGCCGGTTGTGCTTCGCCCGACTTGCCGCGCTCGCGTGCACGCGCCAACTTCGCATCCAACTTTTCTTTGCCGCCGAGCAAGCAGCGCCCTGGCACGCGCACATCGTCGAGCACCACTTCGGCAGTGTGGCTCGCCTTGATGCCATGCTTCTTGTATTTCTGACCTTGTGAGAGACCCTTGGTTCCTGGCGGCACCACGAACGAGGCCTGACCGCGGCCCTTCAACTCGGGGTCGACTGCTGCGACTACGACGTGCACGTTGGCAATACCGCCGTTAGTAATCCATGCCTTCGTGCCATTCAGCACCCACTCGTCTTTTGCTTCGTCGTATACCGCACGCGTACGCAACGAGCTGACGTCACTGCCCGCATCGGGTTCGCTTACGCAAAACGCGCCGATCTTCACGTCGTCGGGCGTGCCGTAGCACTGCGGCACCCACTCGATCACCTGCTCGGGCGTGCCGTTGCCCGAGATACCCGCCGCAGCGAGACCCGAACCCATGATTGCCATGCCGATGCCGGCATCACCCCAGAAGATTTCTTCGATCGCGACGGGCAGCGTGAGACCGCTCGCATCGCCCATCGCATTCATAATGAAGTCGAGACCGTAGAGGCCGATCTTGGCTGCCTCTTGCACGATGGGCCACGGGAATTCCTCGCGCTCGTCCCACTCGTGAGCGGCCGGACGAATCACGTCGACGGCAAACTCGTGGATCCAATCCTTCAATTGCTGCTGGTCATCATTGAGCGAAAGGGAGAACTCAGGCATGCCCACAAGTTACCAGTGGGTAGGTCGCGGGCAACGAGCGCAGCGATTCAGTTGTCGATGAGCTCACACGAGATGCCAAGACGACGATGGGTCGCCAGTCGACGATCGCAGGTGAGCAGCACCATGTCGGTCTCACGGGCGAGCACCACGTAGTGGGCGTCGTAGGCACTCACCATCGTGCTCAAGCGCCAGATTTCACTCTGCAAATGATGCACCGGCAAGGCCGTAAACGCCAGACCACTGATGCACTCGTGCGCCGCATCTGCTTGTTTAACACTCAACTTTTTCAATGCAACAAGTCGTCGAAGAATCGACGGAACTTCGGCATAGAAAAGTTCAGGCACAAACACATTGTCAGACAGACGCTTCAGCGCTCGTCGACCAGCCTCACTACCAACGGCGATCTCGACGCCTACTGAGGCATCAAGAATCACTTCCTGTTGCGTCCCTCATCCAAGACGTCCATCACGAGCCCTTTCGGAAGATTGATGACGGGCCGCGCCAGCATTCGTTGGCGCCACTCCTTGACGTCGCCGCGTTCCAGGTCGTTACGAATGAGCGAGAGCACATAGTCGCCGAGCGTCAGGTCGAGGCTTTCTGCCCGGCGACGAGCAAGCTCATGAATGCGGTTGGGTACGTCTTTGATCTGAATTGCAGCCATGGCATGAGTGTAGCATGCTGTAAGCATGCTACCAACCCGATGGCTCTGGAGGAGATTGGTCACTAGTCGGGACTACGAAATGATGTTGGTGATGGCGCCGGTGTCGGCACCTTGCACGAGTCTCGCGAACTTGGCGAGCACACCACTCGTGTAGCGCGGCGGGTTGGGCTTCCACCCGCGACGACGTTCAGCGAGCGTCGCATCGTCGACCAACAAATCGAGTCGCTTCGTCGGCACGTCGATGCGAATGCGATCGCCATCGTTCACAAAGGCAATGGGTCCGCCGTCAACGGCCTCGGGCGCCACGTGACCAATGCAGAAACCCCACGTGCCACCGCTAAAACGTCCGTCGGTGATGAGTGCGCAGTCGGCGCCGCGACCTGCACCTTTTAAAGCACCGGTGATGGCCAGCATCTCGCGCATGCCCGGGCCACCCTTCGGGCCCTCGTAACGAATCACCAGCACGGTGCCAGGCGCGATGTCACCGGCCATGATCGCAGCCATCGCACCGTCTTCGCCGTCGAACACGCGCGCTGTGCCCTCGAACGACTTCTGGTCGTGCGAGAGACCGGCAACCTTCACGACCGCGCCGTTCGGTGCGAGCGAGCCACTGAGAATGTTGATGCCACCCTCGGCGTGAATCGGTGCGCGCACCGTGCGAATCACGTCATTGTCGGGCGTCGGCGGGTTGAGATCAGCCAAGTTCTCCGCCATCGTCTTGCCGGTGCAGGTCATGACGTCACCGTGAAAGAGACCCTCGTCCAACAGATGCTTCATCACAACGGGAACACCACCGATGCGGTCGATGTCGGTCATGTGATAGCGACCACCTGGTTTGGTGTCGGCGATGTGTGGCACTTTCGCAGCGATGCGATTGAAGTCGTCGAGCGACAGTTTCACGCCGGCTTCATTGGCAAGTGCGAGCAAGTGCAAGACCGCATTGGTGCTGCCACCGAGCGCGTTGACGATGGCAATCGCGTTTTCGAACGCCTTCTTGGTCATGATGTCGCGCGGCATGATGCCGAGTCGCAGCAGATTTACCACCGCTTCGCCAGCGCGGCGAGCGTCGGCATCACGACGAGCGTCGATGGCTGGCGGCGATGCGGTGCCCGGCAGGCTCATGCCCATCGCCTCGGCGATGCTCGACATCGTGTTCGCGGTGAACATGCCGCCACACGCACCCTCGCCGGGGCAGGCCGCGCGCTCGATCTCGTCGACTTCGTCGCGCGACATGGTGCCAGCGGCACATGCACCAACTGCTTCGAACACGGTGGTGATGTCGATGTTTTTCCCCTTGTGTACGCCGGGGAGAATCGACCCGTTGTAGACGAAGACACTCGGCAGATTTAGTCGTGCGGCGGCCATCAACATTGCAGGAATGCTCTTGTCGCAACCAGCGAGACCAACAAAGCCGTCAAACCGCTCGGCGTGCACCACCGTTTCGACGCTGTCGCAGATCACTTCACGACTCACGAGCGACGCGCGCATGCCTTCGTGGCCCATGCTGATGCCATCGCTCACCGTGATGGTGCCGAACTCGAGCGCCACGCCGCCCGCGGCACGAACGCCGAGTTTTGACTGCTCAGCGAGGCGACGCAACGACACGTTGCAGGGCGTTACTTCATTCCACGCCGATGCGATACCGATCTGCGGCTTTTCCCAGTCACCATCGCCGAGCCCGACTGCCCGCAACATCGCGCGCGACGCGGCCTTTTGCAGACCGTCGGTGACATCGCGGCTGCGCGGTTTCACGTCGACTTTCGTCTCCGACGTACGCGCCACGAGGTCAGGCTACTTGCGCTGACTCCCGCGACTTTTCCTTCGCCTTCGTGCCAGCCGCAGGCGACGATGCGCCACGCAGATAAAGCGCAACAACTGGCACCAGATAGGCGAAGTAGGTAATGACACGAATGTTTTCTGGCGAACTGTGCCAGCCAAAGAGGCCGCGCATGAAGTCATAGAAGGTGCCGCTCGACCAGATTCCCGACTCGATGGTCCACATCGGTTGCACTAGCCAGCCATCCTCCCAGCCGATGAGCTCACGCAACTCGTGCACGGCTTTACCTGCAAGACCAGCCGCGAACAGCAACAAGAGCACAGCAGTCACGTTGAAGAACGTCTTCAGATTCAGGCGATTACCACTGCGGTAAACGGCCACACCAAGCACCACCGACAACACAAGACCGAGGATTCCGCCGACGACCACCTGGCTGCCCGACGCAGTTTCAGTTTTGGCAGACAACAAAAACAGCACCGTCTCGAGCCCCTCACGCGCCACTGCCGCAAACGCAATGATGGCGAGCGCCGACGAAGCCGAACGATCTACTCTGTCACGAAGTTCTTGACCGAGCGATCGAGCGTGCGCGCGCATCCAAAAAATCATGTGGGTGAGCACCGCCATTGCAAACAGCGCAATGAAACCCTCAACGGCGTATTCGAGCTTGCCTTTCATGCCATCAAGCACGAGGAAAATCGCAATACCGGCGACGAGGCAAACGCCAATCGCCGCCGCGGTGCCGTTCCACACGTATCGCGCATCGGCCCAACGATTGGTCTTCTTGAGATAGGTGAGAAGAATCGCAAGAATCAGCGAGGCTTCAAGTCCCTCGCGCAGGGTGATAAGGAAACTGGCAGCCATACCTATATGTTAGGCTTGCCTAACAACTCTCGGCAAACGCGAATGCTGTTGTTGAGCGGGCATTGGTCACACGGCTTCAGGGCCGGCGTGCCGAGGCGACGATAGTGATTACGAAGCGGCCTTCGCCTGAAGCAGCGCCGTTACGGCCTTGCCGTCGGCTTTGCCCTTTGACGACTTCATCACCGCACCAACGAGCGCACCAATCGCCTTCTGCTCACCAGCCTTGAACTTGGCCCAGGCATCTGGGTCGGCGGCAATTGCCGCATCGACGAGAGATTCGAGGGCGCCCGTATCCATCGATTCGAAACCTTTCGCCTTCGCCATCGCGATCACATCGCCGCCACCATTGGCAACGAGGTCAGCAAGCAGCGTCTTTGCTTGCGTCGAGGTGATTTTGGCGTTCTTTTCCAGCAACGTGAGTGCGGCGATGTCACCTGCCGGCACGCGCGGCGACGCTGGTTCGTCAGCGAAGGCTTGTTGCACGTAGACGAGCGCGCGCGCCGCATCGCCACCGACCTTGGCGACTTCGCCGACATACGAATCTTGTCCGCGCTCGACGACGACGGCCACAGCCTCGCTCTCTCGTGCTTGGCCTGTCAACTCGGCCAATGCTGCGCGTCGTGCGGCGGGCAGTGGCGGCAGGGCGGCACGCACACGTTCGACCCACGCCGCGTCGGGCACAAGCGGCACCAGATCGGGTTCAAGGAAGTATCGGTAGTCGTCGGCGTCTTCTTTGGTGCGCAACACGTTGGTGCGACCCGCGGCGTCGTCCCAGTGGAGCGTCTGCTGTTTGATTGCACCACCGCTGGTGATGATGTCGATCTGACGACGCGCTTCGTAGTCAATGGCGCGACCGACCGCACGAATCGAGTTCACGTTCTTGATCTCACACCGCGTGCCAAATGGTGTACCTGGCTTGTGCACCGACACATTGACGTCGCAGCGCATCGACCCTTCTTCCATCTTGGCGTCGCTGGCACCAACTGCGAGCAAGATGGCGCGCAGTTCTGACACGTATTGCTTGGCTTGTTCGCTGGTGCGAATGTCGGGTCGCGACACGATCTCGACGAGCGGAACTCCGGCGCGGTTGAAGTCAATAAGCGAATACTCGCTGCCGGCAATGCGACCCTCTGCCCCACCGAAATGAGTCGACTTGCCGGTGTCTTCTTCCAGATGTGCGCGCTCGATGCCGATGCGCACGTCGCCAGGCAGCATGAGGAACCCATCGACGTTCAACGGCTGGTCGTACTGACTTACTTGATAGGCCTTCGGCAAGTCTGGATAGAAGTAGTTCTTGCGGTGGAACGTGCACGGCTGCACTCGACAGTTGAGCGCCAACCCGAGTCGCATCGCCAACTCGACCGCATGACGGTTGAGCACCGGTAGCGCACCAGGCAGTCCGAGGGTCACGGGGTCGATGTGCGTGTTGGGTTCGTCGCCGAAACGATTCGCACTCCCACTGAACAGTTTGGTTTTTGTCGCCAGTTCGACGTGCACTTCGAGACCGACGACGAGCTCCCACGAGTCGATCAGTTGTTCAGCCGTCGCCACAACTGACGACGGGTTCGCGGCGTTCATGATGCACGCTCGAGTTCGGCAGCCACACGAAACATCGTCGCCTCGCCCAATGCTGGTGCGAGCACCTGCACACCGACGGGCAGGCCTGCCTCGCCGGTTCCGAACGGAACGCTCATGGCGGCATGACCCGCCAGGTTGGTGGGAATCGTGAACACATCGCACAGATACATGGCCAACGGGTTGCTCGTCTTATCACCGAATTTGAAGGCCACCGTCGGCGACGTCGGCGTGAGAATCGCATCACACTGTGCGTAGGCCTTGGCGAAATCATCGGCAATGAGGCGACGCACCTTCAACGCCTTGCCGTAGTACGCGTCGTAATAGCCGGCCGACAATGCATAAGTGCCCAGCATGATGCGGCGCTTCACTTCGTCACCGAAACCCGCGGCGCGGGTGGCGCCATACATGGCATTGAGATCTTTGGCGTCGACACGCAGGCCGTAGCGCACGCCGTCGAATCGTGCGAGGTTGCTGCTCGCCTCGGCTGGTGCCACCAGGTAATACGCCGTCAAACCAAACGACATCGACGGCAACTTCACGTCGACCACGGTGGCGCCCGCCGCACGGAGAGCTTCGAATGCCGCATCGAGTCTGGCGAGCACATCGGGTGAGGAACCCTCTGGCATGTCGGCAACGCGCCCGATGCGCAACCCCTTTACACCGTTGGCGAGCACACTCGTGAGTTGCGGCGCGGGTTGCGGCAGCGAGGTCGAGTCGAGCGGGTCATGCCCAGCGATGACTTCCATCAACAACGCTGCATCAGCCACCGTGGTGGTGAACGGTCCGATTTGGTCGAGGCTGCTGCCAAAGGCAATGAGCCCTTGGCGCGACACCATGCCGTAGGTCGGCTTGACGCCGACCAACCCGCACAAGGCCGCTGGCTGTCGAATACTGCCGCCCGTATCACTGCCGAA
>Ga0255170_1000891_pt1 | contig 9568 bp, 10 predicted proteins | sample Atl_Yuk_RepA_8d_FD_186015 | JGI IMG/M metagenome (GOLD analysis project Ga0255170, IMG submission 186015) | Freshwater microbial communities from Altamaha River, Georgia, United States - Atl_Yuk_RepA_8d | ecosystem: Environmental > Aquatic > Freshwater > River | place: USA: Georgia | collected...
AGGCCTTTCTGGACAAGACCCTGATCGACCTCGACGGCACCGACAACAAGAGCCGCCTGGGCGCCAACGCCATGCTGGCTGTCTCCATGGCCGTGGCCCGCGCCGCTGCCGAGGAAGCCGGCCTGCCCCTGTACCGCTACTTTGGAGGCATGGCTGGCAAGGAGCTGCCCGTGCCGATGATGAACGTCATCAACGGCGGCGCCCACGCCAACAACTCACTGGACCTGCAAGAGCTGATGATCATCCCGGTGGGCGCACCGAGCTTTCGCGAAGCCATCCGCTGGGGCGCCGAGGTGTTCCACGCGCTCAAGAAAATCATCCACGACAAGGGCATGAGCACCGCCGTGGGCGACGAAGGCGGCTTTGCCCCGAGCGTCGAGAGCCACGAAGCCGCGCTGCAGCTGATCCTGCAAGCCATCGACCAGGCCGGCTACACCGCCGGCGAGCAGATCGCCCTGGGCCTGGACTGCGCCGCCAGCGAGTTCTATCGTGACGGCAAGTACGTCCTCGAAGGCGAAGGCGGCATCCAGCTCACAGCCGAGCAGTGGACCGACATGCTGGCCACCTGGGTCGACAAATACCCCATCATCAGCATCGAAGACGGCATGGCCGAAGGCGACTGGGACGGCTGGAAGCACATCACCGAGCGCCTGGGCGACAAGGTGCAGCTGGTGGGTGACGACCTGTTCGTGACCAACACCAAGATCCTCAAAGAGGGCATCGACAAGGGCATCGCCAACTCGATCCTCATCAAGATCAACCAGATCGGCACCCTGACCGAAACGTTTGAAGCCATCGAGATGGCCAAGCGCGCCGGCTACACCGCCGTGATCAGCCACCGCTCGGGTGAGACCGAAGACTCGACCATCTCCGACATCGCTGTCGGCCTGAACGCCGGCCAGATCAAGACCGGTTCGCTGTCGCGCTCGGACCGCATGGCCAAGTACAACCAGCTGCTGCGCATCGAGGAAGACCTGGGCGATGTGGCCGTGTACCCGGGCCGCGCTGCGTTCTACAACCTCAAGTAAGCACCCTCCACCGTGGGCAACCGCCTCGTCCCGATCGTGCTGGCCGCCTTGCTGCTTGTGCTGCAGGGCCAGCTCTGGTTTGGGCGGGGCAGCCTGTCCCATGTGTCTGAACTGGAGCAAAAGGTGCTGCAGAAAAAGGCGGCCAACGATCAAGCCCGCCACACCAATGAGCAACTCAGCGCCGAGGTCAACGACCTCAAGGAGGGTCTGAACATGGTGGAAGAGCGGGCCCGTCACGAATTGGGCATGGTCAAGCCCAACGAAATCTTCGTACAGATCACCAAGTAGGCGGTCATGGTGCAGCTGCCCCGCAGCATCGTGGTGCTGGGCGCCGCAGAGACCGGCGCCGCAGAACTGGCCAGTCGGTTGTCCACCACCCTTGCCGCATTTCCCCTGTCTCGCGTGTCTGCCGAAGCGGCACCTTCGGACAGCCATGACTTTGCGCTGCTGATGGGTCTGGACCAGCCCGGCAACGCCACGGTCGATCCCGCAACAAAAGCACGCCAGGACAGCGCGTTGCGCGAGCAACTGCATGCACTGGGCTTGCCGTACCGCGTGATTTATGGTGCAGGGCCCAGCCGGCTGGCCAATGCGCTGCTGGCGCTGGGGCTGCCGGCACCCGACGCCAGGGCACAACAGACCCGAGAACAGGCCCAGTTCGATCTGAACCGGGGCCGCACCCCCTGGTCATGCGAGAAATGCAGCGACCCGGACTGCGAGCACAAACTGTTCACCGGACTGCTGCGCCAACACCCGTTGTAGGAGGCCGCCCCCGCGGCCGAAGGTATTCGCGCGCAGGGGCGCACTCCCACAAAAATTCAGTACAAGGACTCAGTGCACCGAACCGTCGGTATCGGGCGTGTTGACCGCAGCCGTGAACAGCCCTGCCGCATCGACCGGATCGAAGCGGTACTGCGCTCCGCAAAAATCACAACCGACCTCGACCTGACCTTGCTCTGCCAGGATGCTCTCGACCTCGGTGGTACCCAGGCTGCGGATCATCTGTCCCACACGCTCGCGACTGCAGGAGCAGGCAAAACGGGGCCCCGCTTCGCCGACCAGAGGCTCAAAGCGGGCCAGCGGCTCTTCCCAGAACAGGCGGTGCAAAATGGTTTCTGCATCCAGGGTGAGCAACTCCTCACGCTTGAGGCTCTTGGCCAGAATGGCGATGCGGCTGAAGTCTTCACTCTCGCCCAGCACAGCCTCGCGTGCGACCGAGTCGCTCTTGCCGGCCAGGTTGCCTTCCCCTTCCACCGGCAGGCGCTGGATCAGCAGGCCTGACGCCACCTTGTCGTCGGCCGCCAGCACCAGCACCGTGTCGAGCTGCTCGGACTGCAGCATGTAGTGCTCCAGCACCTCGCTCAGGTTTTCGAGTTTTTCCCCCTGGTCACCGAACAGCGGCACCACGCCCTGGTAGGGCTGCTGACCCGGCATGCGGTCTTTGGGGTCGAGCGTGATGGCACAGCGCCCCTGGTTGTGCAGGTTGACCATCTGGCTGAGCGTGGCGCCTTCAGCCACCTCACCCACCTGGGTGCAGGTGGCGCGCAGGCTGAAATCGGGTTGCACCTCGACCACGCCCACCTTCACCGGGCCGTCACCAAAAATCTGCAGGATCAGGGCACCGTTGAACTTGATGTTGCCCTGCATCAGTACACCGGCAGCGGCCATCTCGCCCAGCAGCTGGCGCACAGGCGCCGGGTACGGCCCGGTCTGGGTGTTGGCGGCACGGCGCGTCAGGATGTCCTGCCAGGCGTCGGTCAGGCGGACCAGCATGCCGCGCACGGGCATGCCCTCAAAGATGAATTTGTGCAGTTCAGACAAAGTGCGGGTCGCCTTCTCAGGCGCCTTTCTTTCAGGAAATTTTCTTCAGCCCCGCCTTGAAGCGGTGGGCATTTTCGATGTAGTGCTTGGCGCTTTGGCGCAAGCCCTGGATCTGCTCGGGGGTGAGCTGGCGCACCACTTTCGCGGGGGTGCCCATGATCATGGAGCCGTCCGGGAATTCCTTGCCTTCGGTGACCAGCGAGCCCGCCCCCACCAGGCAGTTCTTGCCAATTTTCGCACCGTTGAGCACCACGGCGCCAATACCGATCAAGGATTCATCGCCAATGGTGCAACCGTGCAGCATGACCATGTGACCCACCGTCACGTGCTTGCCCACCTTCAGCGGCATGCCGTGGTCGGCGTGCAGCACACTGCCGTCCTGGATGTTGGCGCCTTCGCCGATGGTGATGTGCTCCGTGTCACCACGCACAGTCGCCCCGAACCAGACGCTGGCGTCGGCCTCCATCGTGACGGCCCCCATCACCTGGGCGTTGTCGGCCACCCAGGCAGAGGGGGCGATCTGGGGCTTGTGGTCATCGAGCTGGCAAACGGCCATGTGTGTCTCCGGAAATGCGGTGGTGAATACCTACAATTTTAGGGATGGAACTGAGAACCCACGCTTTGCAGGCCCTGCAGCTTGTCACCCCCGAGTCCAAGTGCGCGGCCGTACAGGCCCTTTGGGCCGCTCTTGAAGCGTGGACTTTCGGTCCACCGCAGGCGGCCAGCGGCCCCATCCCAGGCCGCCCGCCGCTGCCCCGGCTGATCCCGCCGGGCGAGGTGCCCAAACGCACGCCCTACACGCCCGAAGGACGCGCCGCACTGGTCCACGCCATCTGCCACATCGAATTCAATGCCATCAACCTCGCCCTCGACGCGGTCTGGCGCTTTGACGGCATGCCCGAAGACTTCTACCGTGACTGGATGCGCGTGGCCTACGAGGAATCCCGGCACTTCGAGCTGCTGCACCAGCAGCTGCTGGCCATGGGCCACCGTTACGGCGACTTTGAGGCGCACGATGGCCTGTGGGAAATGTGCGAGAAAACAGCAGACGACATCACCGCCCGCATGGCGCTGGTGCCTCGCACGCTGGAAGCGCGCGGCCTGGACGCGACGCCGCTGATCCAGGCGCGCCTGCGCAAAGTGGGCACGCCTGACGCGCTGCGCACCGTGGAAATTCTGGACGTGATCCTGCGCGAGGAAATCGGTCACGTCGAAATCGGCAACCACTGGTACCGCTGGCTGTGCGAACGCCAGGGACTGGAGCCCGTGGCGCACTACAAGCTGCTGGTGGCACGCCACCGCGCACCCCGCCTGCGTCCGCCGTTCAACGTTGAAGCGCGACAGGCGGCAGGCTTCAGCACAGAAGAGCTGGCCTACCTGTCTGGAGACCTTGCCCCGCTGTAGGAGGCCACCCCTGCGGCCGAATGCCCTCGCATGTTCCCGCGCGGGGGCGCACTCCCACATGCGAGTCGTTCATTAACCTCTGGGGTGGTGCTGCGCATGCAGGGTCTTGAGCCGCTCGCGCGCCACATGGGTGTAGATGGTGGTGGTGGAAATGTCGGCATGCCCCAGCAGCATCTGCACCGCCCGCAAGTCGGCACCATGGTTGAGCAGGTGCGTGGCGAAGGCGTGGCGCAGGGTGTGCGGCGACAACGGTGCGGTGATGCCCGCCTGGACCGCATAGCGCTTGACCAGGTTCCAGAACATCACGCGCGACATGCCGGTGCCGGCCTTGGGACCGGCGCTGGTCACGAACAGCGCCTCACTCTGGCGGCCCTGCAACAGCTCCGGGCGGGCCTGCTGCAGGTAGTGAGTCAGCCATTCGCCGGCGATCTGTCCGTAGGGCACCAGCCGCTCTTTGCTGCCCTTGCCCAGCACGCGCAGCACGGATTCGTTGAGCGAGACATGCAAGGTTTTAAGCCCCACCAGCTCGCTCACCCGCAGGCCACTGGCGTACATGAGTTCGAGCATGGCGCGGTCGCGCAGGCCCAGAGGATCGTTGGCGTCAGGCGCGGCCAGCAGGGCTTCAACCTGGGCTTCACTCAGGGTCTTGGGCACACGCAGCGCTTGTTTGGCCGCCAGCAACTTGAGCGTCGGATCCACCCGGACCAGGCTCTCGCGCAAGGCCCAATGAAAAAAGCGCCTGAACACGGTCAGGCGCCGATTGGCCGAAGTGGCCTTGCTGTGGGCATGGCGGGCAGCGAAATAAGCCTGCAGGTGGTGCTCCTGTGTCTGCAGGAGCACCAGGCCTTGGTGTTCGCTCAGCCAGTGCGAAAACTGGGCCAAGTCACGCCGGTAGGCTGCCAGCGTGTTGGCCGACAGTCCATCCTCGAGCCAGAGGGCATCGGCGAATCGGTCGATGGCTTCCTGGCTCTCGGGCAGCATCAGTCCAGCTTGAGCTTTTGCGTGTCCACCACTTTCTTGTAGACCTCGTACTCGGCCTTCATCTGGGCAGCGAACTGCTCAGGCGTGTTGGCGACGATGATCGAACCGGTGTCCTCGATGCGCTTGCGCACGGCCGGCTCTTCCAGTGCTTTCTTCACCCCGGCACTGACCTTGTCGACCACATCCTTGGGCAAGCCCTTGGGACCCAGGATGCCGTAATAGGCCATGCGGTTGACCGGCTCAAGGCCCACATCCTTGAAGGTGGGCACATTGGGCAGCACCGTCAGGCGCTGAGGTGCGGCCACCACGATGGCGTGCAGCTTGCCCGACTGAATGAAGGGCAGTGCCGAGGGCAGGTTGTCAAAAATGATCGGCACCTGACCGGCCACTGTGTCGTTCAGGGCCGGGCCAGCACCACGGTAGGGGATGTGGGTGATGAACACACCCGTCAGGCTCTTGAACAGCTCGGTTTGCAGATGGCCAATGCCACCCGTGCCCGAAGACGAATAAGAATACTTGCCCGGGTTCTTTTTCAGCTCGGCCATGAAGCCGGCGTAGTCACGCGCCGGAAAGCTCGGGTGCACCGCAATCACATTGGGCGTCGCCGCCACATTGATGATGGGGGTGAAATCGGTCAGCGCGTTGTACGGGATCTTGGGGTTGATGGCCGGGTTGGCGGCCGTGGTGGACACCGTGGCCATGCCCAGGCTGTAGCCGTCAGGGGCGGCCTTGGCTGTTTCGTTGGCTCCCACCACTCCGCCGCCACCGGCCTTGTTTTCCACAATCACCGACTGGCCCAGGGCCTTGCCCAGCGGCTCGGCGATGGTGCGGGCCACGATGTCGGTGGTACCGCCCGGCGCAAACGGCACCTGCAGCTTGACCACACGGTTCGGATAAGCCTGAGCCCAGACCGAGCCCACGGCCAACGACATGGCGGCTAATGCCACCCAACTGCGACGTTTCATCTGCATCACTCCTCGTTGAAACTACGAATCCATCATAAGCAAAAAACGATGGAGACCCGCTGGGGACTTGCCCGGATGTGACAAAAACGTGCAGGGCCTGCGGGTATGCTTGCCCGGTGAATTTCGCCCAACTGCTTTTCCCCGATTTTTCCCTGATCCTGCTCGGCTATCTGGTCTGCCGCTTCACGGCCCTCAACCGCACCATCTGGCAACAGGTGGACAGCCTGGTCTACTACTTTCTTTTTCCAGTCCTGCTTTTCCACTCGATCGTCAAAAGCCCGTTGGACCCGGCCGAAGCGTCCAGCCTGCTCGGGGCCGGGCTGTGCCTGGCCATGAGCGCGATTGCCCTGTCCTACAGCCTGCCCTGGTGGCCAGTGCTGGGCCGTCACATCGACCGGCGAGACCATGCGGCCAGTGCCCAGGTGGGCTTTCGCTTCAATTCCTTTATAGCCCTGGCCTTGGCCGAGAGGATTGCCGGGCCGCAGGGCCTGCTCATGATCTCGATGCTGATCGGGTTTTGCGTGCCCACTTTCAACATCGGCGCGGTATGGCCCATGGCCAGGCACGGCAACACGCACTTTTTGCGCGAGCTGCTGCGCAACCCGCTGATCATCGCCACCGCCTCAGGGCTGATTGCCAACCTGCTGGGCTTTCGCATGCCTGCCCTGATCGAGCCCACTGTGCAACGCATCGGCGCTGCGGCGCTGGCCCTGGGTCTGTTGGCTGCGGGGGCAGGCATGCAGCTGGGTTCGCTTCGGCAAGGCAAAGTGCTGGGAGTAAGCGTTCTGCTGTGCAAGCACCTGGGGCTGCCCCTGCTGGCGTGGGGCTGGAGCCGCGTCTGGCAACTGGATGCCACGCAGACCACCGTGCTGCTGGCATTTTCGGCCCTGCCCACCGCCTCGACCTGCTATGTCCTGGCCACCCGCATGGGCTACAACGGCCCCTATGTCGCAGGTCTGGTCACGCTGTCGACGCTTTCAGGCATGCTCAGCCTGCCCTTCGCGCTGGGGGTGCTGCGATGACACAAACAACAAGCCCGAAAAGCGTGTCGCTGCAAGCGAAACACCTTCGGCCGCAGGGACGGTCTCCTGCCGGGTTCGGAGTGTCTGTCCTTGTAGGTGCGCGCCCTTGCGCGCGAAGGTATTCGGCCGCGGGGGCGGCCTCCTACCGCAAGGCGAGGGACCAGGCCACCTGCTCGCGGACGACTTCATCCGGGTGATCACGCCGCGCCAGCAAGGCTTCACGCAATGCCTCTTGCTGCGCAGGCGCAAGCTGGCCTGATCGCAGGGCATTGCCCGCCGCCAGCGCCAGGTTGCGCAGCCAGCGTACATGGCCGATGCGACGGATCGCGCTGCCCTCGGTGCGGCGCAGGAACTCGGCCTCGCTCCAGCTCAGCAGCGTGGCAATGGCGCTTCCCGTCAACCCCTCGCGTGGCTGCCAGTCGGGCAGCGCGTGGACTTTCGCAAACTTGTTCCAGGGACACACCAGCTGGCAATCGTCGCAGCCATACACGCGGTTGCCAATGAGAGGCCGCAATTCGTGCGGGATCTGCCCCTCATGCTCGATGGTCAGGTAGGAAATGCAGCGGCGCGCATCCAGCCGGTAGGGTGCCACGATGGCTTGCGTCGGGCAGACCTGCAGACAGGCGCTGCACTGACCGCAGTGCGCACTGACCGGCTCTGTGGGCGGCAGGTCAAAATCGACAAACAGCTCACCCAGAAAAAACATGGAACCCGCCTCTCGCGAGAGCACCAGCGTGTGCTTGCCACGCCAGCCCAGGCCACTGCGGGTGGCGAGCTCGGCTTCCAGGACGGGCGCCGAATCGGTGAAAACGCGGTGTCCGAACGGCCCGACCACGGCGGCGATGCGATCGGCCAGCTTCTGCAAGCGCGCGCGCAGGACCTTGTGGTAATCCCTGCCCCGCGCATAGACCGAGACCACGGCTTCTTCGGGTCGTTCTTGCCTTGCCTGTTCCTGCGCCACCCAGTCATCGGGGGTGCCTTGCGGCAGGTAATCCATGCGGACAGTGATGACGCTGACCGTCCCCGGAACCAGCTCGGCGGGCCGGGCACGCTTGATGCCGTGGCTGGCCATGTAATCCATGCCGCCATGAAAGCCCATCTTCAGCCAGGCCTGAAATCCCGGTTCGGCATCCCGTAAATCGATACCGGTCACGCCTATTTGCGACAATCCGAGTCCATGCGCCCAGCCTTGAATCTGGGGCCACAAAACCAAAGGATCGAATCGTTGATGAGCGAGCGCCACGCGCCCATTGTAAAAAGCCAGCCCGTACGGACGCTGCACTGGCCTGACGAACAGGCCACGCAGCGGTGGGCTGGCGCGCTCGCGGCGCACCTGACCGAATGGCCCGGCGGACGCGACGCCTGCATCGAGCTGCGCGGCGATCTGGGTGCCGGCAAGACCACCCTGGTGCGCCATCTGCTGCGCGCCTGCGGTGTGCAGGGGCGCATCAAGAGCCCGACCTATGCGGTGGTTGAGCCGCACCAGGGCCTGATCCACGGCCAGCCCTGGCCCATCTGGCATTTCGACTTCTACCGTTTCAGCGATCCGCGTGAGTGGGAAGATGCCGGTTTTCGCGACATTTTTGCAGGCCCGGGCCTCAAACTCATGGAGTGGCCCGACAAGGTGGCCGGCCAGCTGCCGCCGCCGGACTGGGTGATCGCCATCGAGGCACTGGACGAGTCCGAGCGCCGTGTTCAGGTGCAGGCAGGTACGCCTCGCGGAGCCGGCTGGCTCGCCAGCGCCGCTCAAGTGGAGGCGCTGCGTGCAGACTGAACGCCGCCGTTTTCTGGGTCTACTGCCCTCGGGCACGCTGGTACTGGCGCTGGGCATGCACGAACTGGCGCATGGCGCCACGCTGCTGGCGGTGCGGGTCTGGCCCGCCGCCGATTACAGCCGCGTCACCCTCGAATCGGATGTCCCGCTGAAGGCCCGCCAGACCCTGGTGCCCTCACCGCCCCGGCTGGCGGTCGACATTGAAGGCCTGGAGCTCAACCCCGCCCTGCGCGAACTGGTGGGCAAGGTGCGCGCCGATGACCCCAATATTGCCGGCGTGCGGGTCGGCCAGCTCAGCCCGGGCGTGGTGCGCCTCGTATTCGACCTCAAGCAAGCCATCGCGCCGCAGGTTTTCACCTTGCCGCCCATCGCCTCCTACCAGCACCGCCTGGTGTTCGACCTTTATCCCAGCACACCGCCTGACCCTCTGGAACAGCTGATCGCTCAGCGTCTGGGCAAGCCCCCGGAAGCCTATGCCCCGACGACTCCCCAGCCACCGATGGCGGGCGACCCACTGGGCGAGCTGATTGCACGCCAGAGCCAGGCCAGCGCTGCGACGCCCCCGGCCCTGTC
>Ga0255170_1000900_pt1 | contig 9506 bp, 10 predicted proteins | sample Atl_Yuk_RepA_8d_FD_186015 | JGI IMG/M metagenome (GOLD analysis project Ga0255170, IMG submission 186015) | Freshwater microbial communities from Altamaha River, Georgia, United States - Atl_Yuk_RepA_8d | ecosystem: Environmental > Aquatic > Freshwater > River | place: USA: Georgia | collected...
CCGCCGTCGATTGCAATGTCCACCAAGCGCTGCGCCATCGGCTGATCCAGGCCGCCGACCACTTCCCAGTAGCCCTTGGCACCAAACGGCATGGTGCCAAAACACAACTCCGATACCAGTAACCCGGACTTACCCAATTGACGATATTGCATGAACTTTCTCCTTTCCGTGTGAACACACTCGGTCTCTCGATTCGCTTACATCCGACGCCCGGCATCCAGCCCAGTCAAACGGGTTGACTGCCGTGATGCATCAAAAAACGTCTTGAGAGATTGTATCGTGAGCGATATAATCTCTCAAGACACAGTAGGAGGAAGTCCATGAAAGTTCTGTATGAAGCCGGCGCAACGGCCACCGGTGGCAGAGATGGTCGTGTATCTACGGATGATGGCACGCTAGATCTGCGGATGACCCTGCCCAAGGCTTTGGGTGGTGCCGGCGTCGTGGGCAACAACCCCGAGCAACTGTTCGCGTGCGGCTACGCTGCATGTTTCGACAACGCCTTGATGTACGCCGCCCGTCAGCACAAGATCAAGTTAGATGGCTCCCGCGTCGATGCTACGGTTGGCATCGGACCGAATGATCAAGGCGGCTTTGCGCTTGCGGTCCGGCTGACGGTTACAGTCCCTGGCCTGCCACGTGAACAGGCGCAGGCATTGATCGAGCAGGCGCACGCGGTCTGCCCGTATTCAAATGCCGTACGCGGCAATGTCGAGGTCGCGCTGGAATTGCGCTGAGCCCTCCCGCAGAGGTTCGACCCATGAGTGAATTTCATCGCTTCCAGGCCCGCTCTTTGCGCGGCGAGCCTGTTGAACTGTCTCGCTACTCCGGTCAGGTGGTGCTGGTGGTCAACACCGCCAGCAAATGCGGCCTCACGCCCCAGTATGCGGGCCTTGAGTCGCTCTATCGCAAATATGCTGATCAGGGTTTCGTGGTGTTGGGCTTTCCCTGCAACCAGTTTGGCAACCAGGAGCCCGGCGATGCCGACGCCATCGAAGGCAGCTGCCTGATCAATTACGGCGTTGGCTTTCCCATGTTCGAGAAGGTCGAAGTCAAAGGGCCAAATGCGCATCCGCTGTTCCAATGGCTGACCGAGCGATTGCCGGGCATCTTCTGTCGACAGATCAAATGGAATTTCACCAAATTTCTGATCGGCCGAGACGGCCAGCCCCTGCGCCGCTACGCTCCTGTCACGCCCCCCGCAAAGATCGAGCAGCACCTTCTTAAGGCACTTGGGGCGTTACGAGCATGAGCAGAGGCTCGGTGTATTCACATCCGAAGGATGGGGCATCCGAGGATTTACTGCGCCTCGACGGGCAGCTGTGCTTTCGCCTGTACGCGGCGTCGCGCCTGATCACCCGGCTGTATCAGCCTTTGCTGGATCCATTGGGGCTGACGTATCCACAGTACATCGTACTGATGATCTTGTGGACAGATGCGCCTTGTCCCGTATCCCATATCGGCGAGCGCGCCTTGCTCAACACCAACACACTGACCCCGCTGCTCAAGCGGCTTGAACTGCAGGGCCTGGTTTGGCGCCAGCGCAGGAGCGAGGATGAGCGAGTGGTGGAAATTCATCTTACCGAGGCTGGTCATAGACTGCGATCACGTTGCACCTGTGTGCCTACTGAACTGGCTGCCAAGGCGGATTTCCCGCCCCAAAAAGCCGAGGCCCTTGCAGCGCTGCTGGATGAGTTGCTGGTGGGGTTAGGTGAGTCCGCTTGAGGCCCGCACAGTGGCGCACCGAGTACATCGAAAGGAATATGTAATGGCAGTTCGGAGCTATTATTTTTTTACTGTGTGGATGAGCGCATTTATGCTGCTTGGCTGCTCACCTCCCCAGGAAGAGGCCGCAGGCGAATCGGCGCCATATGTGCGCGTGGTCCAGCCCCGTGCAGCGGTGGGCCAAGTGGTGGGGTCCTCAGGCACGGTTCGTGCCCGTATCGAAGCGCCGGTGGCCTTTCAGGTTGGGGGTCGCATCGTCAGCCGTGCGGTCGATGCCGGGCAAATGGTGCGCGCCGGGCAGGTGCTGCTGAGCCTGGATACCCGCGATCTGGCATTGGCGCTTGAGTCAGCTGAAGCCGAGCAGTCGGCAGCCGTCATTGCACTCGCCAATGCAGAGGCAGAACTGCGCCGCGTGGTGCAATTGCAGAAACAGAACTTTATCAGCGAGCAAGCAGTGGAACGGGCGGCGCTCCAGCGACGTGAGGCGCAGTCGCGGCGGGATGCCGCCAGCGCGCGGCAGGCGCAAGCGCGCAACGCGCTGGGCTATGCGGCGCTCAAGGCGCCGGCCGACGGTATCTTGATCGACGTTACCGGCGAGCCCGGCCAGGTGGTTGCCGCTGGCCAGACAGTGGCCCTGCTGGCGCAAGGCGCGCGTGAAGTCGAGGTCTTTCTGCCGGAGGGCGTCGTCCCCCCGGCCAAGGGAAAGTTGTCTTTGCCCGGCGGCGCGACGGATTTACTCAGGTTGCGTGAAGTCTCCGGGGCCCTGGACCCCCTGGGGCGCACCCGACGGGCGCGCTACACCATCGCAGGTGGCGGCGACTCCCTCGCCCTGGGCAGTGTGGTCAACGCCCGATTCGATCTCGACTCCGCTGCTGCCACCGGCGCTGGCGCAGTCGCTCCGGTGTTCGCTTTGCCGCTGGGGGCCTTGGACGAGCGAGGCCGACTACCGCAAGTATGGCGCGTACACAACGGTCAAGTGGTTCCAGTGCCGGTGCACGTGCTGGCCATGGATGACCGGCAGGCGAGAGTGCAGGGCCCGCTCTCGTCCGAAGATCGCGTCGTAGCGCTGGGGACGCATCTGTTGCGCGAGGGGCTGGCTGTGCGCGTGAAGGAGGCGAAGTGAGCTTCCCCAATCTATCGGCTTTCGCTGTGCGCGAGCGCGCTGTCACGCTGTTCTTCCTGATCCTATCGATTCTGGCCGGCGTCTATGCATTTGGGTCTCTCGGGCGTGCCGAAGACCCTGCCTTTACCGTGCGGGTGATGGTGGTCAATGCCATCTGGCCGGGCGCGAGCGCCGAGCAGATGCGCGATCAGGTGGTGGATCGGCTTGAAAAGCGCTTACAAGAGGTGGAATACCTCTACCGCATCGAAACCACGGTACGCCCAGGCCAAGCCACCTTGCAGATCGAATTTCAGGATTACACCCCGCAGGATAAGGTGCCCGATCTTTTCTACGAGGTGCGCAAGCGCATGCTCGACGAGGCGTCACGTTTGCCGGCCGGCGTCATCGGCCCACTGGTGAATGACGATTTTGCCGATGTGTACTTCAAACTGATGGCGCTGACGGCCCCGGGCTTGCCCTATGAGGCACTGGTGCGTGAGGCCGAAGCCGTACGCGACCGGCTGCAGCGGGTGCCTGGCGTGCACAAGGCGCTGCTGCTGGGCGAACGCACCGAGCGGGTTTTTGTCGAATTCGACAATGCGCGTCTGGTCAACCTTGGCCTGTCGCCACAGGACATTTTCGATGCCATCGACGCGGCCAACCGGCTAGTGCCCGCAGGGCGGCTAGAAACCGTCGGGCCACGCCTTCACCTGCGCGTAGATGCCGACCTCAGCGATCCCGAGGCGCTGGCCCGGCTCCCCATTCGCGCCGGCAATAAGGTGTTGCGCTTGGGTGAAATCGCCAAAATTCGCCGTGGTTTCGAAGACCCACCTGGCACCCTGATCCGCTCGCGTGGCCAGGAAGCCATTTTGTTAGGGGTGGTCATGGCCAAGGGCGATAACGGCCTGGCATTGGGCAAACGCCTTGAGACTTTCATCGACAGCGAGCGGAAGCATTTGCCACTCGGGCTGGAACTCGGAGTCCTCACCCATCAAGCCGACGCCATCCGCGCGGCGGTTAACTTGTTTCAAATCAAGTTTTTGGTGGCGGTCGCCGTGGTGATGGCGGTGAGCATACTCGCCATCGGTCTGCGCGCCGGATTGATCGTCGGCATTGCTGTGCCAGTCACCTTGGGTATCACCTTTTTGGTGATGCTGCTCATGGGCATCAATTTGGACCGCATTACGCTCGGCGCGCTGATCATCGCGCTAGGCCTGCTGGTGGACGACGCCATTATTGCCGTCGAGATGATGTTGGTGAAAATGGCTGAAGGCTGGGACCGCGTCCGCGCGGCGGCCCACGCCTGGAACGTGACCGCTGCCCCCATGCTGTTTGGAACCCTGGTGACGGTTGTCGGGTTCTTGCCGATTGGCTTTGCCCGCTCCGGCGTCGGGGAGTACGCGGGCAACATTTTCTGGGTGTTGAGCATCGCACTCATCGTTTCGTGGTTGGTGGCGGTGGTTTTTGTGCCCTATCTGGGCGTCAAGATGCTCAAAGGTGCTACGGCACACGGCGAGCATGACGCACAGTACCAGACCCCGATGTACCAGCACCTGCGCAGCCTGGTCGCTGCGTGCGTGCGACGACGAAAGAGGTTAGTTTTTGGTACGGTCCTGTTGCTCTTGCTATCCGGCATTGCGATGGCAACCCTGGTGCAAAAGCAGTTCTTCCCGGGCTCCGATCGACCCGAGGTGCTGGTCAGCGTCTACCTGCCTCAGGGGTCTGCCATCGTTGCCACCGATGCGGTCATGAAGCGAATAGAAGGCGTGCTCGACCCCATGCCCGAAGTCCGGTCCTTGCTGACTTCGGTCGGAGGTGGGGCACCGCGCTTTTTTATTTCAGCCAACCCGGAGCCACCCGATCCGGCGTTTGGAAAGATCGTTGCGGTCACCGCAGGCGCGGCCGAACGCGACAAGGTGCTGGCCGAACTGCAACATCGCATCGAGGCTGGCGAGTTTCCCGAAGCGCGGGTGCGGGCATACCGCTTGCTCTACGGTCCGCCAGTGATCTGGCCTTTGCAGTTTCGCGTCATTGGCCCCGACCCCCTGAAGCTGCGCGAAATCGCACACAGTGTGCGCGAGATCATGGCGGCCAACCCACACACCCGGGACGCCCACCTGGAATGGGACGAGCGCGCCCCAGCGCTGCACCTGACGCTGGACGAAGATCGCCTGCGCCTGATTGGGCTCACGCCGCAAGACCTGGCACGACAACTGCAATTCCAACTGGAGGGCGCGCCGGTGACAGAACTGCGCGACGGTTTGCGCACCGTCGGCCTGATCGCTCGCGGCGCACTTAGTCGACCGCTGGACATGGCAGCAATGCAAAGCCTGGAAGTCCTCAGCAGCGACGGTCGCAAGCTGCCGATGGCGCAAATTGGTCGCTTGGAGATCCGCTATGAGGAGCCAGTGATCAAACGCCTCGACCGCGAGCCCTTCGTGAGCGTGCGCTCCGACATTCAAGGCGCACAGCCCAACACCGTCACGGAGGAGGTCTGGAATGATCTGGCACGTCTGCGTGCGACGTTGCCAGAGGGCTATCGCATTGACATCGGCGGATCAATGGAAGCCTCCGGCAAGGCCGATGCATCGATCCAGAAGTTGCAACCGGTGATGTTGGCCTTCATGTTGATTTTTATCATGCTGCAGATGCGCTCGTTTGCCGGTACTTTCATGGTGCTGGCCACCGCACCACTGGGGCTTATCGGGGCGGTGCTGGCGCTTTACGTCTTCAACCAGCCCTTTGGCTTTGTGGCGCTGCTCGGACTCATCGGTCTGGCCGGCATCCTGATGCGCAACACCCTCATCCTGACCCAGCAGGTTGCCGACAATTTTGAGGCCGGCATGGGAGCGTTCGATGGCGTGGTCGAGGCTGCTGTACAGCGGGCGCGGCCTGTAGTGCTGACGGCGCTGGCCGCAGTGCTGGCCTTCATTCCCCTGACACTGGACAGCTTCTGGGGGCCTCTGGCCTACGTGCTGATCGGTGGTGTGGCTGTTGGCACCGTTATCACCCTGCTGTTCGTGCCTGCGCTGTATGCGATGTGGTTCCGTATCCAGGCGCCGTCGAGCACGGGCACGCCCTAGTCGAACTACTGCGTGAACCTACGTATGCCAAAGCCGAAGATCCCCCGAACGAGGCAGGAGCCGGGGATCCCGCGCTAGGCGAGCCTTGGCGGGCGCAGCAGCCAAGGTGTGTCGCCGTAGAGTCATTGTGGCCAGGGCCTCAAGGGGAGGCCCGAAGCCGCAAGACATACTGCGGCCGCGCGAAGCGAAAACTTGTCCCGAGTCCGAATGTCGCCAGGGTGACTTGGATGTCCCGTGGCGACTTCATGAGGGCCGAGGCGGCCTGGCAACATCATGCTTTTTTCGCCAGCAGACCGAGCAAGGCCACGGCGGCAATCGCCGCGCCGGCATAAAACGTCATGGCCGGACCGAAGGCCGTCCACAAGCTGCCGGCAAGCACGCTGGCGGCGAGCAGCGCCAGGCCGCTGACCAGATTGAACACGCCGAACGCCGTACCGCGTAAATCAGCCGGTGCGGCATCGGCCACCAGCACCGAGAGCAGGCCCTGGGTTGCGCCCATGTGCAGGCCCCAGATGGCGGCACCCAGGCCGACCAGCCAGATATTCCCCGCCAGCGCCAGCACCAAGTCAGAGGCAATCAGCAAGCCTATGCCCCAGATCAGCAACCGGCGCCGTCCGCCATTGTCGGAAAATTTCCCGAACGGGTAGGCGCTACAGGCATACATTACATTCAGCACAATCAGTATGGCCGGCACCCAGGTCGCCGCCAACCCGACATTTTCTGCGCGTAAAAGCAAAAAGGCTTCGGAAAAGCGCGCGCAGGTGAGCACTGCCGCAAATGCCACCAGCCACCAGAAGCGAAGATCAAACCGACGCAGGTTTTCGCGGTGTAGCGGCAAGTGCGGCTGGGCTGGCGGACGCGTGGCCTCGGGTTCTTCAACACCAAAAATAATCAGCAGCACACAGATGATCGCCGGTAGCACGGCCACCCAAAAGACCAAACGAAAATTATCCTGCGTCGCCGCCATCAGTGCCATCGCCAGCAGCGGCCCGGCGAAGCCGCCCACGGTATCCATGGCTTGGCGCAAGCCATACGCCGCGCCGCGAATTTCCTGTGGCGTGATGTCGGCGATCAGCGCATCGCGCGGCGCGCCGTGCAATGGAATACGCTCACCCTGCGCCTCATGCTCAAGGCCAAGGCCGACCCGGAGCAAGTGGGCGCGTCGTCGGTGGACTACCTGATGTATTGCGGCTACGTGATGATGGCCTACCACTGGGCGCTGATGGCCCAGCGCGCCGAGCAGGCCCTGCACAGCGGCCAGGGGCCAGAGTCAGCGGCGTTCTACCAGGCCAAGCTGCAAACCGCGCAGTTCTACTTTGAACGCCTGCTGCCCCGCGCCGACGCCCACCACCGCATGGCGCTGGCGCCGGCCAGCACGCTGCTGCAGATGCCGGTGGCGGCGATGGCGGGTTGAACCCGCTTCACCGCTTGGCGGCATGGACAGCAATGTATCTCAATGGATACAGAGCGCCATAAAAACGATCTATGCGCCAACTGAAGGGGTAACCGATGACTGCACTCAAACTGCGGAAATGGGACAGCGCCCAACACCTCAAGACCGAAGAGGACATGGCGCTCTTATGGAGGCCTGCCTGCAAGAGGCAGGGGATGATGCTGCCAAGGCCCTGGGCACCATTGCCCGGGCCAAGGGCATGTCGCAACTTTCGCGCGTACGGGCCTGGGCAGGGACAGCCTCTACAAGGCGTTGTCAGGGGAGGGCAACCCCAGCTTTGCCACGATCCTGAAAGTCACGGCGGCGCTGGGCATCCAGCTCCACGCACAGCCCATGCAGGCGGGGTAAGCGTGATGGGTGTTGGGGTAGGAGCGTTTGTGGCTCATGTCCTGTAAAGGCTGGTTGCTGTCGCTCGTCCCAAGCCGGTCCAATGCCAGCTTCCGACCGAGGCTGTGTGCAAACGCTTTTCGCTCGTTCGGGCGTGACGCGTTGAGGCGTCACAGTGCGCTCGCGCCGTTTTCACATGATTTTTTGGCCCGATTGCGGGGCTTGTTGGTCGGGGAGGCCTTTGTGATGGTCCATCGGGGTCGTTAATCGGCCCTGAAGGGCTCACGCCCCCGCCATCCGCATCGCTTTCATCGTGGCTTCAAACCCCAGAATACTCAACACGCGCTTGAGGTTGTAGGCCAGCACATTCAAACTCATTTCCGTGCTCACGCCGCCCAGCCGCCGGGTCAGGAAGTGCGTATAGCCCATCCAGTGCTTGAACGTGCCGAACACGTGTTCCACGGTTCGCCTTCGCACCTGCATCGCGTCGGGCATTCGATCCAGCCGGCGCTGAGTTGCCTCCAGCACAACTTCATGTTCCCAACGACTGATGCGTCGATACGCACTGGGTGTACAGCGAGCCTTCATTGACGCATTGCGGGTGACGGTTGACGTCCCTGACATCTTCGACCGAGGTACTGCCCAGATCACCGATCCAGCGGCCGGAGCCGCGATCTACTTCTCGCGCAGCTTTAGGGTCGCGCCGGAGGTGACCATGACCCACAAGGGGGGCACCGCCGTGGCCATCCCTCGGCTGCTAGGCGCAGTTACCACGACTGGCTTCACCGCCGTCCTCGAAAACAGTTCCGGCACGCGCGTGACCGGCTCCTTCACCTGGATTGCACAGGGGTACTAGATGCAAAACTTTACTGACATACCGTCGTCCAGAACGCTGTCTGATTCACTCATCGAGATTCTGAACAACGACAAGACGGCCATTTCGTGCAACAGCGGCACCACCTTCCCGACGACCAACCTTCAGATCGGGATGCTGTGCTACCGCACGGACCAGTTGAAGCTCTACCAGTTGATCGGGACCAACCCGGACAACTGGCGCTTCATCATGGATTTGGCAAGCGGCATCGATACGCAGTTCGCCGCCAAGCTCAATGCCGCGAGCTACACGGCGGCTGATGTCCTGGCGAAGCTGCTGACTGTGGATGGTGCAGGTACTGGACTGGATGCCGACCTGCTCGATGGCCAACATGCGAGTGCATTTGCCTCTAGCACGCACAACCATAACGCTGCCTACCTCGGCATCACCGCCAAGGCCGCCGACGCTGACAAGCTCGATGGCTATGACTCCACCGCGTTTGTGAGGTCAGTCAACGGTGCCGGGCCTGACGCTGCTGGCAATGCGACAGTCAACATTGATCTGTCGAGCCGGGTCGCAAAGACCGGCGACACGATGACGGGGAATCTGACGATTCAGAACACGGCCCCGACCATCACGATGCAAGACACAGACAACGTGACCCGCTCGCTTCACGTGAATAGCAATCTCATGGGATTCCTCGATAGCGCTGGCGCCTGGGACATGTATTCCAACAACTCGGGTCAAGTCTGGTCGAAGAACTATGGCTGGCTTCACGACTATTTTTTCAGCACTGTCAGCAACTGCGTTCGAGTGGGACGTAGCTATGACTACACGCCGGGGACATCTGTGAACGGTGGGAATACGGGTATGGTGGCCTCCCACTTTTGAGGTTCACGATGCAGGGTTGGCACACAACGTTTTTGGGGATGCGTGGGCTCCCCCGCGATATCAGCGACTTCGAGATGAAGGCATTTTTCACCTTCGATGGTGCCGAGCGCG
>Ga0255170_1000901_pt1 | contig 9499 bp, 18 predicted proteins | sample Atl_Yuk_RepA_8d_FD_186015 | JGI IMG/M metagenome (GOLD analysis project Ga0255170, IMG submission 186015) | Freshwater microbial communities from Altamaha River, Georgia, United States - Atl_Yuk_RepA_8d | ecosystem: Environmental > Aquatic > Freshwater > River | place: USA: Georgia | collected...
CAGCAAGATCGCGGTCTTGGCTGAGAAGCTGACGTTCGTTGGCGGCGGGTCGGACAAGTTCTGGCAGGTCGCGGTCGTCGGCACCAAGGTCGTGACGCAGTACGGCAAGAACGGAACGCAGGGCCAGCAGTCATCAAAGGACATGGGTACCGTGGCTGCCGCAGTCATCGAGGCCGGCAAACTCTACGAATCGAAAAAGGCCAAGGGCTACGTCGATTCCGGCATGGTCGAGATGCAGGCCGATGCTCCTGCGAAGCCTGCCGCCAAGCCTGCCGCTCCGGCCACGCAGAGCCGTGCTGCTCCTGCGCCAACGCCAGCGCCGTCCGTGGCCAGTGATGCCAAGCCTCCAGTGTTCAACTCCGGCTTTCCAAAGACGGACGAGTTCTACAATGGACTTGCGGTCACGGTCAGCGCCGCCAAGACCGTCGCAGAGCTTGAAGCGATCAAGTCCGGCGTCGCGAGCAAGACGGTCTGGGCGAACAAGACAAAAAACTCGAAGGTCATGGTCGCCCACTACGAGCAAGCCCTCGCCAAACTCAAGCAGACCGAGGCCGCGAACGTCATGGCGTCGGTTGCCGCCGCGCAGGAGGCTCTGTCCAAGCCCGTAGCAGCCCCGGCGCAAGGCAAGTCCATCGCTCAGAACCCGGCCATGCCGTATTTCAACGGGTTCAAGCTGCCCGAGAGCAACACGAACGCCGCATCGAACAACGCCAAGATCGACAAGATCGCCGACCTCGCGAGCAAGGGCGACGTCAAGGGCCTTCTGTCGCTGAACTTCGGCAGCAACGTCTACGCCAAGAAGCACGTCAAGCTCACCAACGACGCGCTGAAGGCTCTTGGGTCGGACCAGACCGTCTCGGTCGGTCAGAAGGCCAACTCCCACCCGGCGCTGTTCGGCGGAGCGAGCGTGGTCGACGTCGCTGCAGCCTCGGGGGCAACGGGCAAGCCGATGCCTGCGCCGCATCCGGCGAGCCCTGCCAAGAAGATCGACCTGTCTCAGGTCGGCGGCAAGCCGGTGTTCATCACCTCGAATCTTGCGGTCAAGAAGGAGAACGAGGGACACGCGGATGCGCTCTATAGCCTTGCCGCCGCCGGTGACCTGAAGTCACTCAAGCAGTACGACAAGTTCAACCTCAAGAGCCAAAAGCTGACGGAGTTTAAAGAGAAGCTCGTCAATGAACTTGAGGCACAATTGTTTCCCCCGAGGCCGAAGTCTGGGATCAGCAAGAACGTCCCACCGATCCCGGTTGCTCCGAGCCCGGGCAAGGCACTCGCAGCGCATGCTCAATACTTCCCGCCAGTCAAGATCACGGAGATCGGTTCGGTTGCCTCGCACCATCGGGCGGCCGGATACATCATCGTCGGCAAGACCGACGCATCGACCGTGAACTCCGCGTTTCAGGGCAGCGGCACGTGGACGGGGAAGATCTCCGACTCGCTCAAGAAGAAGCACAACGATCACATCGACGCCAACCTGTCGTCCAAGGATAAAGCCAACATCCGCAAGTACACGACCAACTGGGCTTACCAGGCCAACGACACGATGCGCGTGGCAGGCAAGGTCACCAAGGAGATCGCGGAGGTGTCCGCATCGATTCACCGCAGCGCGCTTGAGCTTCCGGAAGGAAGCCAGTACGCCAGAGCGGTCAGCATCAGCGGCAGCGCGCTGAAGCAGATTCAGGCGCTGCAGCCCGGCGACGTGATTCAGAGCCCGCAGTTCGAGAGCGTGAAGCAAAAGGGCGGCTATGGCGAAGGCAAGAACGTCGAGCTTCGCCTTGTGGCCGCATCCGGGGTCAAAGGGCTGTGGCTCGACGACAAGCTGTCGGCGCACTCCGGTGAGCTTGAGGTCATGATGCCGGAGAACGCCCGGTACGCGATCAACCGCGTCTACACGCAGGGCAGCAAGACCATCGTCGAGGCAGTCATCATGCCAACCGTGAAGGGGACGCTCCAATGAGCGACAGGGAAGACAGTCTCGGCAGCGGCTTCGCGTCTCAGGTCGGCAAGTCCGACGGGAAGCCGATCCTCGCGTCGCTTGACGTGGCGTCGGAGCTTTTACGCAAGCTGGCGTCGGACGCGCTCGATCGTCGCGGGGACTTCGTGGATGGCAAGATCGACAGCGTCGCGGCTCAGGCCGGGGACGTTTCGGATGCCCGGGCGCTGTCCGATCTGTTCATGGGCAAAGGGCCGATGGCGTCGGACTACTTCGTGCAGCCATGGAACAGCGCGAATCAACTCGGCGAAGCGCTGGTCGAGTCCTACAAGATGGAGTGCGATCCGGAAGATGCCGTGTTTACTGTGCTGATCAGCATGCTCAGCGCGATCTACGGCGAGATCGACTTCATCGAGCGCAACAAGATGGACATCGAGGAGCAGGGCTGGCGACTGGACGGCTTGATCGAGATGTACGCCCACGCGCTTGCCGGGATCCCATACCCGTCCGAAGAAGAGTAAACCTGACGCAACAAATTTGCGCGCAGGTTGCTTTTCGCCTTGGTTGAAGTACGCTTTCAAAACCGCGAGATCGCGGCACCAACCAAGGAGATCCCGATGAAGAAGAACCTGCTCTCGATGGACCGCCGGCTTGGGGCGCAGAGCCCGAGGTCGGTCATGGACGGCCGCGTCCCGCGCGCGTCCCGGATGTTCAACTACGGCATGGAGGCGCATCGGCAAGAAGTGGGCCTGCTCGCCGAGGTCGCGACCTTCATCGCGGTCTGCGTCATGACCGGCTGGTTCGTGGTCTGGGCCACGAGCCTGATCTGAGGAGGCGGCCATGGACAACCAGTTCGCTCCCATGATCCCCAAGGTCAGCCCTGACGCGCCGCAGGGCAGCTACTTCCTCGTGCGGCCGATCGCCGGATCCGACGGGTCGACTGCGGTCGAGTACGTCGAGGCCGATGCTGAGGTGGCACGTCTGCGCGAGATCGCCGCCGTCACCCTGCCTGCGGTGCTGGCCGACCGCGACAAGTTCGCCCGGCTCTACGACGAGGCCCGGGCCGTCGCAGATCAACTGCAGGCTGCGCTCGATCGCGAGATCGCCCTGCGCGGCATCGACATCCCGGCCAACCCCGGAGGCTCGGAATGACCGATCGGCCGATGCCGCCCGTCGAAGTCATGCGGGCCGCTCTGCGGGCGATCGAGGAGGGTTGGTCCTTCGACAGGATCGACAACGAGATCGCTCCGCTCCTGCGCGCCGCCATCAAGCGGCACGACCGGATCTATCCGGGCGACGACGTGGTCATCGCGACCCTGCCGTGGAAATGGGACGGAACCGGTCGATCATGACGCCGCTGATCCAGAAGGCCGTCCGGATGGCCCCGGATCCGGAGACCGCCATGTGGTTCGATGTCGGGCCGATGGAGCGGTGGGACGGCGGCCATGTCCCGGCCGAGGTCGTGATGAAACTTCCGTTCGCGAGAACGGGGCTCGTCGGGTACGACCAAGACGGCAAGGACTTCGCGATCTGGCTAACGCAGGGCACGGACTCCGTGGTGGTCGCCGGGGCGTCGATGTGGCACGGCCGGTACATGGAGCCGTTCGCTTACCTGCTGGTCGATCAGGTCATTCGCTACTACCGCAAGGACAAGCAGATCGATCAGGAGGAGGTTCGGCCTGCGTTCCGCATGGTCTGCGCGATCCTGCAGAAGCTCGCCGATCGGGCGTCGACCGCATACCAGCCGGTCCCGGACGGGTCGTTCATCAACCGAAAGCGCAAGGCCAAGGGCAAGGGGCCGGTGACCTTCGAGTGGCGGACGGTGGAGATCGGGCCGAAGCAGGAGAAGGCGGAGTCGCTCGGCGGCACTCACGCCAGCCCGAGGCTGCACGACCGCCGTGGCCATTGGCGGACCTGCGCCAACGGCAAGCGGGTCTGGGTCAAGGCTTGCCGGGTCGGCGATGCATCCAAGGGGGTCGTGTTCAAGGACTACGTGGTCAAGGACGCGGCGTGAAGTGCGAGCACTGCGGATGGCGTCCAGCGATTCGCGGGCTGATCGTCTGCCGGACCTGCTGGAGAATTTTTTGGGAGGACAGAGATGTGCATGATCGATGACGGTGACGGAAGGGTCACCATGATTGACGACGGGCGCTACATGCGTGCCCGGTCCAAGCACAAGTGCAAGGAGTGCGGCCGGTTCATCGAGCCCGGCGAGAGCTACCACCGCGAGGTCTACAAGTTCGACGGCGAGTTCTCTGCTCACAAGACATGCGCTCACTGCATGGTCGTGCGTCGCTGGTTGTCGGATGAATGCGGAGGATGGCTGTTCGGTGGGATCGAGGAGGATGCACGAGAGCATGTGTTCGACAACATGGGCTACTACGGGATCGACCTGTATCGCGCCGTCGTCGGCATGCAGTGGCAGTGGCGCACGCCGTCTGGTCGCCTGCTGCCGGTGCCAATGGACATCAAGACATCGGATGAGATGCGCGCCGCCATCGCCAAAGCGGAGGGCCAAGAATGAACCAAAACGACATCAGCATCGTTCAACGCGCGATCGATTGCATCCACAGTGCCAAGCTCTGCCAAATCAACAGCATGAGCAGTCGGCGCGAGCAACTGCGATTGATGGATGAAGCCATCGCCGCGCTCAGATCCGCCATGCAGAAAGGCTGCGATCACTGCAACCACCCGATGTACGCGGGGATCCGGTGCGGCGTCTGCGGGCGATGGACAGAGATTGTCGCCGATGGGGATGGCGCATGACCAGCGATCTTGCGATGAGGGTGGCACTGGACGCCTTGCTCCGGGTTCAACCGCAGGTTCGCGGGGTGCTTCCGCAGCAGGACGTCGAGTACGCAATCGGAGCGCTCAACGCAGCGCTCGCTCCGCAGCCGCCGTTGGAGGTGCAGACCGAGGCCGAGAAGATCGCCTACGCTGCCGGGTGGTACAAGGCGATCGAGATGCAGGCGAATAGGGGAATGTAATGCCCGGGTATGCAAGAGACGAAGTGAAGTCACGAATCATGCTGCGCCTGCGCAAAGGCACTCCCATGTCCACCCAGCAATTGGCCGTCAACATGCGCGTCGCTTATTCGTCGGTGCGTGAGGCGCTGGTTGAACTGAAGAAGTCCAAGGAGGTCTGCGTCGTAAGCTGGACGAAAACGGTGGCGCATCCGATCCGTTATTGGGGAGTCGGCTCGTCCGACGCGCCTCGGCCGCCGCCGATCACGAAGGAGGAGCGCCTGCAGAAGCGGCGGGATGCCCGCAAGCGCGCTTCGGAGCAGGAGACCGAATCGAGGACCGTCGTCCCGCGTCGGGATCCTGCCGCCGCGTGGTTCTGATGGCCCGCGCTCGGCCGGACGTCGGAGAGATGAGGTCCGACCTTGTCGCCGCGCTGCAGCGAGTTCGCGGCGCGCTGGACCTGACTGATCCGGAGAACGAGTCGGCGTGGGCGCAAGTCGAGACGTTCTGCGCGATCGCACTGCGCGTCTTTGCCAAGACCAACCCGTCCAAGCTGCGAGACGCAGCGATGGCCGAGGAGATCAAGGCCCGCATCGAGGGCCGGGAGGTGATCGAATGACGACGATGGACAGGCTTCTGTTCGTGATCTTGGCCTGCGCGATCGCGGTGGTCATTGCTGCATTGCCTGCCCGGGCCGATCGCTCGCCTTGCGCCGTGGCCGAGTTCGCGCCGGACGTCCCGCAGCACGTGAAGGATCGGTGTCGCGACGAGCGGCGCATGGGGCGGTGATGTCGGAGAACACGTTCATGTCCGCAGCGTCAGGCGAGGTCTACTGGCGAGACCCGGGCTCCGAGCCTCCTCCTCGCGGGATCAAGATGCTCATCTTGACCTCCGGAGGCGTGGCGGTCATCGGGGACTGGAATGACGACTCCAACTTCGTCGCGTGGAGCCCGCTGCCCAAGAAGCGCCAACATCGTCCTGACGCACGCCATGCTTGGCCTTCCGGGGCCGCAGGATCAACATCGTGACCATGCAGAGAATCATCTTCACGCACCGGGGCTGGCTCGGCCTGTGCCCGGTGCTGATCGCCAACACGGACGACTGTTCTCCGGTCATCGAGCCGATTCACCCGGTGTTCGAGCCGCTCTTGAGCCTGAGCGTGGCGATCTTCAACGCAATCAACTGGACGCTGTCGGCGATGCGAGAGGACCACGAGCCGGTTTTCATCTTGCGCGTTACCGGCCAGCTTCCGGATCGAATCGACGCGGACGGTGAGCAGTGATGGCCGCACGCGGAGGCCCGGGCCGGGGTCAAGGCAGAAAGAGGCTCTCCAACGAGCCAACCGTGGTCGTGTCGATCCGCATGCCGGCGTCGATGCGGGAGAAGCTGCGCAGGCTTGGCGGGTCCGTCTGGCTGCGCGATCGAATCAAGGAGGCATCACATGCTCAATCAAGTGCAAGTCATCGGTCACCTCGGTCGTGACCCGGAGGTTCGCTACGCCACGTCAGGCGATGCGATCGCGTCGTTCTCGGTGGCCGCGACCGAGAAGTGGAAGTCCAAGGCTGGCGACCAGCAGGAGCACACCGAGTGGTTCCGCTGCGTGGCTCACGGCCGTCTCGGCGAGGTCTGCGGCGAGTACCTGAAGAAGGGCGCTCAGATCTACGTGCAGGGCAAGCTGCGAACGCGCAAGTGGCAGGACAAGGACGGCGCGGATCGCCAGTCGACCGAGCTTATCGTCTCGACCATGCAGATGCTGGGCAGTAAGTCCTCCGGATCCGCAGTCGGTGACGCGCCGCCGGCTCCGGCCAGCCGCCCGCAGCAGCCCCGGCCGCAGCAGCGACCAGCAGATGATTTCGACGAAGATTCAATTCCATTTTGACCATGCAGACCTGCACATCCTGCGGGGCCGACAAGCCGCTGTCGGCCTTCTACAATCGCACCAAGCAGTGCAAGGAATGCGTCAAGGAGCGTGTCCGCCGCAACCGCGAGGCCAAGGTCGAGATGTACCGGGCCTACGACCGGGCGCGCAGCACCTTGCCGCACCGGATAGAGCTTCGCCGGAAGACGACGACGCAATGGGCGCAAGCCAACCCGGACCGCCGGAAGGCGCAGGTCGTTCTCGGCAACGCCCTGCGCGACGGACGGATCATCGCTTGGCCGGTCTGCGCGCTGCCGGACTGCAAAGGGAAGCCAGAGGCGCATCACCCGCACTACGGCATGCCGCTGGACGTCGTCTGGCTGTGCCCGGCCCACCACAAGCAGGCGCACGCTATGGCGCGCCGCGTCATCAACTCCCAACCACAAGGATCGCTGTGAACGCCCACGATTTCGCCTCCACCAACAGCAACCGGATCATCACCGCCGCCGACACACTGTCGTTCTCCTGCCACAAGGTGGCCTTCCTGTCGGGCTGGTGGACCGACCTGCAGACCGGCAAGGCCAAGGAGCGCAACGTCGGCGAGCTTCTGATGCTGATCGTCTCCGAGGTGGCCGAGGCCATGGAGGGCCACCGCAAGGGCATGCCGGACGATCATCTGCCTCACCACCCGATGTTCCACGTTGAGCTTGCCGATGCCCTGATCCGGATCTTCGACCTGTGCGGCGCGCACGGGATCCCGGTCGGGCAGATCATCGCCGAGAAGCTGGCCTACAACGCCCAGCGGTCGGACCACCGCCCGGAGAACCGAGCGGCCGAGGGCGGCAAGAAGTATTGACATCCCCCCCCGGGGATCCTCTCCCGGGGTTCGCTCCAACACGAACCGGCCGCCGGTGGCGATAATCTGCTCAGTTTCTCCCGCGCAGGTAGCCGATGGCCGAACCGAACTCATCCGCAGTGGGCGTGACGCTCGCCGTATCCGGCGCGGCGGTTCCCGTCCTGTCCGCATTCGGGGTGCCGCTCGGCATCTCTCCTGACGTCTTGATCGCCGGTTTTGCCGGGTCGCTGGCCGCCATGGTGCTGCTCAACAGCGTGCCGAGCAGGGGCACCGGCGTCGCCGCCGTCGTGGTGACGACATTGCGCCGCGTCATGGTGGCGATCGTTTCGAGCCTGATGGCCGCCTACCTCGCTCGCCCGATCGCCGTCGACATGAGCCTGTCGACCGGCTGGTCGCTGCTCTTGGCGTTCGCCGTAGGGGCTGGGGCGCAGCCGATTCTTGAGGGCGTGGTCGTGGCCGCGCGCGGGGCAGTCCAACGTGCCATCGATAGGGTGAGCAAGCCGTGATGACACTTCATGCAATCCTCGGGGCGATAGCTTGCTTCGAGGCGATCGTGATCGTCGGTTTCTGCGTCAACGGGCTGTATGAGGTCAACGGGCTGTCGTTGATCCGCCAGCTTGTCATCGGCCCCGGCCGGTGCGGTGCGGTTCTTGGCCTTTTGCGGGCCGTAGTGCTGCAGGCGCTTGCCATCTTGGGGGCCTGCGTCTGGCTCTGGATCCTGTTCTACCAAGGCCGCCCGACCTTCGGCGAGATCGCGCTCGGCGGGGCGCTGACCGCGCTTTCCGTGGCGCTCGCAACACGACCTTCGCTGGTCGCACTATCATCGCGGCCATGAACTCGATGATCTTCGACTTTCAGAAGGCTGACGCCACCGGCGGATTCGTCCGTGGCTGGGCTTCGGTGATCTCGATCGACGGCAAGTCGGTCGAGGACACTCAGGGCGACATCATCGAGATCGGTGAGCTTCGCAAGGCCGCGCACGACTTTGTCACGAACGCTCGGGTCGCCAAGGTGATGCATCGCGGGGCGAAGGCAGGCGAGGTGGTCGAGTCGGTCCTGATCGACGACGAGTTCGCCAAGGCGCTCGGCGTGCAGGATGGCCGGCGCGGCTGGTGGATCGGAATGCGGATCGATGACGACCGGATCCGCAAGCAAGTGAGGGACGGCGAACTTCGTGCCTTCTCGATCGGCGGTCGTGGCCAGCGAGTGAAGGTGGCGTGATGGGGCGGATGCTCAAGAACATGCAAATCGACGAGATCAGCCTTGTCGATGACCCGGCCAACGAGGACGCCCGAGTGGTGATCGTCAAGGCCAAGTACGGCGAGGATTTCAAGCCGTGCGACGAGTGCACCGGCGCGATGGCCAAGATGTGCAAGGCCAAGCGTGAATGCATGGGCGGGATGAAGAAGGCTCGTTCCGCACTGATCGAGGTCTTGGCGGAGATGGGTCCGCAGATCGTGGAGAAGGCCGTGGCCGGCGGGATTCCGGCTGATGCGGACGATGCCGCAACCGCTTTTTTGGAGATGGTGATGGATCTTGAATCCTTGACGAAGTCGCTGGAGGCCGCCGAGGCCCGGCTCGAAGAGATGTCCAAGGCCGGTGAGGCGAATGCTCAAGCGCTCGCCGAGGCTCAGGAGGTCATCAAGTCGCAGAACGAGGAGATCTCGGAACTGCGCAAGTCGCGCAACCCGGACGATCAGGCCGACGAGTTCATGAAGTCGCTGCCCGAGCCCGTTCGTAAGCGCCTTGAGGATGCCGATCGCGTGGCCAAGGCCGCGCAGGAGCAGATCGAGAAGATGCGCGAGGAGCAGGAGGACGCTGCCGCCATCGAGAAGGCCCGCTCCATCGGTCTCGGTGAGCCCGCCAAGCTCGGCCCCGTGCTGCGCCGC
>Ga0255170_1000903_pt1 | contig 9490 bp, 6 predicted proteins | sample Atl_Yuk_RepA_8d_FD_186015 | JGI IMG/M metagenome (GOLD analysis project Ga0255170, IMG submission 186015) | Freshwater microbial communities from Altamaha River, Georgia, United States - Atl_Yuk_RepA_8d | ecosystem: Environmental > Aquatic > Freshwater > River | place: USA: Georgia | collected...
CAGTGAATCTTGCTGCGCCGAATTGAAGCGGTGGATTTCGTCGACGAACACGATCGTGCGCTGTTGCTGCTGACCGAGTCGGTCGCGCGCCGCCTCGAGCACCTCGCGCACATCTTTGACTCCCGCGGTCACGGCCGAGAGCCGCACGAAGGCACGCTTGGTGACGAGAGCGATGACCTCAGCAATCGTGGTCTTGCCTACGCCGGGTGGCCCCCAGAGAATCACCGATGACAGACGATCGGTTTCGATGAGCCTGCGCAACGGACCCTGTTCCCCCAACAGGTGTGTTTGACCGACGACGTCGTCGAGCGTGCGTGGTCGAAGTCGTGCAGCGAGCGGTGCCTGACCGCGCAAGGTGCGCTCGGCCGCCGCGCTGAAGAGATCGTCGCCGGTCATCGAGCGTCGCGTTGACGCGCCTCAGCCTGCCGGTTTGGGCAGTGTGCGCAGACCGAGTTCGGCGAGTTGCGCAGCATCAACTGGACCGGGGGCGTTGGTCATCGGGTCGAGACCTGACTGCGTCTTGGGGAAGGCAATGACTTCACGAATGTTCTCTTCACCGGCGAGAATCGCGACGAGCCGGTCGATACCGTACGCAAAACCACCGTGTGGTGGTGCACCATATCTGAACGGCTGCAAGAAGAAACCGAATTTGCGATCGGCGGTTGCATCGTCGATGCCAAGAATCTGAAACACGCGCCGCTGCAGTTCGGGCTCATGAATTCGAATCGACCCCGAGCCAAGCTCCCATCCGTTCAACACCAGGTCATAGGCGAGTGCACGCACGTTGAGCGGGTCGGTCTCAAGTTTCGCCAAGTCGTCGGGGTGCGGGTGACAGAACGGGTGGTGGCCCGGCTGTGGCTTCTTTGTGGTCGGATTGATACCGACAAAGAGGGGGAAGTCAATCACCCAGACGTAGCGGTACGGGCCTTCGTGCACTGGTGGTCGCGCCAAGTCATTGCGCAATTGGCCGAGCACCGTGCAGGTGGTCGACCACTCATCGGCCACCAGCAACAACAAGTCGCCAGGGCGTGCGCCAAGGGCCGTGCACAACTTCGCTTTCTCGTCGTCGCTCAGGAACTTGGCAACGGGAGACTCGAGCGCATTGCCCTCGCCTACTTTCATCCACACCAGACCCTTCGCACCGAGCTGCTTGGCGCGATCAGTGAGCGCATCGAGTTTGTTGCGGCCCATCGCGGCAGCATCGGGATACGTTGTCGCATCGACTCGCAAGCCCTTGATGCTTGCCGCAGCCGCGAACGCCTTGAAGCCGGTGCCTGCGAAAACAGATGTGAGTTCGACGAGTTCCATCGCAAAGCGCAGGTCGGGCTTGTCGCTGCCGAACCGATTCATCGCATCGTGCCAGGTGATTCGTTCGATTGGGGGCGGTGTTTCTCCCGTCGCCGCGCGTGCCGCTGCAGTTACCGAGTGCGAAATTGCCGCAAGCACGTCGTCTTTCGAAACAAAGCTCATCTCGGCATCGAGCTGCATGAATTCGTATTGGCGGTCGGCGCGAAGGTCTTCGTCGCGCAGACACCGGGCGACCTGGTAGTAGCGGTCGACGCCCGCGACCATTAGTAACTGCTTCCACAACTGCGGCGATTGTGGCAAGGCATAAAAAGAACCGGGCTCTTTGCGCGATGGCACGAGAAACTCGCGCGCGCCTTCGGGCGTCGATGGCATGAGGAAGGGAGTCTCGACTTCGATGAAGCCCTGCTCTTCCATCGCTGCACGAATGGCCGAGTTGACACGGGCGCGCAGCCGAATGTTGCGCTGCATGCGTTCACGGCGAATGTCGAGATATCGGTACTTCAGTCGAATGTTCTCGTCGACTTCATCAGCGCGAGCATCAATTGGAAACGGCGGCGGCTCGGCTGCATTGAGCACAGTCAGCGTGCATGAAGTGAGCTCAACTTCACCAGTGGAGAGGTTGGTATTGCGCGTACCTTCTGGTCGCGCGGTGACAGTGCCAACGATTTGCACCACCCACTCGCTGCGTGCGTCGGTGCCGTCATCAATAACGCATTGCATGACGCCTGAGTAGTCGCGCACATCAAGAAAGGCCAACTTGTCTCCGTGTTCGCGGCGACGCGAGACCCACCCGGCGAGCGTGACTTGTTGGCCGATGTTGGCTGCAGTGAGTTCGCCGCACAGGTGCGTGCGCAAGGTGGTGGAAGTCATGGTGAGTTAGCGGCCCAGCGCCGTCTTCACCTGAGCGACGAGTTCGTCGCGCGGCACCAACTGCTGTGCACCGGTCTCCATCGTACGGAGCGTCACCGCGTTCTTGGCGACTTCGTCTTCACCGACAATCAACGCAAGACGCGCCCCACTTCGGTCGGCCACCTTCATTTGCGACTTCATGCTGCGGGCGTCATAGGCGCGGTCGGCCCCGATGCCCGCAGCGCGCAGCTGCGAACACACTGTCGCAGCCTGAGCACCACCGGTGACATCGACGATAAAAACCTCAACCACCGTGGCAGGTGCGGCGAACACCCCTTCGGCATCACAGGCAAGCAATGTTCTGTCGAGACCGAGTGCAAAACCGATGCCCGGTGTCTCGGGACCACCAAGATCAGCAACGAGCCCGTCATAACGACCACCGCCACCGATCGCCGTGTGGGCCGCCGTCAGGCTCGTCGCAACAAACTCGAACGTGGTGCGTCGGTAGTAGTCAAGCCCGCGCACGAGACGGTCATCGATCACGAAGTCGACTCCTGCCGCCTGAAGAGCAGCCTGCACGGACGCGAAGTGCGCTGCGGCTGCGTCACTCAGGTGGTCGGCCATGCGCGGTGCTGCCGCGATCGCGCCGGCATCTTCTGGTCGCTTCGAGTCGAGCACTCGCAGCGGGTTGCGCTCGAGCGTCGCACGACTTTCGACAGACAATGCATCGAGGTGGCTGACGAAGTGAGTGCGCAGAGCCGCGGCATATCGCTCGCGGTCGCCCGAATCTCCCAGTGAATTGAGCGAAAGACGAATGCCCCGCAACCCGAGTCGACGATAGAACTCGACCGCGAGCGCGATGATCTCGGCATCGAGTTGTGGGTCGTCGACCCCGAGCACTTCCACTCCGACCTGGTCAAATTGTCGGTAACGGCCCTGCTGAGGCTTCTCGTATCGGAAATTCGGACCCGAGTACCACACTTTCCACGGTGTAACGGGTCGATGCTCGACGAAGGCTCGACAAACGCTGGCAGTTTGCTCAGGCCGAAGTGCGATGCGACGCCCACCTTTGTCGTCAAAGTCGTACATTTCTTTGGTGACGATCTCGGTGGTCTCCCCCACACGCAGAAACACGCCGAGGTCCTCGAACATTGGCGGAATGATGTGCGCAAAGCCAGCGTGTTCAACCACATCGGCAAACACCTGCTGAAATGCCCGCCAGCGGGCTGATTCGGGGGCGAGGATGTCGCGAGTGCCGGGGCTCGTGTTAAACGTCGGCACGCGCCAAGGCTAGTTCGCTTCGCTGTGCGAAGGGTGTGCATTAGCCGTCGCACGCGAGTCATCGGCACCGGGCAAGAGGCGGAACGCGTCATACACACCGTCGATGTTCTTGATCATCCGCAACATTGCTTGCAGATGGCTCGGGTCAGAGAACTCGAACTCAAAGCGCATCCGCGCGACGCGGTCGTTGCCCGTCTGCGTGGTGCACGACACGATGTTGACGCGCTGGTCAGACAGGGCGTTTGCCACGTCTCGCAACAGCCGAGTGCGGTCGAGCGCAACCACTTCGACCGCAGCGATGAACGTATCGTCGGCACTCAGGTTGGCCCATTCGACGTCAATCACTCGTGCTGTTTGCTCAGACACCAACGACAATGCATTTGCACAATCGACGCGGTGCACACTGACCCCCCGACCCTTCGTAACAAAGCCCATGATGTCGTCACCCGGCACGGGTGTGCAGCACTTCGACAGCTTGACGAGCACATCGTCGAGCCCCTCAACATAAACAGCGTTCTTGGCCTTCGAGGTACCCGCACGTGGCCGCGACGTCGGCACGACGGGTGCTTCTTCGGCTGCATCAGGCGACCGCAGTGCATCACGTAGACGCGCGACGAGGGTGCGGGCAGGCACCTTCTTCTGCCCGATTGCCGCAAGCAGACCATTGAGGTCGGCATAGCCGAGTGACGCAATTTCAGCGGCGAGTTCTGGTGAAGCCTCGATACGTCGCAGAGACAGTCCGACACGCCGCAGCTCTTCGACGAACTCATCGTGGCCCTCATCGACCATGTCTTCGAGTTGCTCACGCGACCACCATTGCTTGATCTTGTTGCGCGCCTTGGTCGAAACGACGAAGTCAAGCCAGCCTTGCGACGGGCCGCTGCCTTCACTCTTGGCCGTCAACACCTCGCAGGTGTCGCCCGAAGACAGTTGATGATCGAGTGACACGAGACGACCGTTGACACGGGCACCGACACAGTTGTGACCAACCTCAGTGTGCACTGCATAGGCGAAGTCGACGGGCGTCGACTTGAGGGGCAGAGAAATCACTCTTCCTTTGGGAGTGAAGACGAAGAGCTCGTCTTGCTCGAGTTCGATCTTCAAACCATCGAGGAACTGCCGTGGGTCAGAGACCTCGCCCTGCCAATCAAGAATGCGGTTGAGCCACTCGACTTCTTGGGCGCTTGCCGAGTCTTTGTACGCCCAGTGCGATGCCACACCCCACTCGGCGCGCTGGTGCATATCGCGGGTGCGAATCTGCACCTCGATCGTCTTACCGTCAGGGCCAATCACCGTCGTGTGCAGCGACTGATACAGGTTGAACTTCGGCATCGCGATGTAGTCCTTGAAGCGACCGACGACCGGCTTCCAGTGACCGTGAATCACGCCCAGTGCCGCATAGCAATCGCGCACGCTGTCGACCACGATGCGAATTGCCATGAGGTCATAGATGTCGTCGAACTCGCGACCCTTCTGCATCATTTTTTCGTAGATGCTCCAAAGATGCTTGCCACGCGACGTGAGTTCGGCCTTGATCTTGACCGACTCGAGCAACTTGTCGACTTGACCCAAGACTCGTGCGAGATACACACTGCGTTGCGGGGCTCGCGTGCTCACAAGATGCTCGACTTCGGCATAACGTTTTGGGTACAGCGCAGCAAACGCCAAGTCTTCAAGTTGCTGCTTGACCTCTTGCATGCCTAGACGATGCGCAAGCGGCGCATAGATGTCGAGAGTCTCTTGCGCCACCCGCTGCTGTTTTTCGGTTGGGCTCGATGCAAGAGTGCGCATATTGTGCAGGCGGTCGGACAACTTGATGATGAGCACGCGGAGGTCACGTGCCATGGCGACCAACATCTTGCGCATCGTCGCGGCTTGCTGGGCCTCTTGTGAGTCGAACTGAAGGCGGTCGAGTTTGGTAACTCCATCGACAATCGATGCCACTTCTGCACCGAAGGCTTGGGTGATGTCGTCAAGAGTCAACTCGGTGTCTTCGACAGCGTCGTGCAGCAACGCTGCAATGATCGATGCTTCGTCAAGCCCGATGTCGGCAACGACTCGTGCGACTGCCAGCGGATGGGTGATGTACGCCTCGCCAGTGGTGCGGGTTTGGTGACGATGCGCCTCGCGCGCCGTGTCGTAGGCCCGATTGATGTTGGTCAGCGAGCCCTTCGGGTGGCGACTCTTGTAGGTGGCGAGCAACGGCGCGACTTCCTGCGCAGTTGTGGACTGCTGGCGCCGCCATGGCAGCACCCGTGTGCCGGTGGCCATAGGAGAAGTCTACGAACCAGGGGCAGCAGCGCTCACGCGCTTGCGACGGCGATCTTCAGGTGCTAGCGGCGACGTCGTTTGCGCGGACGCGGTGGATGCGTCAGCACATTGCTCGCTGTGTTCTTCAACACCTGCGATTCGCGGGTGGCCGCCGCTTCGCCAGCTGCCGCCTTTTGAGCGGCGCGCGTCGTCGAGTGCTCAAAGAGTGCTGCCATCTCGGCACCCTTGGCAACCTGATCGGCGACCGCTGCATACTTCTGTTCGCGGTTCTTCATCACTGCGTAGAGCGGTGTTGCGACGAAGATCGATGAGTACGTGCCGGTCAGCATGCCGACCAAGAGCGCGATAGCGAACTCCTGCAGGCTCGTGGCACCCATGATGATCGAGCCGACGACGAGCAACGAGACGACGGGCAGGGCCGACGACAGCGTGGTGTTGAGCGATCGGGCGAGCACCTGGTTGCTCGAGACATTCACGATGTTGCCCATCGAGATGCGCGACGAGGCGAAGCGGTCGATGTTCTCGCGCACCTTGTCGAAGACGACGACGGTGTCATAGAGCGAATAACCGAGGATGGTGAGAAATGCGACCACCGTCGCCGGTGTGACCTCGAAACGCAGCACGGCATAGATGCCAACGGAGATCAACACGTCGTGTGCCATGGCGGCGATTGCAGCAAGCGCCATCTTCCACTCAAAACGCCAGGCGATATACAGAGACACGAGGAGGAAAAAGACCAGCAGTGCGCGAATCGCCTTCTCGGTGATGCTGCGACCCCACGACGAGCTGACGCGAGCCACGCTCACGTCCTGCACGTCGACGCCCGCCTTTTCCGCCAGGGCCTGCTGCACGGCCTGGCGAACTGCGTCGGGCTGATCTCCGACCTGCGCACGAATGCGTTGGCCCTCGGTGCCCGACAAGACCTGAATCTTGGCGTTAGCGGTCTCGACATCGTTGGCTTCGAGCACCTCACGCACCTGCGCTTCTCCGAAGGTTGCCGAGGCAGGTGCTTCCCACGCGACGCCACCTTTGAAGTCGATGCCGAGATTTAGTCCACCAATGACCAAAGCAACAACAGTGACCACCATGAAGGCGCCGGAGATGATGAAGGCTGGTTTGCGCTTGCCGTAGTAGTCGACCGTTGTCTCACCGCGATAGAGCCGACCAAAACCCGAGAAAATGTTCACGATGTCACCGCCGTTTCACTCTTGGCGCGAATGCCCAAGAGCGCACGATTCTCCATGAACTTGCTGCGGGCCAGCAACAACATCGCGGGACGCGTGAAGAACCACACGATCGCCACGTCGGCCAGCGTCGCGAGACCGAGGAAGAACGCAAAGCCGCGCACCGAACCAACGGTGAGCCACCACAACACAGCCGCGGCGAGGAACGACACGGTGTCGGCCGCCAACACGGTGCGCCAGGCGCCTTCGAAGCTGCGCTGTGCCGAGTTGCGCAGCGTGCGACCCGAATTGAGCTCGTCTTTCAATCGCTCAAAGAACACGATGTAGCTGTCAACGGCGATACCGATCGACACGATGATGCCAGCGATACCCGAGAGCGACAGCGCGAGCCCATTGGTCTTAGAGAGATACGTGATGATGGAGAACTGCAGGGCAATCGACACGGTGATGCCAAAGAAGACGACGAGCGCAACAAAGCGGTAGTACAGCAACATCAAGACGAACACCAGCGCCAGACCGACGAGACCAGAAATGATGGCGGCGCGCAACGAGTCACCACCGAGTGTGGGTGAGACCGTCTGCACTTGCGATACCGCAAACTTGACGGGCACTGCACCAAACTCGAGCACTTTCGCCAAGTCGCGCGCTTCGGCTTCGGTGAAGTCGCCGGTAATTTGCACTTCTCCACCGGTGAAGACTGCTTCTTGCACGACAGGTGCCGACAACACTTCTCCGTCGAGCACGATCGCCACCTGTGCGGTAGGGCACGTGGCATCGCGCGAGTAGCAGCGGGTGGTCAGCGCATTCCAGATGTCTTCACCCTCAGCGCCACCACGCAATTGCACCACGACCGACCACGCCGAGCCTTGAATCGTCGCTGATGCGTTGTTCTCAAAGACCAAACCCGTTGCTGCCACCGGGCCAACCAGATACGCGAGACCGTCTTTACCAAGCAGCACCTCAGAGCCGGCAGGCGGCTCGTTGGTTGGCGCCCCGGTGGTGACGGCTTCAGGTGTGGCTGCGCCATCTTCTGTCGTCGCATCAGGGGCGATCGTGGTTTCGGTTGGCGCGGTCGTGTTAGTGGCAATCGTGGCGTCGCTCGCGACCGTGGTCTCTGTCGGCACCGTCGTGTCAGTCATTGGGCGTGCTCCGCGAGACTCGCCCGGGCCACCTTCGTCGGGCACTGTCGTCTCGCTCGGCACGGTGGTTTCGCTGGGCAGCGTTGTTTCGGTCGACGCTGGCGTTTCGGTATCGCCCGTTCCCGCGGTCGGGTCAATTGAGCCCGTCTGCAACACCGGTCGCAACTGCAAGTCACCGGTGCGACCAACGATGTCGAGGGCTCGCTGCTGATCTTTGACACCCGGCAGGTTGACGACGACCGTGTCGCCCTGGCGAATGATCTCGGGTTCGGCGACGCCGATCGAGTCGACGCGGGCACGAATGATCTCCACCGCCACTTCAAGCGCAGCGGCGTCGTACTCACCCTCAGGTTGCAACGTGATTGATGCACCACCTTGCAGGTCAAGACCGAGTGAAGGACGGTTGCCCGTGCCAATCGTCGCGCCGATGGCTGCGGCGGCAACCACGATGATGCCAATCAACGAGGCAGCGAGACGACGCTTCATAGACGCGAGTTGGTCAACCCAAGAGCCGAACGGGCGGTTCGGTGACTACTTCTTGTCTCCGTCGGCGTCGGCCTGCTTGCCGAAGCGCTTTGCCTTCTTTTCAGGTTTCGGCGCGGCAATCGGACTGCCGTCCATGTTCACCTTGCTGCCAACCGAACCCTTCACTACCTGTACCTGCACTCCTTCGGCAATCTCGACCCACAAGAAGCGGTCTTCAACACCGGTCACGAGGCCGATGATGCCATTGGTCAAGAGCACCGAGTCATTCACCTGAATGGCCGATTGCAGCGCCGCAGCTTCTTTCTGGCGCTTGCGCTGCGGGCGCAGGAGCAGGAAGTACATCACCACGAAGATGAGGATGAGCGGAAGCAATCCGAGGATGCCGCCCCCCGAGGAGGTCGTCGTGGTGGTTTCTTCGGCGAGAACGAGGCTGAACATAAGGTTTTACGCTACCCCCATACCTCAAGCACCTCGCGCCGCAGCGCCGAGAACGTTCCGCCGATGATGGCGCTACGCGCTCGGGACATAAGGTCAAGCGTCCACGCGAGATTGTGCAAAGAGACGAGCCGTGACGCCGTCGGTTCTCCCACTTGAAAAAGGTGCCTCAGGTAGCCACGCGTGTGCGACCGACACACCATGCAGGCGCACGACGCGTCGATCGGTTCTTCGCTCTCGGCGAACTCGGCACGCTTCACGTTGAGTCGCCCCGTACTCGTGAGCGCGGTGCCGTGCCGACCGAGACGCGTCTGCAAGACGCAGTCGAACTGATCGACGCCGAGCGCGATGGCTTCAATCATCGACGCCGGGTCGCCAACACCCATGAGATAGCGCGGCTGGTCGGCTGGCAACTCTTCGAGTGCAGCGGCGAGGGCTGGCAGCATCTCCGCGCGGGTCTCACCCACCGAGAGGCCGCCGATGCCGTATCCGTCGAAACCGACGCTCACGATGTCGCACGCACTCTCGCGGCGCAGT
>Ga0255170_1000916_pt1 | contig 9408 bp, 8 predicted proteins | sample Atl_Yuk_RepA_8d_FD_186015 | JGI IMG/M metagenome (GOLD analysis project Ga0255170, IMG submission 186015) | Freshwater microbial communities from Altamaha River, Georgia, United States - Atl_Yuk_RepA_8d | ecosystem: Environmental > Aquatic > Freshwater > River | place: USA: Georgia | collected...
GAGCTCTCTGCGTGACTGCACCAACACCTGAATCGTCACATCGTCGGGGATGAGGTCACGCTCAATGATGTGGCGCACAAAGTCAAAGTCGGGTTGGCTCGCCGAAGGAAAGCCGACCTCAATCTCCTTGAAGCCCATCTTCACCAGCGTCTTGAACATGCGCAGTTTGCGTTCGGGGTCCATCGGGTCGATGAGTGCTTGATTGCCGTCGCGTAGGTCGACCGAACACCACAACGGGGCAGCATCAATAGTGCGGTTTGGCCAGGTGCGATCGGTGAGCACGAGCGGCACGTAAGCGGCGTACTTCTCGAAGGGCATTTTCTTTGGGGTGCTGGGTTGTGGGGCCATGTCAGTGGTTTCTCTCGTTGGTGCTAACTAGCGATGTGGAGTGGTGTTTGTTGCGTGCAGTGGGCGGAAAAGAAAAACTCCCGGCCATTTGGCTCGGGAGTGGGCGCGACGTCGGCAATATGGCGGCCGACGCCGCTAGGTAAGGAGGAGGCCGAGTGCGCGTCGCATCACTGAGTTGAGCGTATCGGCGCGACCCTGGCTACACCGCGCGCGGGGTGGGCACGATGAAGTTGGCGAACTGCCAAGGGTCGGTGGCGTCGAGGCGTGTAGGGCCGTTGCCGAAACCGGGGAAGAGGTCATTGCGGTTCTTTAGTGGATCCCAATCGACGGCTGCTGAGTGGAATGTGCCGAGGTAGGGGTAGGCGACGTTCAGCACGTCTTCGTATGGCAGATCGTCGGGCACGCGAATGCCTGCCGACGGGTTGTTCATCATCCAGCACGCCGCGGCCACCACCGAGCAGGCGACCTGCAGCGTGGTAGCGCTCTGACCCGGCAGGATTGCCCGCGCCTCGTCGATGCTGAGTAGTGAACCCGTCCACCACGACTTGTAATCGTGACCCATCAGCAACACACCGAGTTCGTCACGACCCGACTCGATCTCGTTGTTCAAGATGCGCTGGCCCGACTGCATCTTCCAATTGCGCATGCGCAGTTCTTGCACGCTCATGATCGCGGCATCCGTAGGGCAATACGAGTAGTGCACAGTCGGGCGATACTTTGCGGTGCCGTCATCGTTCCACACGGTGAGGTGGTCGCTCATCGTGTAGGCCTCGCCGTGGCGAATCACCATGCCCAAGATCTCGCCCGCTGGCACCCACGAGCGCACCCAGGTTTCCATTCCTGGTTGGGCGAGTGCGATCTGGTTGCAGGGGCCATCGTCATCATGCACATGGGCGTTGTGCGGTAGCCAGCGCTCATGCGTGCCCCAGCCCATCTCTGCTGGTGCCACACCTTCTTCGTAGAAGCCCTCGATTGACCACGTATTGACGAATTCATCGACCCGTTTGGGTTGGCTCGTGATCTGGGTGTCTCGTTCGCTGATGTGAATCACTTTCGTGCCAGTCAGCATCGCCAACGTGTTGTAGCGCTTGTCGGCAAGTGCGCCCTCGATGAACTTCGCGCGGTCGCCGGCCTTCTTGTCTTTGAGCAGCGCGGTCGCAATCTCGGTCAGTGCGCGCTTAGCGAAGTGGCTCACCAAACCAGGGTTGGCACCGTGTTCGAGCACCGCAGACGGCCCATCATTGTTGGGCCACGATTCGATCATGCGACGGATGCTCTGGTGGCGCACATACAGCGTGCGTTCGAGTGGCGGAGTGTTGTGCATGTCGTAGTACGGATCCCACAGCTCGACGCTCGTGTTCAGATATCGCACGCCGTGGTCACGGCACCACGTGAGGATGGTTGGGCAGTCAATGTTCCACGCAAGATCCAAGATGAGATCGCCTTGACCGACGCGGGCCGAGAGAAACTCATCGAGGTTCTCTTTCGTCACGCGACCCTGTTCGTACTTCACGCCGGCGGCAAGCGAATCGGCCACACGGCTGCGATTGTCAACGAAGTCAACGATGGTGATGCTGGCGGGCGGCAGTTTCACGTCGCGCACCAAGATCGGCACCGTGGCTTGGGCAACCGAACCACAACCCAAGACGAGAGTGCGGCTCGGTCGGTGTTTACCGACCTGGGAGAGGTCGATGGTCACGAGCGGCGGCGCGACTTGCGACTGCGCGACGCGACGGTCGGCGTGGCGAGCATCATCTGCAGCGATGCTTCGAACACGGTGTCACTGGGAATGAGCAACGCCTGCCAGTCGTACGGCAAACCTTTGCGACCAGTACTGGCATCGGTCAGCACGACGTGCGATGAAGAGGGCGTTGACATCGCATAGCACCATAGCGAGAAATGCTGGCGCCGTCTACTGTCTGACTTGTCAGCCGATACTGACTCACGAGTCAGTATCGGGCGACAATGGTTGCGAGCGACGATCGACGCGAACGCCTCGCTCGACGACAGCGTGCGCACACGCCACTCGTAGCATGAGGGCAGTAGATGACGTCTTCCACCGCATTCGCCGCGCTCGGCGTGCCACCTCAAGTAGATGCCGGTCTCGCCGCCGCAGGGTTCACGGCCCCGTTCGCCATTCAAACTGAGGCAATCCCCGTTGCCCTCACCGGCGTTGACCTCTGCGGACGCGCCCGCACGGGCTCGGGCAAGACGCTCGCTTTCGGAGTGCCGATGCTCGCTCGCATGGATGCCGCGAACGCCCCGCGCGCACCCCGCGGGCTCGTCTTGGTGCCCACTCGTGAACTTGCCCTGCAGGTCGCCGAGGTGCTCGCCCCGATTGGCGCCAAGTGCGACCGGCGGGTGCTCGCGGTGTACGGCGGGGCATCGCGCGACGACCAGATCACCGCACTCGCGGCCGGCGTCGAACTCGTCGTCGCCACGCCGTTGCGCCTCATCGACTTGTTGAAAGAAGAAGAACTCACCCTTGCCGACGTGCAGGTCGTGGTGATTGACGAAGCCGACCGCATGGCCGACGAGGGGTTCATGCCCCAAGTCGAGTGGGTGTTGCGCAAGGTGACGTCACCGCACCAGACGATGCTGTTTTCCGCCACGCTCGATGGCCAGGTGGGCAACCTTGTGCGTCGCTACATGAACGATCCGCGCGAAGTGTCGATTGATGCACCAACCGCCACCGTCGGCACCATGCGACACCTGTTTCTAGCCGTGCACCGCATGGACAAAGACCGCGTCGTTGCCGCCGTGGCCGACGGCGCGGGCAAGACCGTGGTGTTCTGCGACACCAAGCGATTGTGCGACAAAGTGGCCGAATCACTGCAGAAACTGAAGGTCAAGGCATCGGCGATTCACGGCGACATGACACAGGCGGCACGCGAGCGATCGCTCGCCAAGTTCGCCGACGGCACGCTCAACGTACTAGTGGCCACTGATGTCGCCGCCCGCGGCATCGACATCGATGATGTTGCGGCCGTGGTGCACTACGAACCACCTATCGACGTGAAGACGTATCTCCATCGTTCGGGTCGCACGGCTCGCGCTGGTCGCGACGGTTGGGCGGTGACGCTGGCGGAATACAACCAGCACACGACGTGCCGCATCATTCAGCGAGGTTTGCGCCTCGAGCCCCAACCACCGATCGAGGTGTTCTCCAACGACAAACGACTGGCCGACTTGTCGTTGTTTCTTGCGCCGGCGAACGCCTAAGCGCGGTTGGCCCGCGAACGCGTAAGCGCAGTCAGCTCTCGAACGCCTCAGCGCGGCAAGCGCACGCCGCGAGATACGTCGGCGCTACAGCCAGGCGGGGCGGCGCGACTCGTAGTCGCCGATCGCCGACTCATGCGCCAGCGTGATGCCGATGTCGTCGAGGCCGTGCAAGAACCGGTCGCGAGTAGAGGCGTCGAGCACGAACGGGTAACTACACCCGCGCGACGGCACTTCAACGACGAGCCGTTCGACATCGACGGTGATTTCGGTTCCTGCGTCGGTTTCAATTGCCGCCCACAACGCTTCGACGTTCGCCTGGTCGAGCACCACGGGCACCAATCCGTTCTTGGTGCAGTTGTTGCGGAAGATGTCGCTGAAGCTCGGCGCAATCACGACGTCGAAGCCGTATTGCTGCAGCGCCCACACGGCATGCTCGCGCGATGAACCAACGCCGAACGATGGCCCGGCAACGAGGATGCTCGCGCCCGCGTAACGTTCGTCGTTCAATACGAAGTTGCGGTCATCTCGCCAGGTGGAGAAGAGTCCCTTCTCGAACCCTGTTCGCTCGACGCGCTTCAACCAGTCGGCGGGGATGATCTGGTCGGTGTCGACGTCGCTGCGCTTGAGTGGCACCGCGCGACCCGAGACGACGCGAACTTGTTTCACGCGAGATCTTTCGGTGTAGCGAAGTGACCAGTGAGGGCAGTGGCTGCAGCAACCGCGGGCGACACAAGGTGGGTGCGACCGCCGCGACCCTGACGACCCTCGAAGTTTCGATTGCTGGTGGATGCGGCGCGCTCTTGCGGAGCGAGTTTGTCGGGGTTCATCGCCAGACACATCGAACAACCTGGCTCGCGCCAGTCGAACCCTGCGTCAATGAAGATGCGGTCGAGGCCTTCGCGTTCGGCCTGCTGCTTGACGGCGTGGCTGCCGGGAACCACCATCGCCCGCTTCACTTTCACCTTGCGACCCTTGGCCACGTCGGCTGCGGCGCGCAGGTCTTCGATACGGCTATTGGTGCACGAGCCGATGAAGACGGTGTCAACGGCGATGTCGCGAATGCGCGTGCCAGCAGTTAGCCCCATGTAGTCGAGCGCGCGGGCAACCGTGTCGCGGGTGGTTGCGTCGGCGAAGTCATCGGGTGACGGCACGAGCGCGTCGATGGATGCCACTTGCGCAGGGTTGGTGCCCCAGGTGACATGGGGTGCGAGTGTGGCTGCATCGAGTGACACGCTCTTGTCGAAGTGGGCGGTTTCGTCGCTGCGCAGTGTGCGCCAATCGTCGAGTGCGGCTTCCCACTTCTTGCCGCGTGGCGCATGGGCACGACCCTCGAGGTAGGCGAACGTGGTGTCGTCGGGTGCAACGAGCCCGGCACGCGCACCCGCTTCAATCGACATGTTGCACACGGTCATGCGACCTTCCATCGAGAGCGCGCGAATCGCCGAGCCGCGGTATTCGATCACGTGTCCGATGCCGCCGCCGGTGCCGACGCGACCGATGATTGCCAAGATGATGTCTTTGGCGGTGACGCCAGCAGGCAGTGTGCCGTCGACCGACACGCTCATCCACTTGGGTCGTGACTGCGGCAGGGTTTGCGTGGCGAGCACGTGCTCGACCTCCGACGTGCCGATGCCGAACGCGAGCGCACCGAACGCGCCGTGCGTGGCGGTGTGGCTGTCGCCGCACACGATGGTCATGCCAGGCAACGTGCGACCCTGCTCGGGGCCAATCACATGCACGATGCCTTGGCCAGCATCGCCCATCTTGTAGAGCGTGATGCCGAACTCGGCGGCGTTCTTGCGCATCACGTCGAGTTGTTTCGCAGAGATGGGGTCGGCAACGGGCAGGTGGATGTCTTTGGTCGGCACGTTGTGGTCTTCGGTGGCAACAGTGAGATCTGGGCGGCGCACGCGCCGACCGTTGATACGCAAGCCGTCGAAAGCCTGCGGGCTCGTTACTTCATGCACCAGATGCAAGTCGACATAGAGCAACTCGTTGCCGTTGTCGTCACGATGCACCACATGGCGATCCCATACTTTTTGCGGAAGGCTCACCGACGTCACCGTTCTATTCTGCCTGCGGGCGAGCGCAGAAATCCGCCGACGGGCGAGCGCAGCGCGAACCATGCCGCCACGTGCGCCACCGCAACGACCACGAGTGTGAGACCCATGCCGAGCGGGGGCGACCACATCGGCTCGCGCACGAAACCGAGCAGATTGTCGCCGCCTGCGCCCATGCTGTAGCGACGCAGCGCAACCAGCACACACCACGCATGCAGAACGAGCGCGACACTCATCAGCCATGAGTCACGTCGCCCGACACGATGCGACAGAGCGGCCGCCAAGGGAATACCCACCAAGAGCGGAGCCAGGTGCCGACCTTGCGCACCGAATGACCCGAGTAAGTCTTGGTAGTTCGCGTTCAATGCCACCAGCCAGAGTGGGCCAGCGAGAGTGACGACAAACAACGCAACCTGTTGACGTCGATGTACAGAAGTTATGGTGCGCCACACGAGTGCGGTCCACAACGCGACGAAAGCCCACACGACATACACCGGGCTCGGGGTGTCGAGCCAGCCGAAGTTGCCGATCCACTCGCCGATGAGTCTCGGTAAGTCGTTGAGCGAGCGTGACGCGATGGTGCTCAGCGACGTGACTCGCCCGTCGACCTCAAGTCGCACACCGAAGTTCGCGTCATACACCGACACGTACCAAGCGGCGCTCACGACCGTTGCGGCACCGAGCGCGACGGGCAGATACCACTCGCGCCGCACGGCATGCACGAGTGCTCGATGGTCGGTAATGGCTGCGGCAGCGCCCATGACGGCGACAGCGACGAGCCCGGCTGGTCGCGCGGCGATCAGCAAAGCTGCGCTCAGCACAAAGGCGATGATCGTGAATCGATCAGCCCACCCCTCACGCACGGCAGACCACAACGCCGACCACGCAGCGATGGCTGCGGCAATCTCCAACCCACTTGGGCTTGATACCGACGACCAGAACAACACCCCGGGTGTGGCGACAGCGAGCAACGGCACCAGCGAACCGCCATTGCGTCGCAAGGTGAGTGCGGCGAGTGCGAGTAGCGCAGCGCAGGCCAGGGCCGCGGTAATGCGGGCTGCCCGAGCTCCTGCGTCGCTGGCGCCGATGAAGGTGCCGATGCCTGCTGGCACGAACCCCAGCGGTGGATACCGACCCATGTCGGTGCGCGACGGTTCAACTGGTGTCAGTGTCGCGAGCGGTTTGTCGCATGCGGGGACAGTCGGCTGACCAACAAAACACCACGGCACGAGTTGTGCGGTGCCGAATTGTGGATCGATGTCGACATAGGTCGACCAGAACGATGTCGAGACACTCGCGGCAATCGGCTCACCGACGAACTCGCCGCGCACGACCGCCGCCGACTTGATGAAGTTGGCTGGCTCGTCGGGCCCGGCGAACAGAGGCAAGACCAGCATCCATGCAGTGAGCAGCGCAAAGAAACCTGCCCACACTCGAGTGAAGTCGCGCCACGTCATTCGGGTGAACTCGCGCTGCGACATCTCGCACTCGACTGTAGGTCGCCGTTGCGGGCGAGCGCAGAAACCGTGTCCGCTTTTGGCGCGCTGCGCACACCTAGGGGCATGGAAACTTCAACCACACCCGAACCCACATCCGCCGTCGAGCTGGCAGCGTGCGTTGAGCACAGCCTGCACCTTTCGCTGCCAGGTTTCGACTTGCGTCGGGCCCGGTTATACGGCATCAACATTGTCGACCGCGACGGCATCGCCGCCAACGCCGATGGTGCGCTGCGAATCTCATTTCTTGCTGAACACGGCGACGTTTATGAACTGCTCGAGGCTCGTACGAGCTCGGTCGCACGCATGTTTGATGCCGCAGCGGTGCTGACATGTGGGTGGGCCGCTCCGATCAGTGATGACGGTGACGACGACACCGCGCCAAGTCAGCATCCCAAGCGACGACGTGTGCGCCTCGTGGTCGTGGTTGCCGACTCAGGTGTCGGTTCCGTGCTTCGCTTTGCCGACACTCCCGATGAGACGATCACCGACCCGGGCAAAGCGACGGGTTCACTCGCCGAGGCCGTCGAGCGGCTGTGGCGCGACCAAGTTCAGGCAAGTGAACAGCGGTAGCCGCAAAGTGGAGAACGGTGGGCGAGGCTTGTCAGGCGGCGGCGACGCCACGCACCACCTGTTGGCAGGCGTCGACGAGCAACGGCACGAACTGGTCACGTGCGGCGAAGACGGCGTCGTGACCCGCCTCGACGCGGTAGGTCACCGTCGACGAGCGCAACGACGCAGCAAGTTCCTCTTGGCGGCGTGTCGGTACGACTTGGTCTTTCGTCGTGATGATCATCGCCGCCGGCACATCAATGTCGTTCAGCCAACGACGCGAATCGAAGGCGCCAATCTCGCTGCCGGCCTCGAGCACATGGCGCCAGTCATGACTGGCGATCTGGCGGGCGGCCCAGTCGGCGAGGCTCTGGGTCTTGCGCTGCAGGTAGATCTGTTCGGTCACCCACGACCGTGTTTGGGCGCTCAGCAACCGCGACAGTCGCGCCAGCCCATTCAGCCCGAGGAAGTTGAGGCGCTCGTCGCGTGACGATGCGAAGTATCCGGCGGTGGCGGCGAGCACCAGGCCGCGCACGCGCATCTCGTGACGCTGCGCGAGCAACTGCGCGATTGCGCCACCCATCGAATAGCCGACAGGGATGAACGTGTTGACGCCGAACACGTCGGCGATCGCCGCAACGTCGTCGGCGCAGTCGCTGAGGCGAAATCCGCCGTTGGGTCGTAGACCACGACCGTGGCCGCGGTGGTCGGGTGCGAGCACGCGAAAGTGTCGACCGAGAGCGTCAAAACAGGTGAACCAATTGAGGTCGGCAGTTGCAGTCCATCCGTGCAAGAGAATCACGGTCGGTGCGCCTACGGGGCCCGCAACTTCGCGCACGAAGGTGCGCCCGCGACCAGGGAGGTCGACTTCGTGACCTTGCGGAAAATCTCTCGTGGCAGCGTGGGTGCGGCGAATCATGCGGCGAAGTCGTTGACGATGAGATCGTTAGAACTCGACACTCAGCACTCGCACGGTGAGCGTGCCGTTGGGTGCCTGGTAACTCACCTTTGCGCCACTGCTCGCACCGATGAGCGCGGCTCCGAGCGGTGAGCTCGGGCTCATCACCGACACCGTCGGGTCGGTCGGTTTTTCTTCCACATGGCCAATGAGATACCGCTCGGCCATGTCGTCGCTATCACCTTCGTAGACGATGGCGACGATGCAGCCAAGACCCACCACATCTGACGCCGCCACTTCGATGATTTCAGCATTCTCGAGCATCGACTCGAGCTGGCGAATGCGGCCTTCCATGTGGCCTTGCTCGTCTTTGGCGGCGTGATAGTCGCCGTTTTCTTTCAGGTCACCCATCTCGCGGGCACGCTGGATCTTTTGCGCAACTTCGATGCGGCCGCGCGTCGTGAGATCGAGATGCTCGGCCTGCAGACGTTCGAAGGCGCTGCGCGAGAGACGATGCGTCGGCACGGCGTCAGACTATCCATCGACTCGTAGCCTTGATGACAATGACACGTGCCACATCTGGTCGTTCGCATCGCATCGCAGTAATCGGCGGTGACGGCATCGGCCCCGAGGTGCTCGCCGAAGCGTTAAAGGTGGTGCGCGCCGCAGGCGTCGAACTCGACACCACATTCTTTGACCTCGGTGGCGCTCGTTATCTGCGTGATGGCGAGGTACTGAGTGATGACACGCTCGAGTCGCTGCGTGGTTTCGACGCGATCTTGCTCGGCGCGGTCGGCACACCCGGAGTTCCACCAGGTGTTATCGAGCGTGG
>Ga0255170_1000922_pt1 | contig 9384 bp, 10 predicted proteins | sample Atl_Yuk_RepA_8d_FD_186015 | JGI IMG/M metagenome (GOLD analysis project Ga0255170, IMG submission 186015) | Freshwater microbial communities from Altamaha River, Georgia, United States - Atl_Yuk_RepA_8d | ecosystem: Environmental > Aquatic > Freshwater > River | place: USA: Georgia | collected...
AGGCCGTGGCGTTTGATCCGTTCCAGGCCACGCAACTCTCGACCCGGATGCTGGCCGAAGGCCTGCCCATGATCGAAGTTCGTCCAACGGTGCTGAACTTCAGCGAACCGATGAAGACGCTTGAAGCCCTGGTGCTTCAGAAAAAGCTCACCCATGACGGCGATCCGATGCTCACCTGGATGGCCAGCAACGTGGTGGCGCACCTGGACGTCAAAGACAACATCTACCCAAGGAAGGAGAGGCCAGAAAACAAGATCGACGGCATCGTGGCACTGATCATGGCGATCTCGCGAGCTATCAAGCCCGGGGACAGTGTGGTGCTGGGATCCGACTACGAATTGATGCTGCTCTGAGCGATCTGGCTAGGGCGTTTTCTGACATTCACCAATGGGATTACTGAACTTCTTTGACCGATTCCGGGCGTCCAGCGATGACAGATCCAGTTGGGGAGACTTTTGGTTTGAGCCGGTCTCGATCCGGTCGGCAACGGGTCTTCGCGTCTCGCCTGATGGGGCGCTTCGCCTCTCGGCGGTCTATGCCTGCGTGCGCATCTTGTCAGAGACGATGGCATCGCTTCCGATCGTGCTGTATCGAAAGCGCGAAGACGGCAGCAAAGACCGGGTGATCGATCACTGGCTGTACCGGCTTTTATGCCGGCGGCCTAACCGCTATCAAAATCCATTTGAGTGGCGGGAGATGCTTCAGGGCCACCTTGCGCTCAGAGGCAATGCCTACTGTCAGATCATCACCAACCCCCGTGGCGAGATCACCGAGTTGTTGCCCATCCATCCCGACCGGGTTCGCGTTGAGGTGATGCGCTCAGGCGAATTTCGGTACCGAATCACCGATCGCTTTGGCGATGAAACCGTCCTTGCTCGAAGCGCCGTCTGGCACCTGCGAGGGCTGTCCTCTGACGGTGTCATGGGCATGAACCCGATTGAGCTTGCACGTGAAAGCCTCGGGATCGCGCTCGCTGCGCAGGACTATGGGTCACGCTTTTTTGCCAATGATGCAAAGCCATCGGGCGGCTGGATTGAGTTTCCGGGCTCCTTCAAAGATCCCGAGGCTAAAAAAGTCTTTCGCGAGTCCTACCAGGCGGCCCAGTCTGGTGCCAACCGTGGCAAGGTGCTGGTGCTTGAGAACGGCATGAAGTTCCATGAGGTGGGCGTGACCAACAAGGACGCCCAGTTTCTGGAGCTTAGAAAGTTCCAGATCACCGATATCGCTCGGCTATTTCGGGTGCCGCCCCACATGATTGCCGATCTGGACCGCGCCACGTTCTCGAATATCGAGCAGCAGTCGCTCGAGTTCGTGATGCACACCATGACGCCCTGGGCCGAACGCTGGGAGGCATCGATCGAAGCGGAACTTCTGCTCGATAACGATCCGCTAGAGATTGAGTTTGACTTTGCCAACCTCATGCGCGGTGATGCAGCCAGCCGCTCGGCCTACTACCAAAGCGGCATTCAAAACGGCTGGCTTACGCGTAACGAAGCGCGGATCGCCGAGAACCTGAACCCCATTGACGGCTTGGACGAGCCGCTGCGGCCATTGAACATGGTTGAAGAAAACCACGCCGACAAGGCCGACCCCAAATCCTAAGGACTGGCCAGCGTCCAGCTGAAACGTCCGAATCCGACTCAGACGCCTCAGACGCCTCAGGCGCATCCGATACCCCGATCCACCGAGGAACCTACCTATGAATCCACCCCTGCTGGTCGCTGAATGTCTGGCCACCCCCTGGGCGCTGATGCCAGAGCGCCTTCATGCGCTGGCAAGTATTGTCACCCGCTGGTCGGTAGGCAATGCGGCTGACCCCGACACCCTCAAACAAATCGAAATTGACCGCGTTGCCCGCGAGATCCGCCGCGCATCCAGTGCTGCGCCGGCTCCAGGTGGAATCGCCGTTCTGCCTCTTTACGGGGTCATCACCCAGCGCGGCAACATGGTCGATGCCGTCTCAGGCCCAGGGATGACAAGCACGCAGCAGTTTTCTGCGGCCTTGCGTGAACTCGTTGCCGATAAGAGCGTCAGCCAGATCCTGATCGATATCGATAGTCCTGGCGGCAGTGTCTATGGGGTCTGCGAACTGGCCGACGAAATCATGGCGGCGCGAGCGCAAAAGCCCGTGGTGGCCATCGCCAACTCCCTGGCCGCCTCTGCGGCCTACTGGATTGGCTGCGCCGCCAACGAGTTCTACGTCACCCCTGGGGGCGAGGTCGGGTCGATTGGCGTGTGGCAAGCACACCAGGACTTCAGCCGAGCACTTGATGAGGCCGGTGTCACCACCACACTCATTTCGGCAGGCAAGTTCAAGGTTGAGGGCAACCCCTACAGCCCGCTCGACTCAGAGGCGCAATCGTTCATGCAGTCCCGGGTGGACGAGTACTACGCTGCATTTGTCGAGGCCGTCTCGCGTGGCCGGGGGGTACCGATTTCGCAGGTCCGAGATGGGATGGGTCAAGGCCGGGTTGTAGGCGCGCAAGTCGCACTTGAGCAAAACATGGTGGATGGGGTTGCCACCCTTGAGGACGTGCTCAGTCGAATGCAAAAGCGCGATAGACAAGGCCCGCCGGGCTTGAGGTCGCGTACTGCTCAGATCAATCGCGCGCGTGCGGATCTTGTACTGCTGGGATAAACGACCATGATCAAGGCTGATATGCGTGGTGCGATCGAGCGTAACTGCGGGCCTCCGCGCATGGTTGCTTCAAATGAGTAGCCCCTAGGGGTAATCCTGTCGATTCATTTTTGCCGCCACACCTGTGGGTGTTGGGCGGCTTTGTTTTTTTCTGGAGATCCAAATGAGTAAACAACTTCGTGAACTGCAGGCTCGCAAAGCGGGCCTGATCAAAGACGCCCGCGCGCTCACCGATGCAGCAGCTGCCGAGCAGCGCGATATGAATGAGGAGGAGATGAACGCCTTCGATGCCTTGAAGCTTCGAATCGAAGCGGCGTCAGCGGCCATTGACCGTGAGTCGGCGCTGATTGCGGAAGAAGCCCGGATGGCCATGCTGCCCGACGATTCGGCGCGAGGGTTCGTGACCGTCACGGACAACCGGGAGGCAGACCCCCGCCACGGATTCAAAAGCGTGGGCGAGTTCCTCAAAACGGTCTGCCATGCGCAAAAGCCTGGCAATGGCATCGATGAGCGCTTGCTGATCGGCGCTAACCGGGGTGCTGCGGTGCCTGCCAACTTCGGAGCCGAGGGCTCGGGCCAGGACGGCGGCTTTCTGGTGCCGCCGCAGTTTGCACAAGAAATCTTCCAGCTTTCTTTGGGGGAGGACTCCCTCTTGCCGATGACCGACAACGTCGAGATCACGGGCAACACCATGGCGTTTCCCAAAGATGAGACCACGCCCTGGGGTACCAACGGCATTCGCGCCTACTGGCAAGGCGAGGCAACGCCTGCGTCAGGGACCAAGCCGGTTCTGGGTCTGTCCAGCCTGCGCCTTAAAAAGCTGATGGCCTTGGTGCCGGTCACCGACGAATTGCTTGACGACACCAACGCGCTGTCGACCTACCTGCCGGACAAGATCGCCACCTCCATCCGCTGGAAGACCAACGAGTCCATCCTCTTTGGCTCGGGCACTGGCGTGCCCATGGGTTGCATGAGCGGTGGATCGACGGTGACGGTGGCCAAGGAGACCGGGCAAGCCGCACAGACGTTGCTTGCCCAAAACCTGGCCAAGATGATCTCGCGTCTGCCCCCAGGGTCGTTCTCCAAGGCGGTCTGGATCGTCAACAACGACGTCTTGCCCGCGCTCTTTACGCTCACCCTGGGCAACTACCCCATTTACCTGCCTGTTGGCATCAATGTCGGTGGCATCCAGGTCTCGCCCTACGGCTCTTTGCTGGGCCGCCCGGTCTTCGTCTCGCAACACGCCAACACCTTCTCGGGGCAAGGCGATGTGCTGCTGGCAGACCTTTCTTACTACCAGACGATCACCAAGGCCGGCGGCATGCAAACGGCAACGTCTATGCATCTGTATTTCGATGCCGACTTGACGGCTTTTAGGACCACCTTCCGCATGGACGGGCAGTCCAAGCTGGCAGCGCCGATCTCGCCAGCCAAGGGAAGCGCTTCGCTTTCTCCCTTCGTGCAACTCGGTGCCCGATGATCGGTAGCCGTCAATTCGTTTCAATTCTTCAAGGAGAACGCATATGTTTCCCAATGCAAAGGGCAGTGAACTGCTCGCCATCCTGGCTACGCTCGATCCCTCCAGCCAAGCGGCTGGCACTGCCACCACGGGCTGGATCTCAGTGGCCAACCACCACGGCCTGCTGGCCATTGTCCAGACCGGCGTGCTTGGCACAGGCGCTACGGTCGATGCCAAGCTCCAGCAGGCCCAAGATGCCTCGGGCACCGGCGCCAAGGACATCACTGGCAAAGCGATCAGCCAGATCGTCAAGGCCACCGGTGACAACAAGCAGGCGCTCATCAACGTCAAGCCCGAGGACCTTGATACGGTCAGTGGCTTTGGCTTTGTTCGCCTGTCGGTCTCGGTGGGAGTGGCAGCAAGCCAGACCGCCGCGCAGGTGTTGGGCATCAACGCCCGTGAACTGCCAGCAAGCACGGCCAACCAGGCTGCTGTCGTCCAGGTCGTCTGATGCCGCTGCAACTCGTCACCCCACCCGCTGGCGAGCCCGTCTCGCTTGCCGAGGCAAAGCAACACCTGCGGATGGATGGTGGCGACGATGATCTGCTGATCGGCTCGCTCATCACCGCGGCCCGCCAGGCAGCCGAGACCAAGACCGGCAGGCAGTTGATCACTGCTCGTTGGAAGCTGGTGCTCGATGCCTTTCCAGAACCGTCACTGATGCAATCTGCCACCGGCGCATCGTTTAGCTTGCCGGGTCACGCGATCCTGCTCGCCAAATGCCCGGTACAGTCGGTGGTGAGCATCGAGTATCTGGACATGAATGGCGCCACTCAGGTGATGCCATCCGGTGACTATGTGCTCGATGTGGCCTGCGAACCGGCACGTATTACGCCAGTCTTCGGCAAGACCTGGCCGCCTACCTTGCCTCAGATGGGGGCTGTTTCAGTCACCTTTGATGCGGGCTACGGCGCTGCCAGTGCAGTGCCCGAGGGGCTCAAAAGCTGGATCAAGTTGCGGGTGGGAAGTCTCTACGGGCATCGGGAAGAGATGTCGGTGCTCACCCGCGGTCGCATTGATCCCTTGCCCTTTGTGGACGGCCTGCTCGACGGCTTCAAGGTAAGCCTCGTATGAGTGTCATCGGCGCCGGGCAGCTGAATCACCGGGTGCGCATTCAGCAGCCCACAACCGTCAAAGATGCTCTCGGGGCTCCGACTCAAGTCTGGGCAGATGTGGCAACCGTCTGGGCAGACATCCAGCCCCTTTCGGGACGGGAAGCTCGGATTGCAGACCGGGTGGCAGCGGAGGTGACGCATCAGATCACGATTCGCTACCGATCTGATCTCGATGATCCCCAGGTCGTTGCACGGATGCGTGTGCTCTTTCGAGGCCGGATTTTCTCCGTTCACGCAGCACTCAATGACGATGAGGCCAATGTCGCCATCATCCTCTTGGCAAGCGAAGGACTTCGAGATGGCTAGGGTTCAAACCGTACGCATCGAGGGCCTGGCTCAACTCGATCGCGCGCTTAGGGAACTTCCCCAACGCATCGCAAACCGGGGGCTGCGAGCCTCGGTCTACGCTGGTGCAAAGGTGATCCGCGATGAGGCGCGCTCGCGGGCACCCAAAGCCGCTCAGTCGCTTGGTCCTAAGCAACCGCCACCCGGAACGCTCAAACGTTCGGTGATCATGAAGCACATCCGTGAGCTTTCCGGCGCAGGCCGCCAGACCTTCTATGTGCTGGTACGCCATGGCAAGAAGTATCGCAATCAGGGCAAGCGCGGCAAGCCGCGCTTGAAGGCTGCGCCCTGCTGGTCAACACCACCAACCAGGGCATGTACGGCCAGCCGCCGCTGGACATCCGGCTGGACGCGCTGCCCCTGTCGGCCATGGTGTCCGACCTGATCTATATCCCGCTGGAAACGCCCCTGCTGGAGGCGGCGCGTCTGCGCGGTCACCAGACGGTCAACGGTCTTGGCATGTTGCTCAACCAGGCGGTGCCAGCGTTTGAGGCCTGGTTTGGCGTCAAACCGGAAATTACCGGCGAACTTCGTCAGGCTATTTTGGCCACATTTCAATTATGGGTGTTCTGACCGAACCCAAGATCGACGCGCACTGCCATGTGCTCGATCCGGCCAAGTTCCCGTATAACCCGGACGTGGCTTACCACCCCGCTGGACAGGAAATGGGCAAGGCGGAGTACTTCCTGCAGCTCATGGCGTGTTACGAGGTCAAGCACGCCCTGCTGGTGGGGCCCAACTCGGGCTATGCCACCGACAACCGCTGCCTGCTGCATGCCCTGCAGATCGGGCAAGGCGCATTTAAGGGCATTGCGGTGGTGCCCAACGACTGCCCGCTTGAAACCCTGCAGGTGCTCAAAGCCCAGGGTGTGATTGGCCTGGCGTTCAATGCGGCACTGATGGGGTTTGATTTTTATGCCGGCATAGAGCCCTTGCTGCGGCGCTTGCGCCAGCTGGACATGTGGGCGCAGTTCCAGGTCGACAAAGACCTGTTGCCTCGATTTCTGCCCATGCTCTCGCGGGTGGATGTGAAAGTCATGGTGGACCATTGCGGCCGCCCGCACCTGCCCGATGGGGTGTCACAGGCCGGATTTCAGGCCTTGCTGGCGCTGGGTCGCGAGCAGCGGGCGGTGGTCAAGCTCTCGGGCTTCGCCAAGTTTTCTGAAGCGGGTTACCCGTTTGCGGACGTGCGACCGTATGTGCAGGCGCTGGTGCGCGATTTCGGACTGAAGCAGTGCGTCTGGGCATCGGACTGGCCTTACCTGAAGGCGCCGTACCGCCTCGATTACGGCCCCATGCTGCGCACGTATGAATCGATGTTCACCCCCCAGGAGCGCCGGCAGCTGATGTGGTTGTCGCCGAATCAACATTTTGGATTCTGAACGTACCTTTTGAATTCGAGTGGCGGCTTTGGGTCGAAAGCCGTCCGATGTAGGAAAGTTCGAATCCCCGTCCCCACCAAAAAAAGGGGGGTCGAAAACTGAGCGAGTTAGTTAAACAATCTCTTCTGCCCCGCCAGTGACTTCTTTCAATATTTCAATCCTTCAAACGCCTGTTTGCAAGCTGTTGATCTGATTGAGTTTTTTCTTTTAAAGCTTTCCCCGATCTTGAAGAAAGTCACCCTTTCAAAGGGCGGTCGAACTGTTGAGACGGCTTTCTGCTCAAAACCTCTTGACTTAGCCAGTTCAAAACCTGAATTTTTACCGTACCAATTTCTTGCTGTTTTTATTGATTCTGCCCACCAGAAGATTCTTCAATTTCTTCGGTGTGGGAAGCACTACAAGCGTCGCAGTTGGTTAGATGAATTTTTATCGTTATGGCCTCGGCAGAACAGGGTTGAGTTGTAACTTGCCACTTTTTCTGATCGCAAGCACAAAGTCTTCCCAATCCTGAGATTGCTTTACATCTGAAACCCTCCAATCCATGGATTGAAGAAGACGCTGAAGATGAGTCAAACGCGGCTCGATGGGTCCCGCAAAGAAGATTTTCCCCGCCGAGTTAGCAATGACTATGGTTGGGAAAGTCAGGATCTCAAGGTCCGCCAATGAATCAGCTTGGTCTTCAACGTCCACCCAATGCAAGTTAAAGCCTTCAGTGGATAAGTCATCAAATTCCGCCTTGATTTTGCGGCAGATTGCGCACCAAGCTGCGCACAAGCAATAAACGTCCAGCATGGATGGTGGCCTTTCCAAATGAGCAGCGGTTGACCAGAGCCCAGAAAGCATTCCCGATGGATGTGGATGACTTTCATTGGCGCATGTAAAGGGTTGTCCAATGTGCGCCACTTGGCCCATACGCGCCAGACTCAGTTGGCGATCAAACGACCCAACCAGTTGCTGATCAATCTCGTCGTATTGACTTTGCCAAAGCGTTTACCAGTCTTCCCAGTGCCTTGAGCGCTGGCCCGAGTTGCCCCGCCAAGGGGTGTCCGAAATTGAGTCGAATGAAGTGGCTGAATCGCTGGTCCGCAGAGAACAATTGTCCTGGAGCGATGCTGATGTTTTGAGATAAGGCCAGGCGCTGAAGCTCTAGGGCATTCAAACCAGGCGGTAACTCCACCCACAAAAAGTAGCCGCCCTCGGGCTGTGTAACCCGAACGCCTGCCGGAAAATGCTTGGCAATGACTTGAAGCGCCACGTCACGCTGCGCGCTGAGCGTCTCGCGCAACAAGCGCAGGTGCTTGTCGTAACCACCTTCCTGCAGGTAACTCAGGATGCCCAATTGCACGGGTACCGAGACAGATAAGGTGCTTGAAAGTTTGAGCCGCTCCACGGTGCGCGCATAACGGCCTGCAGCCGTCCATCCCAACCGATACCCGGGTGCCAGATTCTTGGAAAACGAGCTGCAGTGCAACACCCAGCCGTCCTTGTCAAAGCTTTTGGCCGGTGGCGGCCTCCGCACGCCAAAGTACAACTCACCATACACATCGTCCTCGATCAACGGGATACCCTTTTGCGAAAGTAAGTGGACCAGTTTGCGCTTGTTCTCCAAGGGCATGAGTGCACCTAAAGGGTTCTGGAAGTTGGGCATGAACCAGCAGGCCTTTACGCGCTCGCGTTTGAGCACGGCTTCTAGCGAGTCAAGTTGAATGCCATCGCGGGGGTGGGTAGCGACCTCCACCGCCCTCAGCTTCAAACGTTCAAGCGCCTGCAGACAGCCATAAAAGGCTGGGGACTCGATGGCCACGGCATCACCTGCTTGGGTGACGGCTTGCAGGCACAAGTTCAGCGCTTCCATTGCACCGCTGGTGATCACAATTTCCTCTGAGCTGGCGGCGACCCCGTTGCCCATGTAGCGCACCGCAATTTGGCGGCGTAACTCCGCGTTCCCCGGTGCTAGGTCTTCCAGCAATTGGGCTGGTGACATTTCTCGAAGAGCGGCGCCCATGCTGCGTCCAAGTCGGGCAACTGGAAACAAATGTGGGTTGGGAAAAGCGGATCCGAGAGGCACCACATCGAGCCCGTGCCCCGCGCCCAAGACTTCCAACACCAAGTCGTTGACGACCACCTCCCGTGGCTCTGGGGCAGGTTTGGCGGCCTGTGGTTCGTTGCGCAAGGCGGGCCGACTCTTCACGAAGTAGCCCGAGCGTGGTCGTGCCTCGACCAGTCCTCGCGCCTCCAGCAGGTAATAGGCCTCAAACACCGTTGACGGGCTCAAGTGCCGGGCGGCCCCGAAGGCCACCCAAATTCCCCCAGTGATGGCCACCTCAAACTCCCCCACCTGAGTTGATCGGGGACAGGAGATAAAGGCCGGCGCCGCCGGCACCT
>Ga0255170_1000932_pt1 | contig 9307 bp, 4 predicted proteins | sample Atl_Yuk_RepA_8d_FD_186015 | JGI IMG/M metagenome (GOLD analysis project Ga0255170, IMG submission 186015) | Freshwater microbial communities from Altamaha River, Georgia, United States - Atl_Yuk_RepA_8d | ecosystem: Environmental > Aquatic > Freshwater > River | place: USA: Georgia | collected...
ATGGCTTCCTCCAGCCGCCCGAGGGCACGCAGCGCAACGCCCCGGTTGTACCAGGCATCGGCCCCGTCGGGTTTGCACTCGATGGCGCGATCAAAGCTCAGCAAGGCTTCTGCATGGCGTCCGAGTGAGGCCAAAATGCCGCCCCGATTGGAATGGGCTTGGGCGAAGTTGGGCGACAGGCTGAGGGCGACCTCCATGCGTTCGAGCCCTTTTTCAAAATTGCCGTTTTGCGCGGCAATCACGGCGAGCATATGGTGCGCGTCAAAGTGGTCGGGGTTTTGGGCCAATACCGCCTCATAGCATTGCATCGCCTCCTGCCATTGGCCCTGGTGGTGGTGTCGCAAGCCCGCTTGGAAAGTGGCCATGACCTGCGGCGACGCCAAGGTGATCGGCTCTCTTGGGGCCGGCTGACTGGGCACGCCAGTTGTGTGGCATTCGGACAAGGCGTTTTCAACCCGCTGGAACACTTCCAACCAAGAACCTGGGTTGCCTTGCCGGAACAGCCGGATCGAGGGGTACCACGGCGAATCCTCCCGATCGAGCAGCCACCGCCAGTCCGGACTCTGCGCGAGCAAAACCCACGTGGGACGTCCGAGGGCGGCCGCGAGGTGGGCCACGCTCGTGTCCACGCTCAGCACCAAATCCAGGTTGTCACACAGCGCGGCGGTGTCTGAGAAATCGAGCAGTTCCTCTCCAAAGTGCGGAATCCCTCGCCCTGCTAAGCAGACACGTTCTTGGTCTTGAATGTCTTTTTGCACGCTCACATACGTGAGATTGGCGGGCAAATGTGCCAACCATGCTTCCAGTGGGAGGCTGCGCAGCGCGTCATTTTTGTGCCCGGGGCTGCCCTTCCAGACCAAGCCAATGCGCGGCCCAGTCTTGGCGCCGAGCTTTTGTGCCCATGCGGCGGCTTTGCCTGCATCGGCTCTGAGGTAGGGACCGGTGTTGGGAATGGTTGTGGCACTCGTTTTAAAGGCCAGCGGCAGAGACAGGAGCGGGCATTGGAATTGCACATCGGGGAGTGATTGCCCCTGCACCACCCACTCGTCCACCCCCTCCAAGCCCTGGAGCAAAGTGTGCAAGGCCGGCGGCACCTCCATGATGACCCGGGCCCCCAAGGCTTTGACCCGTCTGGCGTAGCGGCAAAACTGAATCGTGTCCCCAAACCCCTGCTCAGAATGAAGGAGGATCGTTTGGCCTCGCAGGTCGTTCTCCCCCAACCACAGCGGCGCGGGCAATTTTCGGGGCGTGAGCTCCCCGCTCAGCCAGCGCCATTCGTACAAAGGCCAGCCTCGTTGGAACTCCCCCACCACCAACCATGCCAACGACAAATTCCAGTGCGCCGCGGCATAGTCGGGTTTCAAGGCAATGGCTTTTTCAAAACTAAACACGGCCTCCGGGATCCGGCGCAAATCCTTGAGCAGGTTGCCGCGATTGGAATGCGCTTCGGCAAAGATTGGATCCAGGGCAATGGCCTGGTCGTAGCTGCCCAAGGCCTCGTCGAGTCGATTCAATTTTCGCAAGCAAATGCCGCGTCCGAAATGGGATTGGGCATGGCGCGGCTGCACGCGGATGGCCTGCTCAAACGCGGCCAGAGCCGTCTCGATTTGTTTGAGCTCCTTATACGCCGTTGCACGGTTGTAGTGGTAGTCGGCATGACGAGGCCGAAGAGCGATGGCCTGGTCGTAACATGCAATGGCTTGCTCAAACTCTCCCACGCTCTGTAGGGCAATGCCACGGTTGTAATGCGAATCGGCATGGCCAGGCTTTAAGGCAATGGCTTGGTCATAGCTGACCAACGCCTCCTTCACACGCCCGAGTTCGGTCAAGGCGTTTGCACGGTGCGTGTGGGCCAAGGCGTGGGAGGGCTCCAGCGCGATCACCTGATCAAACCAGATCAATGCTTCGGTATGTGCCTGGCGCTGCGCAAAGGCCACTCCCATGGCATGCATGCACTCGACATGATCGGCTTGCTCCTCCAGAGCCTGTCGGTAGAAATCTTGCGCCTGCTCAAACTCCCCCGCCTCGTGATGGGCCAGACCTTTGGCAAAACAAGCCGCCACATCAACCTTCGTCGACGCGTACGTCGCCGGTGAAGTGTCGTTTTCGGGTGCGATCAGCAGTGACATGGCAACAGAAAGTGGATGGCCCCTTGGCTGAAGCGCGTTTTCCAGCCAGCGAGGTCAGATTATTCAAAAATGACACTTTATTGAACTATTATATTGCTTTTATTTCATTAAATAATATTAAATAACTCTTATTACAAGAGAGATGTGCGCAAAACATTGGCTAGGGAGGCGCTCCACATGACGCCCCTGGCGAGCGTCTTTCTGCAAAGCGATGGATCACCGGCTAGCGAACATTCAACGCACTCGCCCAAGCGGGGAGCGTTTTAAACATCAGGTGTAAACCGTTGTTGAAACTGGCCAATCGATAGGAATTTTTTTCCGCAAGAAGCGTCAAACTTTTACGGCTGAAAAGGCTGACGTGACCATTGCGGGGAGCGCAGTACCACCAGTCAATCCGGCTATGGGGTTTGATAAACGTATCCGAGAGCAAGGTTGAAAAAAGAATCAATCCATCGTCGTCGATTAATTTCACCATATTGGCCATGATCACGTTGGGGTTGGGGACGTGCTCGAACACTTCAAATGCCGTGATGAGATTTTGTTTTCCCATACGTTCGAGTCCCCCATTGTTTGAGGGGAATGGGTCAAAACTCTTGGAGTCCCACCCCTGCTCTCGCAGCTGATCGGAGAGCACGCCATTTCCACCCCCATAGTCAAGGTGCCGAATGTGTGGCTTGGCATCCCGGAAAATGCTCTGGATGAGTTTTGCATTGGCCAGGGGTCGAACACGCTCGTAATCGGGGTCAAAACGAATGTAGTCTTCGTTGTAGATTCGCTCGAGATAATCCTGATCGCTCCATTCGCGCAAGGTGTCGCAACTCGTGAATCCGCAGCGCGTGCAGATGGCGTAATACACCGCAAACCCACTCAATGCGACATAAACGCCCCGCGCCTCCTCGCAATTCTTGTTGAAGTCGACCACGTCTAGCAAGGTGGTGGGAGACTCGCAAATCAAACATTTATAGCTCATTTATAATTTTCTATGAATTTAATATCATTCATATTTTAGCCTAAACCATCGGGCCACGGAACACGCCCTGTGGCGCTTGCGCGTGGATCCAGCGGTGCATGGCATCGGGGTGGCTAGGGCAGCAGGACCGGCGTTCAGATTTTGATTTGAGTACTATGAGACGATGAAGTCCATACCTGCCGTTTTGCGAGTTCTCACGATTTGTTGCCTAGCCCAGCTTTCGGCTTGTGGCGGTGGTGGTGGCGCTAACCCGGTACCTTCCAACACCTCGACGAGCTTATTCGGTCCAGCCTCTGACCCCATCCGCTTTGGCTTTTACCGCGATGGCAGCACGAGCAATCCTGTGAGCTACCTCTTTCCCAAGGACATCGACGGGGACGGGATTGATGAGATCTTTTTTGTTTCATTTGAAACACAGCCCAACACGCCCCCGCAGTACAGCAACACGTCGATTCAAATTCTGGGGTGGAAAGGCGGTGTCTTTCAGAATTTAACCGCGCAGTGGCTTGGCGGCACCGCCAACGAGGTCGAGGGCGTGGGGGATGTCTGTTTTGGTGATTTCAATGGCGATGGAAAGCTCGATGTGTTTCTCTCGGCCTACACCGACATGGATCATCCCGTGAAGCCCTACGCATTGATGAACCAGGGTCAGTCATTCACCAAAGTGGCGTTTGCCATCCAAACTTGGATGCATGCGGTGACTTGTGCCGATGTCAACCGAGATGGCTATGACGATGTCTTGGTGACGGGCTATTCCGGCTTCCCCCAGTATTTAGGCTCCCCCACGGGCTTGGTCGAGCGACAAGGGATGGTGGGAGGCTCGGGCATTGCGGCCGGGGATTTTTTGGGCAACGGAAAAATTCAGGCCATCGTGGTTGACGCCGATGGCAACAACCCGGCCAATGACACCCGACTCTTTGCGCTCGATTTCACGGCGAATTCGGTGGGGTTTAGCGAAGTCGCCAAACTCCCCGGCCCACGGCTGGACACCCTCTTTGCCGATCCCAAGAGCCCCAACTCCAGCCATGACATCCGGGCGCGGGCGATTGATTTCAACCAGGACGGGAAATTGGATGTGGTGGTGTTTGGTTACCGGACGAATGCACCAGACTCCTATACTTTGCACCGCAGTGAAATCCAGTTTCTGCAAAACAAAGGTAATGGTGTGTTTGAAGATGTCACCGACACCGTGCGCGTGGGTTATGACACCAGCGGCCATGCGGGTTACGTGCCCCTCTTCCGAGACTTTAATGGCGATGGTCGACCCGACCTCTTCGTGAGCCAGCCCGATTGGCTGTCATCTGGATACCGCTCCACCTCGCTCCTGATCCAAACCGCGGACGGCCGCTTTGTGGATACGGCCAAAGCTGAACTCAACACGCTCATCGAGTCAGGGGGCGGACAAGCGACCTTGGCCAAGGGACCCTCTGGCATTTTTTACCTGGTCAAAGAGTCCGCATGGAAGCGCGATGGCTTGACCCGGGTATCCGTCCAACCCATGATGCGCAAGCCCTGAGCGGCGCGACCGTTGGTGGACCAAGAGGCAAATCCGCATCGGCATGTGCCAAGAAACGCGCTTGGCGAGGGGCCCCGGTTCATGTGGGCTCCACTTGACATGGGGAAGAGCCAGTGCCCATCCCCCGCTAATGGGGAAGAGCCGAGATGGGGAAGGGCCTAGAGCCGAGGTGGAGGCGCGGGCCGGAGTCGAACCGACCTACACGGATTTGCAATCCGGTGCATAACCGCTTTGCTACCGCGCCGTGTCCTTTGACGAAAAAGGGAAGCAGGTGCTTCCCTTTTTGAAATTGGAGCGGGAAACGAGTCTCGAACTCGCGACCTCAACCTTGGCAAGGTTGCGCTCTACCAACTGAGCTATTCCCGCGTAAGACCTGCATTGTAGCAGAAATTTTGGGGGCTCGGCAAATTCCTGAATTTCAATGCTTCAACGTATCCGTCTTGCCGGCGACGGCCGCCACTTCGGCAGCGGGCGCGACGGTCACGGCGGCGGCTTCCTCCTCCGTCAGGGGCGTGGGTTGGCTCTCCAGGGCGACTTCGAGCACCTTGTCGATCCACTTGGCGGGAATGATCTCGAGGCCGTTTTTCACGTTCTCGGGGATCTCCTGCAAATCCTTGACGTTTTCCTCCGGAATCAGCACGGTCTTGATGCCCCCGCGCAGCGCGGCGAGGAGCTTTTCCTTCAGGCCGCCAATGGCCGTGACTTCGCCCCGCAGCGTGATTTCACCGGTCATGGCGACATCGGCGCGCACGGGGATGCCGGTCATGGCCGAGACCATGGCGGTGGTCATGGCGATGCCCGCGCTCGGGCCGTCCTTGGGCGTGGCGCCATCGGGCACGTGGATGTGCATGTCCTTTTTCTCGAACACTTCATCGCGGATGCCCAAGGCACGGGCGCGGCTGCGCACCACGGTGCGAGCGGCCTCGACGGATTCCTTCATCACGTCTCCGAGGGAGCCCGTGCGGGTGATGTTGCCCTTGCCGGGCATGAGCGCCGCCTCGATGGTGAGCAAGTCGCCCCCCACCTCGGTCCAAGCGAGGCCAACGACTTGACCCACTTGGTTTTGTTGCTCGGCACGGCCATAGGTGAACTTGCGCACCCCCAAGTAGTCATGCAGGTTGGCTGCATTGACTTGCACCTGGGGCTTGGCTTGTTTGAGCAGCAGGGCTTTGACCACCTTGCGGCAGATTTTGGAGATCTCGCGCTCCAGCGAGCGCACGCCCGCTTCGCGGGTGTAGTAGCGCACGATGTCGCGCACGGCCGACTCGTCCACCAACAGCTCTTCCTCTGCGATGCCGTTGTTCTTCATCTGCTTGGGCAGCAGGTAGCGCATGGCGATATGGGTTTTTTCGTCCTCGGTGTAGCCCGAGAGGCGAATGACTTCCATGCGATCGAGCAAGGCCGGCGGGATGTTCATGGAATTCGAGGTGGCCACGAACATGACGTCGCTCAAGTCGTAATCCACTTCCACGTAGTGATCGCCAAACTTGTTGTTCTGCTCGGGGTCGAGCACTTCGAGCAAGGCGCTGGAGGGGTCACCCCGGAAATCCATGCCCAGCTTGTCGATTTCATCGAGCAAGAACAAGGGGTTGCGGGTGCCGACCTTGGTGAGGCTTTGCAGCACTTTGCCCGGCATGGCGCCAATGTAGGTGCGGCGGTGACCGCGGATTTCCGCTTCGTCGCGCATGCCCCCCAAGGCCATGCGCACGTACTTTCGCCCGGTGGCCTTGGCGATGGATTGGCCCAGCGAAGTTTTACCCACGCCCGGGGGCCCCACCAAACACAGGATGGGGGCCTTGACCTTGTCGACGCGCTGCTGCACCGCGAGGTATTCCAGAATACGGTCTTTGACTTTTTCCAGGCCGTAGTGGTCTTCGTTGAGCACGCCTTCCGCGTGGTTCAAGTCGTGCTTGATCTTGGTTTTCTTGCTCCAAGGCAAGCCCACGAGCACGTCGATGTAGTTGCGCACCACGGTGGCTTCTGCCGACATGGGGGACATGAGCTTGAGTTTCTTGAGCTCGGCCTCGGCCTTCTTGCGCGCCTCTTGGGGCATGCGGGCGGCCTTGATCTTTTTCTCGATCTCCTCGATGTCTGCGCCCTCCTCGCCTTCGCCAAGCTCCTTTTGGATGGCCTTGACTTGCTCATTGAGGTAGAAGTCGCGCTGGTTTTTCTCCATCTGGCGCTTGACGCGGCTGCGGATTTTTTTATCGACGTTGAGGATATCGACTTCGCGTTCGAGTTGCTCGAAGAGGTTCTCCAAGCGCTGGTTGACCGGCGCGAGGTCGAGCACGGCCTGTTTGTCCTCGAGTTTCAAGGGCAAGTGCGCCGCGATGGTGTCGGCCAGACGGCCGGGGTCATCGATGCTGGCGATGGAGGTGAGGATCTCCGGGGGGATTTTCTTGTTGAGTTTGACGTACTGGTCAAAGTGCTGCATGACCGCACGGCGCAAGGCTTCGATTTCGCTGTCGTCCACCTCGGACTCGACCTGAACAGGCACCACATGGGCAGTGAAATGGGTCTCGCCTTCTTGAATCGACTGCACGTCCGCGCGCTGCTGGCCCTCCACCAGCACTTTGACGGTGCCGTCGGGCAATTTGAGCATTTGCAGGATGGTCGAGACGCACCCCACAGTGAACATGTCGTCCACAGCGGGCTCGTCTTTACTGGCGGTTTTTTGCGCCACCAGCATGATGCGGCGTTCCGAGGCCATGGCGGCTTCCAAGGCCTTGATGCTCTTGGGGCGACCGACAAAGAGGGGGATGACCATGTGCGGGAAGACCACCACATCGCGCAAAGGCAAGAGGGGTAATTCCAGCGGAATTGAGGGCAGCGTCGGTTGTCCAGACATGTTGAAACTTCCAGTAAAAAGGGGACAGTTGAACTGTCCCCGGAATGCGATCAGGCCTTCTTGGCAGCTTCCCGGTAGACCAGTATAGGAGGTTTGTTTTCGTCGATGGTGGTTTCTTCAATCACCACCTTTTCCACATTCGGGGTGTTGGGTAATTCGAACATGGTGTCGATGAGCGATTGTTCAAGGATGGATCGCAGGCCTCGGGCCCCTGTTTTTCGTGCCAAGGCCTTACGGGCGATCGCGCGCAAGGCCGAGGGGCGCACCTCGAGCTCGGTGCCCTCCATGGCCAAGAGCTTGGCGTACTGCTTGACCAGCGCGTTTTTGGGCTCGGTGAGGATCTGCACCAGGGCGTCCTCGGTGAGCTCGGCCAGGGTGGCGACCACGGGCAAGCGACCCACGAGCTCAGGGATGAGCCCGAATTTGATGATGTCCTGGGGCTCGACCTGACCAAAGACTTCGGTGAGGCTCAGGTTTTGTTTGCTGCGCACGCTGGCCCCAAAGCCGATGCCGGAAGACTCCGTGCGGGCTTCGATCACCTTCTCGAGCCCGGCAAACGCGCCGCCACAGATGAAGAGGATGTTGGTGGTATCGACTTGCAGGAAATCTTGATTGGGGTGCTTGCGACCGCCCTGGGGGGGCACGCTCGCCATGGTGCCTTCGATGAGCTTGAGCAGGGCTTGTTGCACGCCTTCACCGGAGACATCCCGCGTGATGGAGGGGTTGTCCGACTTGCGGGAAATTTTGTCGATTTCGTCGATGTAGACAATGCCCCGTTGCGCGCGCGCGATGTCGTAATCGCAGCTTTGCAACAATTTTTGGATGATGTTCTCGACATCCTCGCCCACATAGCCAGCCTCGGTGAGGGTGGTGGCATCGGCCATGACAAAGGGCACGTTGAGCATGCGCGCCATGGTCTGCGCGAGCAGGGTTTTCCCTGAGCCCGTGGGGCCAATGAGCAAGATGTTGCTCTTGGTGAGCTCGACATCGTCCTTCTTGGCGCCCTCTTTGTGCTGCAGGCGCTTGTAATGGTTGTAGACCGCCACTGCGAGCGCGCGCTTGGCGGGCTCTTGGCCAATCACATAGTTGTCCAGATTGGATTTGAGGTCGGCGGGGGTGGGGAGGTCGGCACGGCCTTTGGTTTGGGCCGCATCGGGGGGCAATTCGTCGCGAATGATCTCGTTGCAGAGGTCGATGCATTCATCGCAGATGAAAACCGAGGGACCGGCGATGAGCTTCTTGACCTCGTGCTGGCTCTTGCCACAAAAGGAGCAGTAGAGGTTCTTCTCGCTGGTCGTGCCTTTTTTCTCAGCCATACATCGCCTATTTATCGCGTATGCCCGATGATAACCAAAACGCTTAGGCGCGTTTATCGATCACCTGGTCGATCAGGCCGTAGTCTTTGGCCTCGGGAGCGGAGAGGAAATAGTCGCGTTCGGTGTCGCGCTGGATCTTCTCCAAGGGCTGGCCCGTGCGCTCGGCCAGGATTTGGTTGAGTTGCTCGCGCGTCTTCAAAATTTCGCGGGCATGAATCTCAATTTCGGTGGCCTGACCTTGGGCGCCACCCAGAGGCTGGTGGATCATGATCTTGGAGTTGGGCAGCGAGAAGCGCTTGCCTTTCTCGCCCGCGGCGAGCAAGAACGCGCCCATGCTGGCAGCCAAGCCAATGCACAAGGTGGAGACATGGGGCTTGATGAAGTTCATGGTGTCGAAGATCGACATGCCCGCGCTCACCGAACCGCCAGGGGAGTTGATGTAGAGGGAGATGTCCTTGTCGGGGTTCTCGCTCTCGAGAAAAAGCAACTGGGCCACCACCACATTGGCCGTGGCGTCGTTGACGGGGC